>Ga0163154_10002051_pt1 | contig 30063 bp, 18 predicted proteins | sample OliLakLV19MP9P1_FD_148649 | JGI IMG/M metagenome (GOLD analysis project Ga0163154, IMG submission 148649) | Freshwater microbial mat bacterial communities from Lake Vanda, McMurdo Dry Valleys, Antarctica - Oligotrophic Lake LV.19.MP9.P1 | ecosystem: Environmental > Aquatic > Freshwater > Lake >... | reverse complement strand
ACAACCTCTGGCTTTTTTAGCTCTACAACTGTATCTTTCTTCATTGGCGTATCTCCTTTCTTTGTCGTTATTGAAAGAATACGCCACCTTATTCAATTACTCAAAACACAACATCTGGCAAAAACTCACAATCGAGTTTCATGAGAGGCAGCTCAAAGATTGGGCTGAGCAGTGTCCTGATCATTTTCAACACAAATACGCTCTGGTAGCAGCCGAACTGGCAAATTTGCAAGGACGGCAATTAGATGCCCAGCAACTATATGAAGAGTCAATCAGATGCGCTCAGCAAACTGGATACATTCAAAACGAAGCGATTGCCAACGAATTGGCAGGGCGCTTTTATCTCAAACATGGATATAAAACCACAGCCAAAGCCTATCTCAAAGCAGCTCGTTCATGTTACGGCAGCTGGGGAGCGCAAGGCAAAATCGCGCAGTTAGACAAACTCTATCCTGAATTACATGAGCATGAAAACAGAATGTGGTCACTCGACATGATGACTGTTTTCAAGGCTGCGCAAGCGATCTCGCAAGAAGTTGAGTTTGATCGATTGTTAGAAACGCTGATGCGTGTTGTCATTGAAGCAGCCGGAGCGCAGCACGGTATCTTGATGTTGCAGCAAGACGATGAGCTCATTGTAAAAGCTCATGGAGAGCGTCCAAAAACTCAAGGGGCCGATACACAAGATTCGGATGACACATCACAGCACTGTGTTGTTGTCGAAGAAGTGCCATTGAAAGAGTTTTCACAAGCACCAATGGCGGTGATCAATTACGTGCGCAGAACGCTGGAAACTGTCGTCATAGACGACGCTCAGGACAAAACTTTGTTCGCCAACGATTCGTACTTCAAAAAAGGAGGCACACGCTCCGCTCTTTGTTTGCCAATCGTCAAACAATCAAAACTTCTGGGACTGCTCTATCTCGAGAACAATTTGGCACCAAAAGTCTTCACTCCGGAACGTACCGATCTATTGCAATTGTTATCAGCCCAGATTGTCACTTCACTGGAAAATGGTTTGTTATTTGAAGGATTGCGCAAAGAGATTGAAGAGCGCAAGCAGGCAGAAAATGCATTGCGCCAGAGCGAGCATCAGTATCGTTCCAATTTCCAGATGGCGGCAGTAGGCAAAACTCTACTGGATTGTAAAACCGGCAAATTCGTGAGAGTTAATGCGAGATACTGCGAAATCACCGGCTATTCCGAAGCTGAGCTTTTATGCATGAAGCCCAATGAGTTTACCCATCCAGACGACCAAACTCTTGATGCTCTGCGGCTTTTAGAAAAGCTTGAAAGTGGCTCAAATGAGTTTGAGATAAAGAAGAGATATATTCGCAAGAATGGAAAGACGGTCTGGGTGCAAGTGCATGCAGCAATTCTCAGGGATGATTTCGGAGAGGCCATCACTGCTATGGGCGTAATACAGGACATTACATTAAGAGTAGAAGCAGAAGCAGCACTAAAGTCACTCAACTTAGAGTTAGAACAACGTGTAGAAGATCGAACCGCTGATTTGGCATTGGCGAAGGAAGCGGCGGAAGCTGCTAATCACGCCAAGAGTGATTTTGTTGCAAATATGAGCCACGAAATCCGTACCCCCATGAACGCTGTTATCGGCATGAGCGATCTGCTCAGTCGTTCAGACCTTGATTCCGATCAGAAAGATCTCGTCTACAACATTCAGAACTCTGCCGAATGCCTGCTCGACCTGATTAACGACATTCTTGATTTTTCTAAAATTGAAGCGGGCAAGCTTGAACTGTGTAACAGCGATTTTGATCTAAGCACTTTAGTCGAGAACAGCGCAGAACTTCTCTCCGAGAATGCTCGCAAAAAGAAACTCTCGTTGGTAAGCTTTGTCGCTCCGGACGTACCTGCTCTTCTTCATGGAGATCAAGCAAGAATACGTCAAGTCTTGCTCAACTTGCTTAGCAACGCTACTAAATTCACCGATGAGGGCGAGGTTGTTCTGCGAGTAACCGCGGATCCACCAATCGATGATCATAGACTGGTGCGCTTTGCTATCAAGGATACCGGCATCGGCATGAGCACGAAAACTCTTGAGTTGCTGTTCAGTCCTTTTTCCCAAGCAGACAGTTCGATAACTCGCAAATACGGTGGCACCGGATTGGGCCTATCAATATCGGGGCGTCTGGTAAAACTGATGGGTGGAACTATTGTCGTTGAAAGTGAAGAAGGCGTCGGATCAACGTTTTCATTCAATCTAAACATGAGGATACCGCCGCAGCCGCCAATAATTGCTCAGCCTGGTCTTGCAGGCAAACGACTTTTGATCGTTGATACCGCGCTTGGTACCAGCGAGATCATTCACTCATATGCATCCACATGGGGAATGATTTGCGATCGAGGCGACTCTAAGGCAGTAGCACCAGGGGCAGTGGCTGAACAAACTTATGACGTGATGCTTATCGATCACGACAGGATTGATGCCGATCAGTTAAGTGTTCTAATAGATCCCTGGCGCACTGGTGCAACGAGGGTTATTTTAGTCGGTTCATCTTCGGAGCGGCGCATTCCGCAAAAAGAAAGCGACATTACGTATTTACGCAAACCTTTTCGCCGATCTCAGTTGTTTGATTGTCTAAGCGATTTTGAAGAGCCTAAAGTCAACGAAAGAAACGCCACCACTGGTGAGGACAATCTCGCAGGCTGTACCGCTACTCCAGTGTTGTCATCTTTATTTGGTGGCGCGCTAATTTTGATAGCCGAAGATCAGCCCGTCAATCAAAAGTTGGCTATGTTGCAACTGCGTGAACTGGGTTGCGATTCTGTGACAGTTTCAAATGGACATGAAGCGGTAGCTGCTGTTTCACAAACCGCATATGCAGCTGTTTTGATGGATTGTCAAATGCCGTTAATGGATGGTAAAGAAGCGACGCGGGCGATCCGCGAATTAGAGCGATCAACCGGATTGCACGTGCCCATTATTGCTATGACCGCTCAAGCCATGTCAGGTGATCGTGAAGAGTGCCTGGCCGCTGGGATGGATGATTACATAAGCAAACCCGTCACATCAAAGAAGTTGGAAGATGTACTTAGCCGATGGCTCCTTCATACTACAAACTTTGCGGTAGCGCGACCGACTTTGCCAACAAAAAACAATCCGTTAAATGAAAAATCTCATTCTTCCGGTTTTGCAATAGAACAATATCAGCAAAAGTTTGCTGACTGGGGTTTGGCCTTTGGTAAAGAAGTGGCCTCCGAACTCATGGGAGAGTTTATCAATGGAATTCTAAACGTGCTGATTGAATTAGAGCACCACATTGCCGACCACGACATTGAAGCGGTAAAAATGACTGCACATAGGCTTAAAGGACTAAGCCTTAATTTCTATCGGGATGAGTCAGACAATTTGAGTGTGCAACTGGAACATGATGCCAACGCCAATGATTGGCAATCTATCTTCAGTCACTTCAGCTTGCTAAAAGATGATTTCCATGTGTTCGTAGCTCAATGCAAAACCTGGGAGCAGAATGTCTGATTTCTTTGCAATCTGGTAGCCCAGTCCTCCGTGTTTCTAATTCCTGGCAACTTCTTCACCAAAAAGCGCCCGGCAAACAGACTTGATCTTGCGGCGCTTGTGGGCACCACCCGTGGTTATGGTTTTGCTACACGAAAAGGACAAATTCGCGCTAGCGGGCGAACCGTGTACCCTCGAATTTGCGGGGTTTCCGAGTCCCTCAGCCACAAGTGAAACCGAATACGGTATCAACGCAGACCCGCGCCAGGGAGTGGAGCCCTGCCTATGCGCTGGTCCAGTTTCGGTTGACGGAGCAACACGGCTTCCTTTTCAGGGGACAATCCCGCCTGTCGAGGAAGGGCAGGATCTCTCGTTTGATCCCAGGCTAATGTATCTGCAATCGTCGCTTCCATTCGTCTGCACGTCAGACCGTCGGCGGCCGCTTTTCTGCGATCTAGTCTCATTACACCGGCGAAATTTTTCATTGTATCGGGAATCCATAAAGGCAGCTCAGTCCAATGAATCACACCTTCTTTGAGTAGTACGGCATCCTCGACTCGCACCACTTCCGATTCTACGCGCGCAGTTCGTTGGCACGCGTCCATGAGGTCTCCGATGGTTGATCGCTCTTCGGGTCCAGTCGCAATGTAGATTCCGCGTGCTTGCGCTTCAGCTCGAGCCAGGACCCAGGCTGCCAGATCTCGCACATCGATGAATTGCACCGCGCGATCCAGTCGCTCCGGTATGGCAATTTTCCCTCCCCGTGCAAACCGTGCCGGCCAGTATGTGAAACGATCGGTCGGGTCGTAAGGTCCAGCAATGAGTCCTGGTCTGATTATGAGTGAACGATCAATCAACATTTTGGTGACTACGTTTTCGCAGTCAGCTTTGAGACTTCCGTAGTTTCCTTGCTCACCAGGCGGTGTATATTTTATGGGACTTTCCTCGGAGATCCCGATCTCCGTAAAGTCGCCATAAGTCGAAATTGTCGAGATGAAAACATAAGTGCCAACCGCGCCGGCAAGAGCGCTCAGCAAGCGATAAACGGTGTCCGGATGATATGCGCAGGTATCAATCACGGCATCGAATGTTCGACCGTTAAGAACGCTTAAATCTCCGTTTCGGTCGGCTATCAGTTTTTCTACGTTTGCTTGCTCTTCAAGAACAACGCTACCCCGGTTGAGAGTGGTGACCTGATGACCAGCAGACAGTGCCAGCGAAACAAGATGACGCCCAAGAAAAACAGTTCCGCCAATTATCAACAAACGCATTTCGTTTTACCGATAGAGTGATCCAATCATCTCACTAAGAGATAGCTTGATGTGGAAACTGTGCTGCTACTACGATACCATTGGCAAAACACGCGGCGACTTGCTGGATGGTAGAATTCTGAACACCTGGTTCAAATATGTCAGAATTTGCATGTTCAATCAGTCCCGAATTGTTCGATCCTGGCTCCAACCTTTTGAGGGAATCGCTATGTCCATGCCCGTGCTTAACCCGAGACTGGCGAACAGCCAGCAGACCCTGAGAAAGTACCTTATCGCTGCCACTTCAATTCTGCTGGCTGCATCCATCAGCGCCTGCCCTGCATTCGCGAAAGAGTCGGGCAAGGAAATTAAAAAGTCGGCGGAGATTCAAGCTGCAGCAGATTCAACCGACCCGGCGTGGAACGCTTATGTCGAAGAACTTGAAAAGCAAGTCATTGGAAAATGGTTTCCACCAAGTGGTATTAGAAACTACAAGTTTGTGAAAATCGAACTACGAATCCGCAAAGACGGTTTTCTGTCCAGAACCAACCTGAGCAGATCCAGCCAAATTCAAGTAGTCGACGAAGCCGCCGAAAAAGCGATTAAGGACGCTGGTCCGTTTAAGCCGTTTCCGGAAGGCATCAAAAAAACGGATTTCGCCACGTTTGAAGTTAAATTCGACAAATCCGATATCGATGCAAAACGAAAAATCGTCCGAAAGATAGACAAATTCTCGAAACCTGAACGGGATGCATCGAAGCAATCTTTTTAGCTGTTCGTTGTGAATGAGCACGGACAAACGGATTGCTTGTAGCGTCAGTCAATGTCTATCGACTTTCGAATTTGAGGTCGCGCGCTAAATGTGCGACTTCATGCGCTGCATGGACCATCTTGCCGGATTCGTAGCGAAAGCGGATTTTACACCCGAAGACAGGGATGGGAACTGACCTTGCTCCGGGTATATATTCTGGATGCAACGAAACCAATTGATGTCCGTCCCAGAAATCGCCAGCCTGTCGCCTGGCGCCATGGTTTCGCGCGGCGTCCTCGCGCTGCCCAGTCTCTTCTTTTTAGCTTCGATCAGTTGCCTGACACCCAATGCGATAGCGGCTGACTCTTCTGCACCGCGCGTTTTGCAAGGTGGCACCGAAGCGACCGAATACATACTGGAGGGCGTGCCGAAGTACAGAGATGGCATGATGGCGATAGAGAAGAAGGATTACGCAGCCGCTGAAGCTCTATTCAAAGCGAGTGCTGCAAAGCTCGGTCAAGGGCAAGAAAAGTCTCGTGCAGAGTGTCTGTATCATCAGGCTGCTTGCCTTGAGTTGCTAGGAAAAGCGGATGACGCGAGCAATGTCTACAAAGCAGCACTCAGATTGTTCGAGCGCTACGATCCGGGCAATCCGATGAGGACCGCAGCAATCAAGACTGTTCGAGAATTGCCGCCTGAGAAAACCGGCTTCGAGAAAGATCGTTTGATGGTGGCACCCCTGGAAATGCGAATACAAACCGCAATCAAACCAACAGCCGAACTAACCGGCGGCGTGGACATGGCGGTGCTCGATGTGATCGACGAGCGAACGGTACCGCAGACGGTGCTCAAATCTTTTGTGGAAATGACTTGCCTGGAAACGGCAGAACTCGGAGCCAACGCATCCAACGTAGCGGAGCGGTGGCAACCTCTAATGGTGCAGAATGAGCCGGCGGCGTTTACAATCGGCGATAAGTTTCCGACAATCAACGTGACTGTCAACAAACGTCGATATCAGGTCGATGTCAACCTTCCCGGATTGCAGGGTCTTCATAAGATTCTGCTCGTCACCAACAAAGAAAAGATTTGCGCGATCGATCTAGACTCGAACGAAAGCTGGTTGTTGCGTATGAAGCCTCAAAAGGACGGCACCGTCAGTAGTATCGCCTGGACGAAGCTCACTCACGTAAAACCAGGACAACCAGCAATCAGTCGCGCGCCAGTGCAGAACAGCGGAATGAACTGGGGCAATTCCGCACAGAGTCAAAACAACACCAAAGGCGACTGGACTAACTCTGCAAGAACTCCGAACGGCTCGCAGCGCGGAGCATCCGATCAGAACGGATACCGTAATCAAAGCGGCTACGCTGGTCAAGGCGGATCTTCCGACAACAGCGATTCTGGATTTTAGTCTCACTACGGAAATCTCTTCCGTGCACCACTATTGTCACTCTTAAAAGTGCACCATCACGGTCGTGAGGAAGCCTGACTTAGCATGGAGCCTCCCGAGGCATGGAGGAAGTGCTACGACTGGAGACGATTGGATGGGTTCATTAATTTCATCCACTCGCACTGAAGCCAATTAACGACGCCAAACTTCCGTTCTCGTTAGTCCTTAAGCCTGAGAGCTTTGCGGAGATGCCCGGAACTGCTACTGAGCAGGTCGCCGGCTTCTTTAGAATCCACCTTCAGCAATATGGAAACGATGGCGGTTTTTGCGTGCCACTCTGAATTATTCAGTGCGGCTTCGCACTCTTCGGATGTGGCACCAGTTGCTTCTTGAACAATGCGGACGGCGCGATGGCGCAGTTTCTCGTTGGTCGCTTTCACATCGACCATCAAATTTTGATAGACTTTCCCGACCTTGACCATCACAGCCGTGCTGATTAGATTGAGAAGAAACTTTTGGGCACTGCCCGCTTTCATTCGAGTCGAGCCGGTCAGAGGTTCTGCACCGGTGACGGCTTCCAGAGAGAAATCTACATGTTGCGAAAGCTTCGAATCTGAAACATTGGCAATGCCACCAGTCAAACAGCCCTTGCTGCGAGCGAAATCGAGAGCGCCGATAACGTAAGGCGTTCGCCCACTTGCTGCGATACCAATAACGGTGTCATTGACCGTCAGTTGCTTTTCTTCCACATCGAGCTTGCCTTGCTCGGAACTATCTTCCGCGCCCTCGATCGACGACACCAGAGCAACGTGTCCTCCTGCAATAATTCCTTGCACCATATCTGGTGATACACCGAAAGTGGGTGGACACTCGCTGGCATCGAGAATACCGAGGCGCCCGCTTGTTCCGGCACCCACATATATTATGCGTCCACCATTCTGCATTCGTTTTACGATCTCATCAACCATTTCCGCAAGGCGCGGCAAAAGCGGATCAATTGAACCCGCTACCAGATGATTTTCTTCATGCAACACCCGCACCAGGTCCCGTGTTGCTAAATCGTCCAGGTCCGCTGTCCGATGGTTGCGTCGCTCTGTTTCAAGTTGAGCTAATCGCTTTATCTCGTGCTCTTGCATGGTTTTGCACTTCAGTGTCAGGAAATAACGCCTCCAGTATAAGGCATCAGATCTGTGAGAATCAAAAGTGTTCCTCAGGCATCTGTGCAGAACATCGCCTCGGTGTCTCCAGCCGCACGCGCCAAAAAGGCAAGCAAACCATCGCTTCATCGACACTCACCGATCGAAACTGACCGGCGAAGCGACAGCGTCTGTGAATTTTTTAAGTCAGAGAATTCATCGCTGAACTTTGGTGCTGACTTTGGTGCTGACGTCCAACATTGATCAGTTCAGGGTTTACTGAACAGGTCTGCCTCTGGGACGGAACTTAAACGGTGGTCGAAAGCTCCTTCACAGCAAAGACCTGCTAACATGGCCAATTCCAGATTGACAAATTTCGGCGCAGAAATACTATGTTCAAATCATCCAATCAGTCAACCATCGCCAAAACGGCAGGCATCTCCTTGAGTCTGTGCCTTCTTCTCCACCTCGGCACCCCGCCTGCGGCAAATGCCCAATCAAACTCAAATTCTATGAATAGCGGTTCCCAAACTAACAACGGGGCCTTAGGATTAGTTGTAAACTGGAATCAACAAGGACGCCTTGTTGTCACCAAAGTAGTTGCCGGCGGACCGGCAGAAAAGGCCGGTGTTTCCGTAGGGGACCGTTTGTTCTCTATTGATGGACAGAACATCGACGGGTTGCCTGTAGAGACGGTCTTCAGCCGGATTTTGGGCGCTGTCGGGACCACTGTCGTCATGAATTTGTCATCACCAAGCAAAGGAAACTACCAGGCTTCGATTACGCGCGTCTCCATCGATTCGCTCAACTCCGCTTCTTTCAACGTAGGCTGGCAGCCGGCCAACGATGCGTCCAGTGGCGCTTCTACTGCCAGCACTGCCAATGGTGCTAATTCTGGGACTGCCAATAACAATTTCAGCACGACGTCCGCCGCTATTCCTGCCAGCACCGCTGGTGGTGTCACATGGAAAACCAAAGGCGGTGGAGAGGCTGGTTATTCGTTGAAGTATCCCGATGGTTGGACAGTCGAGCAGAACAATACGACAGGCCGCATCGACGTTAAAAGTCCCGGAAACAGCAATCTTTCGATTTTCCCATTCTTCCTTCCTGATCAATCTTTTGATAGCAATAAAGCCCAGGGGCTCTTTCAGGCGATGCTGAAGCAATACGCAAAGGGCTCGGATTGGAGCACTCCTGCAGTTGTCGGAGGCGGGCTCAGATCGATGTCCACATCGAACCAGCTCAACTCCATAGCTGGACTGGTGCTATCGAGCATGAACGGTGGCACCACCGGTAGTTTAATTATCTTCCAGGTACCAAACAGCCCGAGCGCCGCCAGTGACCTTGCCACGCTCTCCCAAATTTTGCAGACCTTCAACATCACAGGAGCAGCTTCTCAAAATGCAAAAGCAGGCGGACAGGGCGGAGGTGATTCCTCTGGAGGCGCTGCCAGAGACCAGGGCAGTGACAACATTGGCACTGCGACACAGCCGTCTCAGAATATTCAGTTTACCTCGTTTGTTGATCCGAATTTCAATGCTTTCTCATTGGATGTTCCGGTAGGCTGGGATGTGAGCGGCGGCATGAAAAGACCGATCCCCATTGACTTGCGTCCTTGGGTAAAAGCAGTCTCGCCAGACCAAAAGGCAATTGTTTTTATTGGTGATGGATCGATCGAGCCTAGATATCTACCTGCTAATTGGCTCACCTGGCTGGGTTGCCCTCCCGGTTCTACTTATAAAGGCTCGAACGGACTGGTATCAAAAGTTCTCTACTATGAGCCCGCCGAAAAATTTGTCAAGAAATACGCAGAGAGCAAATTCGGCAAAGGTTGTGAAAGTTTCGAGCTCGTGAATGTGGAACAACATCCCGATCTGGCACGCACCGTTAACGGCACTCAAGGAGTGCTGGCATCCGACGCTTCATCGGTCAAATATAACTTCAGGATTCAGGGCTACGAGGGCGAGGCATATTTCCTAGCCGTAACCAAGAAGAGCCAGACCATGTGGTGGGTTTCACAAATTTGCGGAGTTGTAGCGGCCAAGGGTTGCGAGAAGCAAGCGCTCGATGTTTTTCTTCAAATGTACAAGTCGTGGCAATACAATCCACAGTGGAGCCAGGCACAGAACGCCCAGAACATACAGTCTACTCAAAACTGGATTGCAACCGACAGAGCCGTTCGAGCCCGCTCGGCAGCGGCCTTCCAGTCCCGAATGGCGACGATGGACGCGCGTCATAACGCATTCAGAAGCAGAATGGCAGACATGGACGCATCGCATGCGAAGTATATGAACAGCACGCGTTCTTCGGATCGCGCGCACAGCAATTTCATAAACTACATTCATGATGAAGACACCTTGATGAATCCCACTACAGGAACCAAGTATCAAGTGCAGTATGGTCCCAAGTATCACTGGGTCAACTCCACCGGCGATGGCGTCTTAGGCACGAATTCCGCATGGAGTCCCGGCGCAAACTGGACCGAGCTGGTGACACCACCGCGATAGACAATAAGCTCCTGTGTAAGAAAATTGTCTTTTGAAAATTCAAATCACTGATCGGCATTGGTGGCACTTGCACTGGTGTCACTCGCAGTGTGGGCATTCCATCGGATCGTAAGACGATGAGCTAACGACCGGGCTAAAATTTTCTTCTGGAGTGGTGCACCCGATTGACTAGTTGTTTCCAGTTTCGGGCCTTAAAATGAGTCATGCCTCGGCTGAACAGCGAGTCAAAGCCGGCGCTAGACGTGCTAAAAATCGCAATGGCTAGCCAGTCCGCCGTTCATAGCTCTCACAAAATGTAGGTGTCTTGCAGGCAGATACTAGAAAAGTCCTAATTTTGTATACTAACTGCGTAGTGTGATCCTCATCCCTTCAACTCTGGTTCTGTCATGAAGTTGGCGAAAGCAATTCAGCTTATATCCGCGGTTTTACTGACCGCCATTCCGGCTGCAATGGCTGAGCAAACCTGGACATGGGAAGAACTCTATAAGGGCGGCAACTACATAGAAGCAGCAGACGGGCTAAAAGCGGCGATAGGCAAAGGGAAAAACACTGCCGCCAACAACTACTATTATGCCGACTGCCTCTTGAGGCTCGATAAAGTAGACCAGGCTCTTCCCTATTACATGAAAGTCTACAAAATGGCTCCAGCCAGTCAGTTCGGCAAGTTTTCAAAACAAGTATTACAGCGATACAACAAGCTAGCCGCGAAGAATGTGACGGTGGGCTCGAGTTCAGCAACCAGAGCGAAGCAACTCGGCATCAGCACTCGATGGGATTCAATCCAAAGCACAGCAAACACCCCGAGAACAGAACCAGTTAAAGCTGCGCCCCCGGCTCCAACAGATGAGGTGCTGAGAGATATACAGCGGAAGCTTCCAAAACTTGTTAAAACGCCCAGACCTCAGCCAACCCAAGCAGAATTGGGAGGCTGGTCCTACTCGTCGCTGGCTGGATACTATCCGGCAGCCGCATCCCGAGTAAGTGAAGCAGAGAGCCAGCTCGACGCGGCGAAGCAACTCCTCCGTGAAGCAACCGCAAAAGTTTCGGGAAGCGGCTCACCATTTCGTAAATACGGAGAAAGCGATGCCGAGACCAAGTCTCGAATTGGCACCACCAACGATGCCATCGAAAAAGCACTGACACCATTCAACGAAAACGTTAACGAACTGACGCAACGATTACAAGAGCAGCAGACAATATTGCAAATGTGCATCAATGCAAGAAACAATCTTTACTCGACGCCGGGAATCGGCTATCCCATTTACCGCAGATGGTAATGAACGGCGTTAGCACGTTCTCTTCTGCTCGCCTGGAGATCAAAGCGCGAGTGCGCATCGCCCGAAAGTGGCAAAGCCGATCACGATGATTGCTGCGGCAGTCACAATAACGAAATAATCTATCTATAGAAATCCGGTCTTCTCAAACTTTCCCCACGCATATATGAATGGTGCAGTTCTCGGTATCACGGGCGGTGCTGGTATCGCCTAACACTCTCATTAGTCATCGAGCGAAATTCTGACCTTTAGCTAAAGAGCTTAGGGACGAGTTCGTTACATGCTTCAGTGTCTCACGACCAGTCCACGCCAAGCTCCAAGCGGCGTGTTGACTTTCGGTGCGCGGTGACAAATAATACGACTCCACGCCATGGGAGACATCGGATGGATCTTAGCCTCAAAGGCAAAACTGCAATCATCACAGGTGCAAGTCACGGGCTGGGGTACGCTTGTGCAAAGGCGCTTGCTATGGAGGGCGTCAACGTTGCAATTTGTTCGCGCGATGCCAATAACATTCAAGCATCAGCAGCTGAAATCGCCTCAACCTGCAAAGTAAATGCAGTTGGCATCGAAGCCGACCTCACCGTCGAAACTGATCTCTCAAAAATCGTGGACAAGGCTCACCATGCGCTCGGCGACATTGATATTTTAGTTCTGAGCACGGGACATCCACCGACATTTCCGTTTTCAGTCGCAACCGACGAGCAATGGAAACGCGGTTTAGATCTCCTTCTCCGACCAGCGATTGTGTTGCCACGTTTGCTATTACCCTCGATGCAGAAGAAAAAGTTCGGTCGCATAATTTTTCTTGGATCGATTTTTGGACTGGAAGCAGAAACATCTTCAGTTATTCAAAGTACGTTGCGCACGGGACTGAACTCACTGTCGAAGTGCATCGCGACCGAAGTTGCGGCCGACGGCGTCACAGCCAACGTGATCTGCCCCGGCTACTTCGACACACCGCTGGTGCAGACACTTGCGCAGCAATATGCTGATTCGCAAAAAGTTCCGAGGGAAACTGTTTTAAAAGACTGGGCAGATTTTTCACCGATGAAGAAATTCGGCAAGCCCGAAGATCTCGGCGCCCTAGTGGCATTTCTCGCGTCGCCGCGCGGAGAATTTATCACAGGAACCACGGTCACCATAGACGGTGGCGCGGTTAAAAGATGGTGACGTTGTGGGAGGTGTGATTTATTGAATTTGCTTTCCATTTATCAACAAGCAAGGCTGAACTACATTTTCTAACTTGCTGTTCTATACTGAATAAACCACATATCCGGGAACAACCCGCGATCAGACCCCGTCCCCTCAAACCCGCAAAGATCAATGCAAACGCCCTGGAGGCGATATGAACTATCCGAAAATAACTGCTGCCGTACTAACCCTGGCAAGCATTGTGACTATGCCATTGTCTGCAAATGCCGAATCAGGCGCTTCATCTCAGGCTACGGTGAAGTCTACCGTCAAAACTACCAGTACCATCCAGACAAATAGTACCGACCGCGAAGCAACAAACCAACCAATTAAAAAAGACAAACTCATCCGGACACAAAAGCGAACTCCAGCAATGCTAATAGAGGTACCGAACGGTTCACTTCCGACAGGAGCCAACGCTACGCTGACTAAACAAAATGCGTCCGCGAACAAAAGCTCTGCAGTTTCCGTGAGTAGGCATTCGGTGAAAAGAAAACGAGGTATGTCACATGCAGCGATCAGACGTGGAGTATTGGATGCCGCGAGAAATCGCTGATTCGTTTGACCACTGACTTTACGCAGAAGTCGCGAATTTTACCGGACATTACGTATCGCTAAAAGTGAAGTCTCTAAACCTGTTCGTATCGTATCCATGATACCGTCTGCGGTGTCCGTGCAAAAGCGTGTATCAGAAATTGCGTTCCAATCGAGCCTTATGAATCAATCAAAGCAGTTAATTATTCTGCCTATAGCCCTGCTTCTAACGACAAGCGGCTTCGCATTGTCTAAGAATTCCGGAACAATCACTGGACACTTCAAATACAAACACGCTGAATGCACGGGTCAGAACCAATGGATCTATGTGAAAGGGAGAGAGCTACCGATCCGTTTTGACACGACTAAGTCTAATCAATCGGCTATCAAGGCTCTTTCAGCACTGCTGCCTGAGGTGCTCGGGCCAAATTCCAATGGCAAAATTACTCTGGTCGGCAGCTACGAAACTCGAAAAATCGCTTTACCATCAGGTCCGGGCAGGGGTGATCCCCCCGGCTCGTTCTATCACAACTTCATCCTCTCGGATTGGCGCATCGAGACGCCTTTCACCCGAATGGTTATAACGAACCCCGGCGAAATCCCACAGGAGTTTCGGGCTGTCCAACTCAATTCGCTTGGCGCTAATGAATTCAATAACTGCAAAGGGTTTGATCCTAAACGATTCTCAAGCGCTACGAAAACAAATACTCGACGCGGTCTGGCAGAATGAAGGGAATCAAAGATTTGGTCAATCTATAGTTTCCGCCTTCAACCTTGTTAATTTGCACGCCTCCACAAACTCTCTGACTCTATGAGCCCGCCACGGCGCTCTCGTTTGCAAAAACGCGTGAGAACGCTATACTGAGTCTTGACTTTCAGGTGACCCATGGCACGGATTCAAACAGGGGTGGGGGCGTGGTACTATATTTGGTGCCTGGTCTCTAGCGCTCTGGTTGCATCGACGACTCAAGCCAATGCCGCCAACGAACTCGCGATCGGACCAAAGGCTCGAGTCAGTTCCGTCGATATCACAATCGTTCCGCCTGAAGATTTCAATTTCAAAACGCGCATGCAACTCTCGCTGCTCAGATACAAGGCAGCCATGAGATATCCACAACTGCTCTGCAAGCAGTATGTCCCTGACTCTGCCACCTTCGGACAGATTGCAGATAAGAAGCCCTGGTGGGGAGTAATCGGGCTTGCATATTACGGCGCAGGAAACAACAGCATCAAAGGTGTATCCGTACAGTCCATGGATTTTCTAAATCCATATTTACTCGTCTCGGACAACACTGTTGGACCGCTGCCGAAAGACAAAGTTTCAGAACAGGATTTGTGGTCGACGAAATTGCCGATGCAGATGCAAGCGACAAACTTAAAATGGTATCCACAGGCCAAACGCGCAGAAGTAACCTACGAGCGCTCTCAGTACGAACAAGAGATGTCTACCAAGTTCAATTTTACACGGTTCAAACTAAGAGGCCAGACATCGTTGACGATGACAAACGCACGTGACCTCGGTTTCAACTACGTCTACATTCCGGCAAGCTGGGCGTCGAATGTCAAAATCGGAAGTGCGATGAAAACGGCGATGCCAATTCCGCACTTCATCCATTGTGGTGGCGGTTGCGGATATCCAGGCGGTTGCAACAATGTCAGTCCGGCAACTGATTGGACGGACAGATTCGAGATTGAAAAACTGCCTGCGAAGATTGGTTTCAGTTTTTGGATAGACGCACCGAAGACCGGTCGAGAACCGCCTGACATGACATTCATCGTCAACTACCGCTAGTGCAGCGCCAGCAAATTACGCTTAAAATAAACAGTTCGTACGCAGATTCAATGGATTGACGAGAATGAAAGATTGTTCAATCAATCGTTTCCGCCTTCAACCGAGTGGATTTACACGCCTCGACGAACACCCTGTAATCCTGTTCAGTCTGCTTCGCATAATCAACCGCATACTGCGAAATTGCTTCATCGAAAACATCGCTCTTACCAATGTATCCGCGCAAAACTGTAGCATCACCAGAACGCGCATGAGCGCGAGCAAGAATTTCTCCTACTAGCCCAGGAAACGTTTTGAATTCTTCCTTCGACCAGAGCGTCGTATTCACCCCAATTTTAACATCACGAAGTTGTCTCACAAAGAAGTGATAATGCGGCGGTCTGCGCGCGGTCGTCCAACCAAGGAAGGTGTCACTTGCAGCCTGCATGAGCTTCTGCCCCGCCACAATACGCTGTCCTTGATGCTCATATTTTGAAGCACCGGCGTATGGTGCCAAAACCGATTCCCGCGCTTCTTTCAACTGCAGAATCAGTGAATCCTTGGAAGAGGCCGACAATAAGATCACACCACACATGGTGCCAACACTTCCGACACCAACAACTTTCCTGGCGACGTCAATCAGTTGATATTTATTGAGCAAGACACGGCTATCTTCATTTAGAGAAGCGATGTAATCTGCGAATGCTTGCTGCTCCCGCTCCCCGGCGCCTACGCCTTCCATATGGCTAATCAGTGGTGGCATGTCCTTGAAGCGCAGTTTTCCCTGCGATATCTCTGTCATCTTTTCCGTCATCAATTCCGGCGACGATTTTGCAACCTCCTTCTGAAGGTCCGCTTTCTGCCTCCTTCGCGTGTCACCTTTGGCTGTTTCTAAGATTCTGTCAACTGTGATATGCGAGTACCAAACATCCAGAGCTGCCATGTTTGAAAATTCGGCCATGCGTTCGCGATATCCGCGCACCATCAGCCTTGCCGCTTCTTGTCCAAGTTCGGCAGAGAAACCATTACTTTTCGCAGCCAAAACCAGACTAGTCGCCAATCTTTTCACATCCCATTCCCAAGGTGCTGGAAGGGTCTCATCAAAGTCATTGATGTCGATGACGAGCTTGCGCTCAGGCGTAGCAAACACACCCATATTGTGGATGTGACAGTCGCCGCAAGCCTGAACGATGAAGCCTGAATTTGGCGTCTTCGACAGATCCATTGCCATGAGCGCAGCGCTACCGCGATAAAAGGTAAAAGGAGAAACAAGCATTCGTCCGTATCGAAGTGGTATCAGTTCAGGAATTCGCCCTTCGTTCGATTTCTCCAAAACGGCGATGATATCCCGCCCTTCTTTGGCAATTTTCAGTTTTGCATGTGACTCGAGCGATGTCTTTTCACGCGCCGCTCTGCCAATGTCTTTTCGCTCAGTCCGTGACGCTCCGTGCTTAATCGACTTCTCGAACTCAAACTCATTTTTAGAAGAAACTTTTCCGTTCGAATTCTTTTTTGACCGATTAGACTTTTTCATTTGGTTACCTTTATTAGCGCACTTGGCATCAAGCAAGTGGACGCCTCAAGATCGCGACCTGTTAAAGCCACGCCGCATTTGAATGTGATGTGACGTGCCGGCGACTCAAGTTAACGCATCATACACTCTTTGGCGACTAAACTTTTAATCGGAGAAAGCGGTTACTCGCGGTTTTGCTAAGCGAAGATTGACATGACATTACGATAGTGGTGGCACAATCAAGCGTCTACTTCGTTTCGTTTATGTCGAACATTAATCCAGGAAATTAATCCAAGTGCGGAGAAGACGCCACGCACCAGTGAAGGAACTGCCATCCGATGACGAAAAATGCGATCCGCGATTTCCGGATCACCCATTGACCAAGGTCCGTTCGCGATTGCGAAATGTGCTCGATACCTTGCGGTTTGACAGCGCACTCGAAAGAATTTAAAGCCGCATCATAGAAAACGATGCCTCCATCTTGTGAACAGGTCAAAATTATATGCCACTGCCCGTAATGGCAGAAAGTTGGTCCACCTGTTCACCGGTCGTTTTGCGTTTGTCAAAGCTGCCACTCGATTCCCATCCCAGCGGCTTCTGCTCGATTCTCTGTTCGAGCTGGGCGGCCGACTGAGAGAGCGATGCCAAGTACCCAGAGCGACAATATGCATATTTCTCTGGACAAGAGAGTGCCGGCTAGGTACATTGAATGGTCAGTACACTGAATGGGCAAATGACAGATATCCTGAGCACACGTCTGGTCCGCTGGAAGCAGAAGCTGATCGATCAGACGCTGCACAACCCATTGTTGAACTTCAAGCCCAGCAAACTTACGACGATTTCTGTTGTCGATGAGAAACCTTCTGAAGTATTTAACACTCTTCAGATTCAAGGAAGGTCGATGACGTTCAAACCGGCGGCTGAAGGACGGCCGGGTGCGAAGCGTTCGTCAGTTGAATTCTCACTTCATGACCAGAAGCCGTCAAATGCAGGGCACCTTGATCTTGAACTGCAAACTGGGTTGACTGCGGAAATACTAAATCTGCATCTTTTGCGAATTTTTCAGAAGTCCGCCAGTCTCTTCGAAGAGCAGGGATTTAGCAGCCTTTGCTTATCACTCGGCATGCTTGAGTGGTTTGACGCAAAGGACGGAGGCACTCTTTTAAAAGCACCTATGGTATTACTGCCGGTGCAGCTTGAACGAGAGACGGCAGGAAGTAAATTCACACTGAAAGCCACTCAAGACGATCCAGTATTGAATCCGGCAATAATGGAAAAGCTTCGGACCTCTCATCGCTTTCAGCTTCCTCCGCTTCCTGATAGTTTCGAAGATTTTCAACCCATGACTTATTTTGCCATGTTTCAGCAGGCAATTGAGCAACAGCAAAATTGGAGAGTGACAGAGGATATTTTCCTGTCTTTCTTCGCATTTCAAAAATTTGTTATGTACAGAGATCTGGAAATTGCCGAGGATATTTACGCGCAGCACGAGATTGTTCAAGCGCTTGCCACGGGAAAAGCTGAAAAGTTTGCAGGCGTTGATTCTGACGACGACGAACACCTGGATCAAGTGCTTAAACCGGAAACCACTTTTCAGGTTCTCGATGCGGATTCATCGCAACAGCAAGCTATCGTAGCAGTGAGGAGTGGTAAGAATTTAGTTATCGAGGGACCGCCCGGAACAGGGAAGTCTCAAACAATCACAAATATTATCGCGGAAGTTCTGGCCGACGGAAAGACTGTCTTATTTGTCAGCGAAAAGATTGCCGCGCTCGAAGTGGTCTACAATCGGCTGGAATCTGCGGGTCTAAAAGATTTTTGCCTGGAACTGCATAGTAAGGGCACCAGCAAAAAATCAGTCTATCAAGAACTTCAACGAGCCCTGGACAACTGCCGTCCTCACGATCACGCAGAAGACGGAGATCTCACTCGTCTTTCGCTCCTCCGTTCCTTCTTAAATGATTATGCTCAAGCATTGCATCATCCGTTTGGCATATTGAATATCACACCATTTAAGGCAATCGGAGAGATAAGCCTGCTGGAGAATGCTCCGGTCGTAAATGTCGTCTTCGACGAGATTTCGAACTGTCAAATGGAGACATTTCTGGAAAGTTGTCGATCTCTCAAGCATCATGCCAAACTTGTCTCAGAGATCGGTCCAATTGATACTCACCCCTGGCGCGGCTCAGAGCTGACAAAGTTGTCGGCGGAAGAGCAAGATCAGCTCTATGAGCTGATCAACAACGCCGACTCGCTTTTGAATAAACTTCAAATCAAAAGCGAAAAACTTGCTGTAGAACTAGGCGCGGTTTGCCCAAGTACATTTGCGCAACTTGAAATCCTTTGTGAAATCGGCACATCACTGGTTCGTTCACCGGGCACGAGCGAAGGTCTTTTGTTAAACGCGAGCTGGAATTCAATTAGTCCAGAAGTTGCTACTCTGATCGATCGTGGTGAACATTACACAGGCACACTCTCCGCTGTGACTCGTTGTTTTCGCGAAGAATTTCTAGAGTTGGACTTCGAACCGTGCTTCATCTCTCATAAAGAAAAGGTCGCGAAATGGTATCGCCACCTCATGGTGAGTTACTGGAAGGAACGCGTCTTTTTCCAAAAACGATACGACCAGAATTATAAACCCAACTCACTGGAGCAATTGCTTTCAGACCTGGAAATCGCGTTGCAATGCCGCCAATCCATGCTCCACGTGATCCAGCAAAATCGGCTCGGACACGACCTTTTCGGAGACAAGTGGAAGGGACCTCAAAGTAGTTGGGATGAGTTACGTGAATTTGCAAACTGGATTGTAACTGTCCGCCGGTTTATCCTGGAAGATGCTCTCAAACCTCAGGGCATCGCGTTAGCCGCAAGTGGAACAAAGCAAAAAGATTCGGTCGAAAAGAGCGTACTGGAAATTCGCGATCTGACAGACAGTCTGCGTGTAAATCTCAGCGAAATTTGCGACCGAGCAAAATTTGAGATCGGACGCGACAACATCGTCGGGCCGAATGCCAATCTCATTGATCTGGCTCAACGACTTGAAAGCATGAATCACGGCATTCGCAGAATACACGAGTGGATTGCGTACAATCTGTCAGTTCAAGTCTGCAAGACTAGTTTCGCTGGTTCATTTTTTGATAGATTCAACGAACAAAACCTGGATGTTTGTCAACTTGAATCATCATTCAGAAGATCTTTCTTGAGAAGATGGCTGGACATGGCGTTCGACGAGCGGCCAATTTTGGCACGGTTTCAACCGATTAGACACGAGGAGTTCATAACAGAATTCCGGCGGCTGGATAGTCGTTCGCTGGAATTGGCTAAGCAGCGTCTTCGTCATAATGTTAGTCAGAGAAGAGATCAATTACTTAAAACAAAAAGCTTCGAGGACGAGCTTCGGATACTACAGCGGCAGATGCGCACGCGCAGCAAACTCCCGCTTAGAAAATTATTCAGGCAAGTTCCATCGGTCATCAGAGCAATCAAACCATGTTTCATGATGAGCCCAATCTCGGCAGCCCAATTTTTAAATCCGTCGAGCACACCCTTTGATGTCGTGATTTTCGACGAGGCCAGCCAGATTACAGTAGAAGACGCACTCGGCGCTATCGTTCGTGGTCGGCAATTGATCGTCGTCGGAGATCCCAAACAACTGCCTCCGACCGATTTCTTTGTAGGTCAAGCGATTGACGAAGTGTCATCCGATGAAAATGAAGAACTTCAAATTGCGGATTTGGAAAGTGTTTTAGATGAATGTATTGCCGCCGCTTTTCCGATCCGAAAGCTGAAGTGGCACTATAGAAGTCGGCATGAATCACTGATCGCGTTTTCGAATAAAAAATTCTACGACAGTGAACTACTCACTTTTCCTGGTCCAGACACCGGTGTCGCAGAACGAGGTCTAACATTCGAATTCGTGGCAGGAACCTACGAGGGCGCCGGCGTAAATCCAAAAGAGGCAGCCGCGATTGCTGATGCAGTTTGCCACCATGCAAGAAGAACTCCGCATCTGTCACTCGGTGTGGGTACTTTTAACGTAAAACAGATGATTCTCATCAAAGACGAAATCGATCGCCGCCGCCGCGAGGATCCATCGCTAGAATTCTTTTTTGCAAAGAAAGGCGAGGGCGAGTTCTTCGTCAAAAACCTGGAGACAATCCAGGGCGACGATCGAGATGTCATCTTCCTGAGCGTCACTTACGGACCTGGAGCTGATGGCAAGGTTCGATACAACTTTGGCCCGATAAACGGGCAAAATGGATGGAGAAGACTTAACGTCATATTGACTCGGTCGAAGCTCCGTATGCGAGTATTCTCATCAATGCGTGCAGAAGACATCGATCTGGCACGTGCCACCAATGACGGTGCAAAGTATCTACGAGACTTCTTATATTATGCCGAGAGGGAGACTTCGATTGCACTGGAATGCGACCAGAAGATCCTTACCCCGACCCCGTTTGAGCAAGCAGTCTACGACGAATTGACAAAGAAGGGCTTGCGCCTGATACCGAAGGTAGGGCAAGCCGGATACAAGGTCGATTTTGGAGTCTTGGATGAAGATTTTCCGGGGCGATTCGTGGTTGGTATCGAATGCGATGGCGCAACTTATCAGAGCGCTGCCACGGCCCGTGACAGAGATCGACTGCGCCAGCAAGTGCTAGAAGGTCTTGGATGGCACCTTATTAGAATTTGGTCGACTGATTGGTTCCACAATCGAGATACTCAGATTGCGCGAGTCGTTGAGTTTGTCAGCAAGGCAAAAGAATCACTACAGGATTCATTGAATCAAGAGCCCGAACCCATCATCGATTTCACTCCCTTAAAGGAAGAATCGCGGCCACAAGCTAACGAAGGCAAAACAGCAACGATCGATCAATCAGCAACCGGAACTGCAACAGTCGATCATTCAACAGCCGCCACTGCAACGATCGATCAACCAGCAGCCGCAACTGAAAACATGGATCCATATTCAATAACCCCTGTCGAAATAATGGGTGATGCCCAGGCTTTCAATGAGGAAACAGATCAGCGCATCGAATCAATTGTTCAAAGAGTACTGGATCACGAGGCTCCCATTCATGTTGATGAATTGAAAAAGCGAGTTGCTGCTCATTGGCAAATCTCACGCATCGGCAACAGAATTAGCGCACGCCTTGACGCCATCATCATATCTTTACTGAAAGCCAAACTAGCTTTCTGCAGAGGCGAATTTATCTGGAGAGAAGAGCCAAACGCAATCGCCCCAAGGTGCCGCCGAAGCGTCGAAGGCTATTCATTTTCGACAGAAACCATACCACCAGAAGAGCTCGACCAATGTATTTCAATGATTCTCCGTGATAAAAAAGGACGCACCAAAGAAGAAATCATCACAGACGTAACTCGGTCTATGGGCTTCAGAAGAGCCGGACAGAAATTGTCTGACAGTATTTCCCAAAGGATACAACGAATGATGGACCAGTCGCTGCTCGAACCTTGTAGCGCAGGATTGCGACTTCCAATCAATCGGTGAACCTCTCCGCACCGGCTATATCACCTGCCGATGTTGCACCGAATGGTGGCATCTTGTTGAAACACTTTCTTCGCAAGGTGTGAGTGGTAACGTTCCGGTTAGATTGGTTTTCTACAATTAAGATTCGACGATCTAATTTCAAAACTTTGGTCTTTTTACTAACTCAACCAATTCTGCCGCTGGCTCACTCCCAACGGAAAGTTTATCTTGCGAGATTACTATTATGGCAGCCGATAGTCCCCAACAGAGCAGCGCTCCGCGTCGCCCGCCGGTCGAAGCCGGTGACACTTCTCGTGAGACGAAGTCGACTGATAGCGGTGAGAGCAGGCTAGGTTTGTTAGCCACGACGACTCCTCAACAATCCCTCGATACGTTTCGGCAACTCCAGCAAATGGACCAGGCGACGCCGATGCCATCAGACTTTGGCCATTTTGCTCTGAGTGGTGTGAAGAACGCTAGTTCGAATCTAACAGCTTTCGTTGGCAGTCCGTTCGGCGCTCGCGATCGTTACCCGGGTGCGGCTGGTAGCACTCCGGTAGAGAATGCCTTCAGCGATCCGCGGGACGATCGGGCTCGCGCTGGTCGCGACAAATCTCCTCCAAAAACTGCGAAAGAACGCTACGAGGCCAACGATCCTGTCGAACCACAACTGCCAGGCACGGTGCGCACGGATCGAACCAGAGTTCATGGAACAGGTAGTCGTGTCGACACCGGTGTTGAAATCCGATACGGTGAGAGCGGGAAGCCACACTTCGTGCGTGACCAAGAAGGAGAGTGGGCTTCAAAAGATGGCGGTAAAACATGGAAAACGGATGAACCGAAGTTCGCGATTCGTCGTGGCGATGTCTCAATTGATAGTAAAGGAAATTATTCGTTTGAGAACACTGATTATGGGCTGAAGTCGACGTATTCGCCCGATGGTACATCCAGGAGAAGCATCACCACATCTGGTGGCGATACTTATTCAGTCTCTCGGGACAAGAAGGGAGTACCGACAGAATTTAGCGATAAGAGCGGAGATTGGACGTCCACCAACGGTAGACATTGGACCAATTCAAAAACGAATGATACAAAAACTGGAAACGTGTCACTCAGTGAACACGGTGAATTTCGATTTAGGCCTGAGGGCAAGGGCGATCAGATGGTAGCTCAATCGCTCCAGCTCGAGCGCATCAATCAAATGAAAGAGCAGCTCACTCAAAAATACGGAGTGACTTTTGCGAAACCTGGCGAAGTCGAGAGCCGTCCTGAGACCAGAGATGGTGGCATGGGACCGGGAGGCATGGGACCTCAAGGACCACGCTCAGCGGATCCGGTTCAACGTGCTGGTGTGGCGACTGAAGCTGAACTGAAAACGCTTGGCATAGGTTTAGAAAAGACCAGTCACGAAAATTACAAGGGCATGAAGGTTTGGTTCATGCAGCGTGGTGACTATAACCCAGGTGAAATGGCGGTCTACAAACCAAACGAAAGTGGATCTAAAGGACAAGGGCATCAACATAGTGGTGGCTGTTGCGGACGCGGTGTCGAGCGCAAGAACAATGGAGATCTAGTCGTTAACGCGCCTGCTCGGCAGGATACAAGCGGATTTGATACGTTCGAGCGCACCAGTCTTCACGAGCTGGCACACCACGAGCAGATGACTAGTCTCGGGAAGATGAAGGGCGAGATGGTTGGTCCAGGCAGTTCGCCCGAGTCACGAAAGCTGGCCGATGAGATGGGTTGGGAGTGGAGTACCAGGTCGAAGCAGCCAGTGTTCCGAGACAAAGATGGCGGACGCTGGGCTCGTGTGGAGCGTCCAGATGGACCACCATACTGGAAGCACGACAGCGGCACCCAACCCAAGGACAAGAAAGCGCGCCTCGATGATTTCGAGATGCGAGAACGTGCCGAAGTTAAGCCCATAACTGCGTATTACACCATCCCGCATGAATCGCACGCAGAGTCGCTGGCGCAATTCAGGGTTGGAGTAAGTGACCAATTTAAAGGCGGTCGCAGAGGCTTAGCGCAAGAGTCTCCGAAGCTTTACGAGACTACCAAACGCTATGACCAGGGCGTTATAGACAAGAAGTTTGGCATCAATTCGAACGGTGAATCTAAGATAATTCGTGCCATCGATGGCACCCTGGTGGAAAATACACCGGAAGCGAGAAGAACTGTAGAAGAGCGCGAAAAGGCATGGCGCAGGCGCGGTCATGTTTAACAGCAGGCGTTTTTAGAACAAATATGATTGCGCGCAGCGTAAACTCTCCAAGCAGATAGATATCGCACCGTAGATGGTGGCATCAACAGTCCTAACTTCCTTTCCGCAGCCACGATCGCAGCACGCACTGACCACTACTTCCCGCGTCACTCAAACAGCCGTAAGCCTGATGAAATCTAGCCTTGACACTTAATTCAAGCAATATTTCCCGGCACCACCCTGCGAAAAATATGCTATTTGACAACAACCAGAGAAGTTGTTCGCTCAACTTCAAAGGTAACCCTTCAGTGTCGATTGTTAGGGTGGGTCTTAGAGACTCGTGCTCGCCTTCAGCGACCCCGGAAATAAGGGTCGGAATTTCTTGGAGATTTTTTACCATGGTGATTCTCCCCAAAAAGCGAAATGTATTACCTCGCTATTGTCTCGGCGAGCTGCTTTTAGAATCAGGCGTCATCACGCGAGCCGTTCTCAACAATACCGTAGCCACTGCCCAAAAGACACAGTCGAAGCTTGGTCGCGTAATGGTTATGTCCGGTCATCTCTCTGAACTTGATGTTGAATGCGCGCTGAAAGTTCAGAAATCGATCCGAGACGGTTCCTTATATATGAATTTAGCCAAGGAATTACTGCAATTCGCTCACTCACACCAAGTTTCGTTGAACGAAGCGTATCAGTACGAGAATGTCAGAAGACAATGGGGTTTCGTCAGTCGACTCGGCAAGCTGGTTTTGGGCGCCGGCATCGTGGCTGAGGTTGAACTGAGTAAAGCAATGCACTACTCGTTGCAGACCAGTTATCCGCTTGGGCAGTCGCTCGTCCATCTAGAATTGATCTCTGATACCACTCTGATCACATGCCTGAATCTACAGGTGCTCGTACGCGACGGTCATCTTTCGTTTCTCGATTCGGTAAGAGCATTGAGACACATTGTACTCGAGGGAGAAACATTTGAATCATTGCTCTTCGCGCTCAATCTTCGAGAAAACGAGCAGCAATCGGTACCAAAGCTCGGTGAACTTCTGGTCGCTGCAAAACTATTAAGCCAAAACGACAGCATTATAGTTACTGAATTGGGTATTGAAAAAAATGTTCAATTCGGTGATTTGCTTCTTTCCTACGGACTTGTTTCCGAAACTGAAATTGATGCGGCTGTTCAACTGCAAAACATGTTTGCCAATTGCTCGTTCACAATGGAGAGAGCCAGTCGCCTTCTCAAAATTGTTCACACTAAAAAGACTCCGCTCGCACAAATACTTACCGATTTCAATGCAATCAACCAGGCGGTCAATCTCCTACAAGCAACCCATCTTTTCGGCGATCAAACTTCTGAATCACCAGAGGTCTGCGATCTGGAAATCGCCGTTGCGGAGATGCTATTGCTCGATCAAGCAGGGCAAGTAGAGAATGTGCGCAAGGCTGTTGCAACCATTTGTCAGCTTCAGAAAGTAGTGACCACTTACGAAGAATCTCAACAACTGATCTGCCAGAAGACAGAACAAGAGAAGGACAAAGTGGCTTCGAAATCTCCAACATTGAACCGGCTGCCGGCAATCACTAACGAACCACCGCTTCTCTCAGTCACTTACAGAACATTGGATCAACTAAATCCAGAAGATACCGCACCTGAGTTATTAGCTGAAGCATACGAAACGCCCGCGTACGTTGATTATGAAGTTACTCAATCGGAAGATTACAGTTCAGACTCTGAGTTAGAAACTGGTTCTTACGAATCATCAGCGGATCTAATTTCTGAAGAACATTACGATTACGCGCAGCTGGAAACTGAAACCGAAGTAGGCGAAGAAGTCGTTCAAATTGAAAACGTGATCGATTATGTTGACTCGATCGATGATGTCCAATCAGATGAAGTGGCTCTGGAAGAACAAGAAGAAGAAAAAGAAGCAGTTGTTTCAGACACAGCTGGTGACGACGATGACGTTTGCAGATACGTCAAAAACGAGCGAGCCACTGAAGAGAGCATGCCACGCACGGATTCTCAAAACGACGAAATAAACGCAGAAGACATGCAAGATGAAGATAGCAGCAATGCCAACGAAAAAGAAAAAGTGGGCGGTTGTTCCGCCTGGTACTAAATACCGCAAAGCCTGGACACGATGACGTAGCCGCCCCGTGCAGTTGAGCCCGCCTGCATTACATATGCCTTTCGTGGGTATAAGCACGGCATGCAGGAACACTTAAAGGATGAACAGGTTACCCTCAGAACCTCTGTGGAGCTAAAGGAAGCAACTCCACAAAACGCGGCTGAGCAATTTCCGCTGGTTGCTCCGAATTATGAGATCGTAGAGCTGATTGGTCACGGTGGCATGGGCACCGTTTACAAAGCTATCAACGCCAGCACCGGATCCACCGTCGCGATCAAAGTTTTCAATGCAACTGTTTCAAAGGACAAAGCGACCTTGAAGAGGTTTGAGCAGGAAGCCAACGCTCTTGCCAGTCTCGATGATCCCGAGCTGTTAATCATTCACGAATCAGGAATGTCTCCAGACGGTGCACCGTATTTGGTGATGGAGTATATCGAAGGTGACAATCTTGCTGAGATTCTAAACAATGGCAAGACTGACCGCATAAGGGCGTTCCCGCTTTTTACTCTACATCTGATGCTTAGCGCTTCCGCATGATCGCAGATTTTTGGCGAGCGAAACGTATCAAAATGGCCGGCAGCGACTGTCCGCTTGACAAAAGCCGGTCGAGAGCTGAACGTGCAAAGTCCGATTACGCCTTCGACGGAACGGGAAGTCTGGTGCTTATGTAGCGTTCACAAATCGCTCTTTCCGTTGCTCATGATCCGCGCAACTTCTCTATTGTAAGGTGTATCATATCGCCGCAGATGCTGACAGAATATGCTTAACGGAAGGATCAAACCAGTGACGAATGACGAGCCAAAATCTCCAACAACAGACTTGGATGTCCCAAATGGAATTTTGGCGCGGTTGATTTTGCGATTGCACCTCGCACGAACTCAAAACCAGGCAGTGGTGCATAGCACCTTATTGTTCATCGGATTGGCGTTTGTTCCTCTTATGGTTTTATCGTTAGCCACTGGAATTGAACTGAACGGATCGATCACCATGCCGCTACGTTCAGACCACGTTACAATGTCACGCTATCTTTTAGCCGCGCCGATCTTAATGCTTTCTGAGTTATTAACCAGGAAGTGGTTAACCAAAGCAACGGCACGCTTTCGAGACATAGTCGAAGAGAGCGACGTCGATCGATACAATCAAATGTCCTCTAGCTGTTTTCGTCTTCGAGATTCAATCTACATTGATTTTATTATCCTTGCGATAGCGTTTACATCATCAATTTGTGGCACGAGTATTGTTCTAGCGATTGAACCTTCAAGCTGGCAGGCACGCATGCATGAAGGAAGTACAGCACTGTCGATACCTGGTTATTGGAACACTTTCCTGAGCCAACCGTTGTTTCGCTTTGTCGTCTTGAGTTGGTTCGTCGATTACCTTGTCTGGACCTACTTCCTCTTCCGCGTATCACGTCTTCCTCTTCGAATTATTGCTTCTCATGCAGATGGTGTCGGAGGCTTGAGTTTCGTCAGCGCAACACAGTCACAATTTGCTGTTACTGCTTTCGCGCTGTCGTGCGCGATCTGCAGCGTGGTAGCACAGACGGTGCAGCACAGTCACGTAAAGCTTCAGTCCTTTACCCATCTCGGAATCGTTTTTCTGGCAGTGATATTGATTTTATTCGTCGGACCATTGCTGGTGTTCACTCCGAGACTGGCGCAAACGAGATTGCACGGCATTTATATGTACGGCGCGTTATGTCACGAACTGAGTCGAACGTTCGCTTCCAAATGGATTCCTGTCCGCGAAAAGAAATCCGAGTCAGAACCGATTCTCGGCAGCGGAGATCCTTCGACACTAGCTGATATGAACAGTAATTTTCAAACTGTCCAGAAAATGAAACCCGTGCTTTTCGATCGCCAATTTGTCACCGGCTTTGTCGTGGCGACCTGCCTACCGGCACTCCCTCTGGTGGCATCGGTAATACCACTCAAAGATCTCTGCATGCAACTTCTAAAGTCTCTGATGTAACTGAGTTCAGACTACCACGCGTACATTTCAGCGTCTTCTCGCAGGTGAAGATCGGGACCATCACTAACGTTAGCGGATTCATAGATCTTCTCGACTTCGATCACGATCGCGGTGCCAGGACAAACTTCAAGTTCAAATCGTCCGGTAGATTCTGCCTCCTCGATGCTCCAATTGCCGTTTGCATCCTTTCGATGGATTTCTAAGTGCTGTCGGGCTTGCTGAACAATCACATATGCTTTGAGAGAAGGAATCCGTTTGTAGGCTACCAGCTTTTCCCTTCGATCAATTGAAACTGTGGAACGTGAGAGAACCTCGAATATAATGGCCGGTGAGCTGGTGAAGGTACGGTCCTTATCGTAGTCCCCACAGTCAACCATCGCATCGGGGTAATAAAAGCTGTTGCTTGCGTCGACTCTCAAAAGCAGCTCGCTGCCATGAACTCTGCAGCCGCTACCGTCGAGTTTTGATTTCAGAATGAACGTAATGTTTGTCGATATCAGGCTGTGCGCTTGTGTGCCTCCAGCCATTGCAAAGACTTCGCCATTGACGTACTCATGTTTCGAAGTCGACGAACTCTCGAAAGCTAAGAATTCTTCTGCACTGACATGTTTGCTCGGCTTTTGCATCTTTGCGGCTCATGATAATGTGACTTCTGACATTATAACCACTTCAAAATTGCGTCCATATTGACGAGTTGTATTCTAATTTGTCTGCATAGGCATTGATAAAGCCTGAAAGCGAAACTTGCAATTTGCCTCCGCACACCGATGATGATTTGAAAGACTGTGCTATTTGCTACTTATGAGAAAAGAAACAGAAAAATTGATCGACTATTGGTTTCGTACGCGGAAAGGCAAAATCGTGGTCGGACAGAAACCGAATCCACCGCTAGTCGCATGGTTCTGCGCGAAGGCGGTGGAGCGATCATTGCCGCGAGGAAAGTGGCGTGACGGGGCAGCCATCACCGCAGATGGTGCACTTTTTTACTGGGCATCACTTGAGCTTTTTGACGGTGTAAATCGTTTTCGAAAGGCCCTGGGCATGTCCGTCTTATTTGGAATGGCTGCATCTAAAGTATGGAACCATCGAAACAGAGGCAGCAAAGCAGACTCCTGCAAGCATTCGTGACATCGTGAACGGTTAATGAGTATTACTCATGCCCAAAAAATAGAATGAAACCATGAATAGAATCAGCACAAACACCGCCGCCATCAAGACTCCAGCCTTTGGCTTCCTTTCGACTAGTCTGTAGGCAAAGGGCGACTTTGACTGGCCTTGTCCCGAGTTTAGTTGAAAAGTTTGGTGATCCCCTCCAGGACTAGCCTGGTATGGTTTCGGTTGCAACACCAGAACCCAATTCAAGAGGATCAACCAATGAACAAATCATCGAACGTAAAGAGCATCCATGTCAATGAAGAGAAGTCCAAGAAAACTCCGGCAATAGATTTCGATTTGAAGACCGTAAACCTGCAAGAGATAA
>Ga0163154_10002049_pt1 | contig 30074 bp, 18 predicted proteins | sample OliLakLV19MP9P1_FD_148649 | JGI IMG/M metagenome (GOLD analysis project Ga0163154, IMG submission 148649) | Freshwater microbial mat bacterial communities from Lake Vanda, McMurdo Dry Valleys, Antarctica - Oligotrophic Lake LV.19.MP9.P1 | ecosystem: Environmental > Aquatic > Freshwater > Lake >... | reverse complement strand
CCTCGTTCGACAACCTGCGCATCGTCGCCAAACTGCTCGAACGCCGCGGATTCGGCACCGCCAAACCCTGAGCGAAATCTCGGGCACCTCCAGATACCTTCCGGCACCGCCTCGGGCAGCACCACCGCCACCGCCCGGTCAGACCTCGACTTCCGGAAACTCGACCCCCTGCGCGCCGAGGGCCTCGAAGATGTGCGCAAGCATCTCGCGATAGTGCTGGCGCAGCACGACGTCGTCGGGCTCTTCACGCAACGCCTGGAACTCCGCATACTGCCGGGCCACCTTGATGCCGATCAATGCGCGCAATTGACGCACCGCATCGGCTTCCGGCTCCCCGGCATGAGCCCGCATGCTCGCGGCCAGATCCTCGTCGTTCGCGGCCAGATCCTCGAGCCGGCCCCGAAGCTCCGCAACCACCTCCTCGAGCTGCACGTTCCGCCGTTGCAACGTTTCAAGATCCTCCCCTGCCAAACCCCCATCGACCGGGCGATCCCCGCGGCCCCGTCGCGCACGATCCTCACGCTGCGCCAACTGGGTCCGCATGCGATCCATCTCGCGTTGCATGGAAATCAGGTGATCCGTCACCCGCCGCAGCGCCGACACGGGGTCGAACCGGCCCGGTTCCGGGCGATCTCCCTGGGGCGGCCGCCGGTCGCGCGCATCGCGACCGCTCTCCTCGCGGGCCGGGCGGGACGGGCGCATCGGTGGCGTGGGCGTCGGCTCCGGGGATTCCTCGGCGGTTGCCGGGTCGGAACCCTCCGCTCCGGGGGCCGGAGGCCCTTGGGGGTATGGGTTCGCCCGGTCCGGATCGGGCCCGGGTCCCGGGGCCGGTTTCGAGGCGAGCGCCTCGGCGAGGGCAGGGTGAATGGTTTCGCCCAGTTCCTGGCGGGCTTGGGCCTGCACCCGGTGACTCCAGCGACGCGCGGTCTCCAGCACCGGTCCGAGCGCTTCCGCATCCAGCTCGGCGAGCAACCCTGCGGAGGCAAGCCACTTGAGCAGATTGACATGTGTTTGAGGGGGAAACCCTCCGGGGAACGCACAGGCCAGCACCGCACCTGCCACGGACCGGGCCTCGGCCGGCTTCAGCTCCGCCAGCAGGAACGCCAGGATCCAGGGACGCCCACGACCGATCATCACGCCTGCGAAGACGCCGCGGGCGACGGGGTCGGGCTTGTCACCGACCTCCTTGCAAGCCGCCACCACAAGTTTGGTGGCGGTCTCGGGATCGATGGGGTGCAACCCACGGCTCAGGCTGAGCCGGAACCGCAGATCGGCGGCCCCCTCGATCAGCGCCTTGATCAACGACCTGCGCGCCGTCACCTTCAGCTCCGGCCATGCCGCCACGACCCCTTTGACCCCGGGAGCCCACGGCAGCCGGAGGATCCGATCCACGGCCTGGTCGAGCCCGGCTTTTCCCCCATCGACAAGCAGAGCGCGCAACCATCCCGCCGCCAGATCCTCGTCTGCCGGGGACAATCGCTCGGTTACCTTGCCGGAGCCTGCGGAGGCGCGCTCGATCAATGCGTCCAACTCAGCCACCGGATCCCTCGTTTCCATTTCCGTCATGGGCTCATATCTATCCGTCGTCGGGAGCAGGGCGCCAGCCCGCATTTGTCATCCGCCGGGAGAATTGCGGGCTGCCGATCCGCTCGCCCCACGCGACTCCACCCGGATTCGACCGGCCCGACGGGCGGCAAGTTGTCCCTTGGGCAACTGCGCACGGGCAGGTCCCCCCGAAGCCAGCAGACCACGCACTGCTTCGACCACCTCAAACCCAATGTTCGCAACCCCTCGTGCCTGCAACCAGGCGGCAATCTGACGCCGCTGCGCCGCCACCGGCATTTCGCGAAGGCCTGCGACTCCCAACTCCCTGCCCGGGGCCGGAAAAAGCCCGTTCATCCAGTCCTCCTCCGCCTCGAGGATTTCCGCGGTGCGCCAGACCGATTCCCGCACCGAACGACCCAGCGCACGCTCGATGGACGGAATCAGGTCGTGTCGGATGCGGTTGCGGACCGGATCTCTCGATTGGTTGGTTGCATCCTCGCGAAACCTGAGTCCGAGGGCCTCCACCGCCACCGCAATGTCCGTGCGCATCAGCGCCAGCATGGGCCGCACCACTTTGAACCGCAGCCGGTCGAGCCGGAGGGAGCTGCAGACGCGGAGCGACGAAAGCCCTCGCCCCGCGGCACCCCGGAAGAGATGGAACAAAAACGTCTCCACCCGGTCGTCGCCATGGTGGCCGAGAAAGAGAATTCGGGCACCGGTTGTTCGCCCTGCGCGGGCGAACAACGCATGTCTGGAGACCCTCCCCGCGGTCTCCAGCGAGAGCCCCTGCTTCCGCGCCAGCGCCGCCACATCCGCCCGTCCGCCCACGAATCCACAACCGTTTGCAGCAGCCAGTCGCCTTACGAAATTCGCGTCGGCTTCGGCGGCGCGCCCGCGCAATCGGTGGTTCAAATGACACACCGTGAGCCGTGTGAACCCTGCATGCCGCAACAGCGCGAGCAACAAGAGGGAGTCGCGTCCGCCCGAAACCCCGACGAGCGTCGGGCGATGGCGAGGCAACCCGGCCAGCGCGTCGCGGACGCGCGCCGCGCGGCGAGGCATCACCGCCGCCAGCGGATCCACGATCTTCGTGGATGGGGAGGGTGCCCCCTTCGAGCCGCGTGAATCCGTGTCCATCCGCGGTTCCAGGTCGGGTTTGCCAGAGCTTACGCCGCCGGAATCCGATCCGCTTTCATGTACTCCCGAAGCGGCTCCGGAAGAAGGATCGATCCGTCGGGTTGCTGCAGGCTCTCCACCAACGCGACAAACAGCCGCGGCAACGCAACGCCGGACCCATTGAGCGTGTGAACAAACCGGTTCTTCTTGTTCTCGTCGCGGAACCGGAGATTCATCCGGCGCGCTTGGAAATCCTCGAAATTCGAACAGCTCGACACTTCGAGATACGCATCCTGGCCCGGAGCCCAAATTTCAATGTCATACGTCCGCGCGGCACCGAACCCGAGATCCCCCGTGCACAGCTCGATCACCCGGTACTGCAGGCCGAGCAACTGGAGCACGCGTTCGGCATCGGCGGTCAGACTCTCCAACTCGGCGTAGGAATGGTCGGGATGGACCAGCTTCACCAACTCGACCTTGTCGAACTGATGCACCCGGATGAGGCCTCTCGTTTCGCGTCCGGCCGACCCCGCCTCCCTGCGAAAACAGGGGGTGTGCGCCACGAATTTCCGCGGCAGATCCGACCCGGTGAGAATCTCTTCGCGGTGAAGATTGGTCACCGGCACTTCCGCGGTCGGGGCGAGAAAGAAGGCCCCCTCCTCAATCCCGTACATGTCGTCCTCAAACTTCGGGAGCTGACCGGTCCCGACCATCGCGTCCCGCCGGATCAGGAACGGCGGGCTGACTTCGAGATACCCGTGCTCGCGCGTGTGCAGGTCGAGCATGAACTGGATGAGCGCCCGCTCGAGCCGTGCACCCCAGCCGGTGAAACAGATGAACCCGGCCCCGCTGATCTTGGCGGCCCTGACCGAGTCGAACAGACCCAACCGCTCGCCGATCGCCATGTGATCCGCGGGAGCGGAGGCAAAAACCGGTTTGTCACCCCAGGACCGGACCACCGGATTGTCGGCCGCCGAAGTGCCGCGGGGCGCCCCGGCATGCGGGAGGTTCGGGATGCGCAGCAAGAGATCGCGCTGCCGTTCGCCCGCTGCCGCGGCACTGGCTTCCAACGCCGCCATCTCCTCGCCAAACCCGCGCACCTGCGCCTCCAGTTCGGTGGTCGGCTCCCCGCGCCCCCGCAACGCACCAATCTCCTTGCTCAGCCGGTTTCGTCCGGCGCTCAGTTCCTGCAGGCGCGTCTCCTCCCGACGCCGCTCCCCATCGAGTTCCAGGACCGCGTCAATGACCTCCACAGACTCACCGCGCGCTGTCAGGCGTTCGCGGACGTGGTCGGGATTCTCACGGATCAGGCGGATGTCGAGCATGGCAACAGGCGATCATCGCCATGCAAAGCCGGCTTTCCAGTCGAAAACGGCCCGAAGACGCCGCCCGGGGTCGGGCGTTGCGCGATGCGTTGCCTTGGTGCAGATTCAGCCGCATGGAAACGACCGACGGCCGCCGTGTCTTGATCCTCTCCGCCAGTGCCGGCTCAGGCCACATCCGCGCGGCCGAGGCGCTCGAGAAGGAGTTCAGGGCGGACCGACGCGTCTCCCAAGTGCTCAGCATCGACGCCCTGCGCTACACCAACAAACTGTTCCGGGATTTTTACTCGAAACTCTATGCGCGTCTGGTCGTGAGCGCTCCGGAGTTCCTGGGTTGGTGGTATGACACCAGCGACGAACCGTGGCGGACCGATGCCACCCGGCTCATGTTCGACCGGCTGAACACCGGCCCGCTGGTCCGGCAGATCCACGAGTTCGACCCGCACATCACAGTTTGCACCCATTTCATGCCGGCAGGAATCATCTCGCACCTCATTGCCCGCGAGAAACTCGACGCGCATCTCTCGATTGTGGTGACCGATTTCGATTTCCATGCCATGTGGCTTTCGCGGGCGTTCCAGCGCTACTTCGTCGCCATCGACGAAACCCGGGCCCACCTCGAGGCACTCGGCCTGCCGGCTGACCGGATCACGGTCTCGGGCATCCCCATCGACCCGGTCTTCACCCGCCAGGTTGATCGGGAAAAGGTGCGTGCGGAGTTCGGGCTCGACCCGAACCGAACCACCCTGCTGCTCTCAGCCGGTGCACTCGGGATCGGGCCAACGGCGTTCGTGGTCGAGCGATTGCGACAGCTCACGCTTCCGGTCCAGGTCTACGTGACCTGCGGTCACAGCGAGGAGTTGCTCGAAAAAGTTCGGGCGTCCGTGGCGGATGACCCGCGGTTCCGGGTGGAAGGTTACAGCACCCGAATGCACGACCTGATGGGCATGGCCGATCTGTTCCTTGGAAAGCCGGGCGGGCTGACGACTGCCGAGGCGCTGGCATCGAGGCTGCCCATGGTGATCCTGTCCCCGATCCCCGGCCAGGAGGAGCGCAACGCCGATCACCTGCTCGAACAGGGCATCGCCATCCGCTGCAACGAACTCACCACCCTCCCGTTCAAGATTGAAAGCCTCCTGCGCGAACCCGGTCGGCTGGAACAAATGCGCGAGAACACCCAGCGCATGGCCCGTCCGCACGCCTCCCGGACCATCGCCGACACCCTGCTCGCCGACAACCTTCCCCCGATTCAGATCGACGTCGAGACTCGCCGCCGGATGGCCGACGCGGCCGACCCGACCTAGCCGTCATCTCTCGACGCCGGCCGATGGGCAGGACGCGCGAACGACGCGCGAACGTTGACCGCCCCGCCCCGGACCCGCATGCTCCCCGCCCGTGGAACCTTGGTTGGTGATTTTGTTGGCGGCACTGCTCGGCGTGGGATTTGTGATGTCCCTGCGCTGGCGTCGCCTGCGCCGCCAAATCCATGCCATCGCCACAGGGCCCCATGAACGCATGGTCATTGCGGGCGGGCCGGGCTGGTTTCGAGGCGCCGTGCGCGATCTCAACCGCATCTCCGAACAGCTCGCCGAACGCAATCGCCAGGTGGCCGACGAGGGCCTGAACCTGCGCGCAGTTCTGGGCGCCATGGTCGAGGGCGCCCTCATCACCGATGCCGCCCAGCGGGTGCGGGTCATCAACGGCGCCCTGGTCCGGATGTTCGGCCTCGATCAACAGCCGTCGGAACGGACGGTCATGGAAGTGTTTCGCAGCCACGACCTCCACGCGGCGGTGAGTGAAACGCTCTCCAGCGGCGCGCCGCGAGTGCAGACGATGCGGATCGAGGCGGGCCTGGGCGACGCCTATGTGGCCCGCGATTTCGAGGTCAACCTCTCCCCGCTCAGCCGTGAACCGGGCGCCGCCCCCGAGGGCGTCATTGCGGTGTTCCACGATATCAGCGAGCTCAAGACCCAGGAACGACTCCGCAAAGAACTCGTCGCCAATGTCTCCCACGAACTGCGCACCCCGCTCTCCATCGTCCACGGCTACGTCGAAACCCTCCTCGACGGCGCCCTCGACGACCGCGCCACCGCCGAGCGATTCCTCCATGTCATGCACCGGCACGGCGAGCGCCTGAATCTACTCATCGAAGACCTGCTCACCCTCTCCCGCATCGAATCCGGCGCGGCCGAACTCCGCCTCGAACCGCTCGATCTCCGGGAATCGCTCGGCAAGGTCCTCGACCGCCTGGACCCCGACATCAGCGGCCGCGGCGCGCAGGTGGAAACCAGTTTCCCGGCCGGGTTCCCAAGGGTGCCCGCCGATCCGCACCGGGTCGACCAGTTACTGTTCAACCTTCTGGACAACGCGCTCAAATACAGCCCGACCGGCTCCGCCCGGGTAAGCGTCACCGGCACCATCCAACTCCACACCGTCACCGTCTCCGTGAGCGACAACGGGCCCGGGATTCCCCTGAGCGATCAACCCCACCTTTTCGAGCGCTTTTACCGGGTCCACAAGGATCGAAACCGGGATGCGGGGGGGACCGGGCTCGGCCTGTCGATTGTAAAACAGATCGCGACCGCCCACGGGGGCGATGTGGGGCTCGAGAGCATTCCCGGCGAAGGATCAACTTTCCGGTTCACCCTCCCCCGGTCCCGTGTGTGAACAGGGGTGGTTGGAAATGGGTGTCCAACGACAATCACGCCCGGAACCCGCTCCCTTTCCAGCGCAATCATTCGCACGGAGATATCCAGCCCCTCGACCTCGTATCCGCAACTCGCCAGCAATCGAATGAATCGGCCATTGCATCCGGAGCCGACATCGAGAGCCTGCCCACCGGACGGTCAAAATCGCAGCGCGTGCTCATGCTGCCGAATGCCATTCCGGTCAAGATGCGGTTCCAGCCACTGATGAGCGATGGAATCGTAGCTGTCAGCGATCTTAGCAGGGTGCATGGTTAAGTGGCCGAACGACTCCGATCTCATATGAGCACCGCGAAAAATGAGTCGAGTTTCCAGAGTTGGCATCACCGCTGTGGTCATGATGTGCATCGGGTTCGGCGTCTTGTTTCGCCGCGATATACATCCTTCCGATGGGTTAGGCGTTGGCTCATTTGCGAGCGATGACGAGCAGTCCTGCCACCATCAGGGCCGCGCCTAAGAGGGTGCGTGCGGTAATCTGCTCCTTGAGAATGAGGGCCGCGAGCAGGACGGAAACGACCACGCTGCCCTTGTCGATGAGAGCCACGGTGGACACCTGACCTTCCTTGATGGCCTTGTAGTAGAACACCCATGAAACGGCCGTGGTGATGCCGGAAAGACCGAGCCAAAAGTAGTTGCCGCGCCCCAACGCCGACAACTGGCTGCCGGGCACGGCGACAACTGCAAAGGCGAGCACGAATACAAACACGAAACAGGTTCGGATGGCCAGACCCAACTCGCTGGAGATGCCCGACAAGCCGAGCTTGGCGATGACCGAGGTGAACCCGGCGAAAACCATCGAAACCAGAGCGTAGATAATCCAAGTCTTCATTCACAGAATACGCGAGCAACGTCCCAAGTTCACCTCCGGGCGATCTCGGAGGTCCGAATTCAGACAGGGACTTTCCCGCCCGTTAGGTGCGACTGCTTGTTCGCGTGGGGTTGTTCTCTTGTCCCGACACCAAAGGTGAGCCTCGACGTAGCAACCTGCCCAGCCGTCCCGATCCAAGTGTGATTGAATACGACTCCCGATGCCCAGAGCGTCATGCTCCGCACTTAATTCGGGGAACGTGAAAAGTCGTCCCCAGAGAGGCTGATTCTTCCAATCATCAGGTGGTTGGTAGAATAAGTGAGGTGCTTCCGACCGATAGAACGTCGTCAAATGAGCGTGATCAGGATACATAAACGTGAGTTCGTAAAAGCGAGTCAACCACACCAATGAAGAGTTTATTGTACGGGGGCCTGGATGTCCACCCCATCTGATCCCCATCTGATCCCGGGCCGGATCGAGGAAAATCCTGCGGCAGCGAGACCCGCGGGAGCGGGCGAGTCAACGAGTCGATCAGCATTGCCCTCGGCGAGGCGGGCCGGGATGGGGAAGTGCGCCCTACGGCCAATGCCGTTCGGGAAGTGCGCGCAATCAAGAGGTGCTTCCGAGTCTGCCACTCGCGACCTGTCACAGACTTCCGCGAGCCATGCGGCTCGAAATCGGCAGAGGAGTGCCGCACTCCAAAGCCCCGCTGGGCAGGCGGGATGCTTTTGCACGAAGGGTTTTGGAGTGCGGCGGCTTGACGCCGCTGTTGGGGCCGCGGGGGCAGTCCCTCATGCCGGCAAGATCCGATTCGCGGGATCGACGATCCAGTCGCAGAGGTCAACCCCTCCGCTGTCGCGGCGGCTCTCCCGAAGGGGTGCCGCCGGGCGCGCGTCCGCACACCGCCTGCCCGGTGGCACGTCCCTGGCTGCGCAAGGCTCCGCCAGGGACAGAGCCACCGCTACAAAAGAAGCGCATTGAGCCTGTTGGCACTCTCCGCCGCGTTAGCCTGAAAGCGGACATGGATTTTTACAGGAGGCAACAGAGATCAGTGAGGATGAGTGGTTTACACTTGGATAGAAGGAAGGAAGGAAGTGTTGAGATCGCTTTTCAAGTGAATCGTGGATTCTTCGCAAATCATTGATTCTCTGCTTCCTCCGCTGGCGCCGGTTCTGGAAGGTGCTTTTTAGGCTTTGGAAAACCGAACCTGAAAACCGCGCGACTCACTCGCGATTCCCGAACGGCATTGCCCCTACGGCACGATTTGACGCGGCCCGCCCCGCGCGCCCTCCGGGCTGTCGCTTCGCAGTCTGTCTCACTCCGTTTGGCTGCGAATGCCAGCGATCTTCAGGTGTGACCGTAGTAATCCGATCTTCAAGCGTCTGTTCCCTGCCGGAAATCTGTCTCAAATGGCGAGTTCCAACACTCGACTGTCGCTCCCCTCCGCAGCCGCAACCTCACTGGCCTCGAACCACAATTCATTAGCCTCACGGAGATTGGAATTCATAGTTGGCGTCGCCGCTGTAGCGGTTACCTCGACTCACTGGTGGGGCCTTCTTTCTGTAAGATTCTGCTCCACGGCTCCCGTGATATTCGCCAGGTCATTTTGGACTATCTCCGATGCGCTTAAAGCATTCCTGGGGAGAACTTGCAGATTGAAAAGACAGCCGAGAGAAACTACGATCTTCGCTCATGAGCTCAAAGGGGCTGCTGGAGAACGAAGTGCGCACGTCCATTCGTCGCCATCGCTATTCCTACCGGCCCGAGCAGTCCTACTTAGGCGGGTACTCGCGCGTTGCGATTTTCCACGGCAACCGTCATCCCTCGACGAGGGTCGTCCCCCAAGGGGAGGCTTTTTGAACCACCGGGCTTGGAACCGGGCTGTGGCGCAGGGCAGCCAGAGCCAGGCCTTCAACGTGTTGTTTTTTCTGTTTCAAGCGGTTTTGCAGATACGCTTGCTTGCGACAGCGGGTGTGGTCCTCTTGGCGGGATGCAGCATCACGGCACGCCGACCGGACTGGCCACAGACTCCCAGGGGAGGATCGTTGGCGCATGAACGAGGCCCGAAGCTCCGACAGAGCGCGTCTCTGCCGATGAATACCTCCTTCCCACGTCGCTTGATCGAGCCCGGTCCCGGCATTCCGGGAATCGAAGTTTTGGAAGCGGGCGCAGCGGATGGAGCGCCGCTCCTCTTTTTTCACGGATGGCCGAGCGGAGCGGTCCAGGGGGCGGGGTACGACCCGAACGCGCGGGCGCTCGGCATCCGCATCATCGCGCTGAATCGCCCCGGGATCGGACGTTCGGCGCCCGACCCCGCGCACACCATTAAGGACTGGCCGCGCCGGGTGGGGGCCGTGGCGGATGCGATGGGTATCCGACGGTTCCGCGTGCTCGGCGTCTCGGGGGGAGGACCTTACGCACTGGCCGCCGCATGGGGATTGCCGGACCGGGTCATTGCGTGCGGGGTGGTGTCGGGGGCTCCGCCACTGAGCGACAAACTTCGTTCGCGGGATCTGTTTTGGTTTTATCGGTTCCTGATTGCGTTGAAGGATCGATTTCCCGCGGTGGCGGAGGGCGGGCTGACGGCTCTGGATCCCCTGCTCCGCCGCCCGCTGCCCGACTGGTTTATCGGGGGGTCCGGGCTGGTGATGCCGCCGCGCGATGTCGAGGCCGCGCGCTCACCCGCTGCGGTGGTCAGTTTCCTTGGGTTCCGCGAGGCGATGGACAACGGCGCGCGTGCGGTCATGAATGACGGATCGCATTACACCGTTCCGTGGGGGTTCGATCCGGCGGAGATCCGGGTGCCGGTTCGGTTCTGGCATGGGACTCGCGACCACAATTTTTCATGGACGCTCGTGCGCGAGCTCGCTGCGCGCATTCCCGGTGCGGAGGCGGAGTTCCCGGAGGGTGATGGGCACTATTCGATTTCGCTCCTGCGCCAGCGGGAGACGCTTGAGGCGCTTCTCCGCACCGGCGCCGGGGTGCGGGCCGGGCATGAGTAAGCCGGGGAGGACCGGGCCCGGGGTGGGGAGCCTGGTGCCGCACGGGTTGGCGTTGGTGACAGGGGCGGCATTGATGGCGGTCTCCTGCCCGGCCCCGCCGCGCGACTCGGGCAGGGACGAGGGTACGGTCGTGGTCGGCACCTGGCCGGCCGGGACGGAAGCGGCTTACGAAGAGCGATTCCCGCTCGCAATCGGCGGGCATGAGTACGGCACCCTCCAGGTGCGTTGGAAGGAAGCCCACCTCCCCATCGATGTGGATCTCGCCCGCATCTGGGCCAACCATCTCGCCGCGGTCCTCGCCAGCAAGGAGGGTTCGGAATCCGATTCCCGGTCCGCACGCGCCGAAGCGATGCAGGCGGCGGGAGGCTCGTTCCTCGCCCAGCTCGACGAACTCGAGCGTTCGCTCCGCGTCGACACGCCCGCCCCCACGCCCGAACAGAGCAGCCACGTCACCAAGGCGGTGCGCCGCATCGAATTATTCAAGAACGACCTCGGCATGATCACCCAGCGCCCCAGCGTCGCTCCCGCAGCCCCGCCCCGCGCAGTGGGGACGGTGGTCGAGACGTGCCTGCGCGACATCGCCGCGGCACACGGGGGAGGCATTGAGGTCCGCTCCAATGTTCTCACCGGACCCGACGACCTGGCTCCCCAGCCGCACAAGGTCGAGGCGGTCCTGCGCAGCCTGCTCGAATACTCCGCCCAAGCCCAGGCGAGGAACCCCGCCCACCAACCCCGCTTCCTCGAGCTCACGGTGAAACGGGTCCGGGGCGACGCGATCCGCATCATGGTCCAGAGCAACGCCCCTGCCCTCGACCGCGATGCCGTGGAGGCCCTGTTTTCCGGGACCGCCACGCAGGAGGTCCCGTCGAAGGATGGCCTTCTCACACTGCCCGTCGTCAAGATGTCGGTGGAATCCATGGGCGGAACCCTCGACTACGATCCCGGGGATGATTTCGGCACGCTGTTCTCGATCCGCCTGCCGCTGGATCCCTCCGCCACCGCCACAGCGTAGCCCACCTGCGAAGGCACCCTGCCACCCTGCCACCCTGCCGCCTTGCCGCATGCGGCGCCCCCCGGCGGTAAGATCGGCATTTCGGAGTATTGAACGGACTACATCACTACCGGTGGTGGTCAGGGGTGAACCCGTCCACAATAGTTGAGTTAAATAAATACCACCGGAGAATCTTAATGACATCACAAGGGCAGTCGAACGAGGGAATCAAACGAAATGAGACGCTGGCGATCATCCGGAACTGGATGATCTGTAAAGGGGAACCCGAGCGGATTGCGGCACCGGAATCGCGGAGGCCCGTTTTGCGTGGATTGGTTTACGGGCATGAGGTCCACGAGGACGGTTCGTGGGTCACGACCAGCTCCGTGAAGGGCCGGGTCGGGGACCGCCTTCTGGTGGCCTCGGGGCGCCTCTATGAATTGGAGGCTCCCGATCCTGCGTATGAGTCCCGTTTTCCCGACGCACGGGATCGGGTCTTAAAGGCCAGCAGCTGCGTTGCGCTTTTGGGATCGCCCGAGCTGCACGCCGAGAGCCAGGCGGCTTGAACCCGCACTCGGCCGGCCGCCGGGCTGGATCTTGATGCGGAGGGTCCATCCCGCAGCCCCATCGCCCGGAGGTCGGCGCGCCGACGCCACACGCGCCAACCCGACGGCGACCTTTGCAGGGTTGGCACTTGACGCTGGAAACTTGCGTCTTTCCCCGGAGCCGATAAGATTTATTCATGCTGCGTGGCCCACTTGCATCAGCCCGCCTTATTCCCTCCGCCTGGGTCGCCGCGGGTGCCCTGCTGATGGCCCCCATCGCAGCCGAGGGCGTGATCGACCTGGACGGGAATGGCATGAGCGATCTCTTCGAACTCATTTTCAGCGAGGAGATCGCGCTGAACGCCGCGACCGACAATGACCGCGACGGATTTACGAATCTGACTGAATCCATTGCGGGCACGGACCCGCACAACCCGGCCTCGCGGCCGGCGGCATCTTTCGAGCAGGCACCCGGGGAGACAGGCCAGCTCCGTTTTCTGTCGGTGCCCGGCAAGCGCTACGCTCTTGAGCACAGCCCCGGGCTGGCACCGGTCGCCTGGACCACGCTTTCCATTCTCAACGGGACCGGCGGCGAGCTGCTGGGCCCCATCGGCAACCTCTCGGCGGCCTCCGGTTTTTACCGCGTGCGAATCCATGATGCCGATTCCGATGCCGATTCCGCGACCGACTGGGAGGAGTTCATACTCGGGTTCAACCCCTCGACTTCGCACACAGACCGTTTTGACCAGGCGGATGCCGCCCGCATCACCGCCGGGCTGGGCTCGGGGGGAACGGTCACCGTCGCGGTCATCGACCCGACGATGCGTGAGGATTGGCCGGATGGTGTGGTGTTCGCCATCCGTCGCACGGGCGGGTTGCTACCGATCACGGTCCCGATTCTATTCAGTGGCACCGCCTCGTTCGGCGCCGACTATGTCGCCTCGGCGTCCGGATCGATCCCGATCCCCGCGGGGGTGCGGGAAGTGTGGGTCACGCTCGATCCGGTGCCGGACGCGGTTCCTGAAGGCGGGGAGAGCGTAACGCTTACTGCGCTGGCGGGAACGGGCTACGCCCTCGGAAACCTCGCCGTGGCAGACGGAACCATCGAGGATTCGACACCGACTCCCGGGGTCAAAGAGGCGGCTCGATTTCTGATCCAGGCCGGGTTCGGCCCCAGTGCGGATTCGACAGGGGATGCAGACCTGATTCCCGAGAATGTGGAGCCCGTGATGGCGCTCGGGTTTGAGGGTTGGATCGACGACCAGTTCACGCGCCCGCCCGGGCTGCTGCAACCGTGGACGGATTGGGCGGCCGTCCACGCCCAGGGATTGGCCCTTTACGGCAACGCCAAGCAACACTCGTGGTGGAACCGTGTCATGGGAGTTTCAAAACTCCGGCCGGACGCCGCCGGCAACGTCACCGCCGATCCGTTGCGCCAACGCGTGGCGTTCGCGCTGAGCGAAATTCTGGTGGTCGGCGACCGCCCGGAGCAGCTCGCGGTCGAGCAGCGCGGCATGGCGAACTATTACGACCTGATGGTCGCCCACGCGTTCGGCAATTTCCACGACCTGTTGTTGGACGTGGCGTTGCACCCCGCCATGGGCATCTATCTGAGCCACCTCGGCAACCAGAAGGCCGACCCATCGATCCAGCGATTCCCGGACGAGAACTTCGCGCGTGAAATCATGCAGCTTTTCAGCATCGGCCTCTGGCAGCTCAACCAGAACGGCACCCGCCGCCTCTCCGACGGCACCGATCTGGATCCCGCGGGGAATATTGTCCCCATCGACCAGCCCATCCCGACCTACGGCAACACCGACATCACCGAACTGGCCCGGGTGTTCACGGGGTTGTCCTTCGGGAACAACGCAAATTTCGCCCTGCACCCCAGAGATTTCACTGTGCCGATGAAGATGTGGGACGTCGAGCACGACTGCGAACCCAAGACCCTCCTGGGCGGACTGATGTTACCTGGCCAGACTCCAAGCGCGGGCAACAACGGGACGGCCGGCATGGCTGACGTCGAAGCCGCGGTCGCGAATTTGTTTAATCATCCCAATGTCGGGCCGTTCATCGGACGCCAGCTCATCCAGCGCATGGTGACCTCCAATCCGGACCCCGGGTATGTGGAGCGCGTGGCGGAGGCCTTTGCCGACAACGGGTCCGGCATCCGCGGCGACATGCAGGCGCTCATCCAGGCCATCCTGCTCGACCCCGATGCGCGTGACCCGTCGAAACTCTCGGATCCCGAGTGGGGCAGGCTCCGCGAGCCGCTCCTGCGCTGCGCGAACTTCGCCCACGCGATGAACGCCACGTCCGCATCGGGTTGGTATCCGATGGACCAATTCGCGCTCGCCTTCGCCCAGGACCCGATGAATTCGCCGAGTGTGTTCAACTTTTTCCTGCCCGGCCACAGCCCGCCCGGCGTGCTGACCCAGCTCGGGCTGGTCGCGCCCGAGTTCCAGATCATCAATGCCAGCACCGCCGTGACCGGCTCGAATTATTTCTGGACCCATATCCTCGGGGACATGCAGTACTGGGGGGCGGGCAATGCGACCTATGCCGTGCGGGCCGATCTCAACACCGAGTTGGCGTTCGTCGTGCCGCCGGCCCAAATCGCCAGCGATGTGCCCGTTGGGCCGGCACTCGACCCCGATGAAATGCTGCGCCGACTCGATCGGGTCCTCACCGGAGGAACGCTTTCGCCGCAGCAATTCCAGATCATCCGGGAAGCCGTTCTCCGCATCAACCCGCCCACCTGGCACTGGCACCGCGAACGATTCCGGTTGGCGGTCTATCTCATCCTCAACTCCGTCGAGTTCAATCTGCTGCGGTAGCGGCCCACGCCACATGAACCCCCGACACACTCTCACTCGACGCCGCTTTCTCGGACAGGCGAGCTGCGCGGCGGTCAGCTCGCTGCCGGTTCTCAACACGCTCCTCAATCTCATGCTCGCCGAGCGCGTCGCAGGCGCTGGCGTCCCGATTGCCGGCGAGTACCGGGCCCTGGTCTGCCTGTTCCTCTCGGGCGGCAACGATTCATACAACATGCTCGTGCCGCGCGAGGCGGGCGCCTTCGCGCAGTACACCGCCACCCGCTCCGACCTTGCCCTTCCGCCGGCCGACCTGCTCGAGATCAACCCGATCGGCTCACCCGGATATTACGTCCACGGATCGATGCCCGAGGTGCGCGATCTCTTCGAGGCGGGTCACGCTGCATTTGTCGCGAATGTCGGCACCTTGATCGAACCGGTCCAGACCCGGACCCAGGTGAACCAGAATCTCAGGCAGTTGCCGCTTGGACTGTATTCGCACAGCGATCAGATCGAGCAGTGGCAGACGAGCATCCCGCATTCCCGAAGCGGGATTGGGTGGAGCGGGCGCATGGCCGATCTTCTGAAGGATCTGAACTCGAATCCGGTCGTCCCGATGCAGATCTCACTCGACGGATCGAATGTCTGGCAGACCGGCGACACCGTGGCGGAATACTCGATCACCACGAACGGGGCGGTCGCGCTGTCGGGTTACAACGGCGCCTGGAGCCCGGGTTCGCACGTGCAGAACGCGATGTCGTCCGCAGTCGACAGTCAGCTCGCCCAGCAACACACCAACCTCCTCGCGCAAACTTTCGCCACCCGCAGGAAGCAGGCGCTGGATGCGTATCAGGCGTTCGCGGAGGCGACCGCCCCGCCCCTGCCGCCGGGCGTGCCGTTTCCCAACACCTATCTCGGCAACCGTCTTGCCATGGTCGCCCGTGCCATCCAGGGCCGGACCGGCCTGGGGGCGGTTCGCCAGACTTACTTCGTGCAGTGGGGCGGCTGGGATCATCACGACGAGGTGGTCGACAACCAGGAGGCGATGCTCGCGCAAGTGAGCGCCGCCATTGGGGCGTTCCACGCCGCGCTGGTCGCCCTCGGCGTCCAGAACAAGGTCACGCTGTTCACCGCCTCCGATTTCGGGCGGACGCTCACGAGCAACGGGCGCGGCTCGGACCATGCGTGGGGCGGCAATCAACTCGTGGTCGGCGGCGGACTGCTCGGGAAACGGATCTATGGCGAATACCCTTCGCTTGCGGTGAATCCCGACAGTGGTCCTGAAGTAAACCCGCTTGATACAGGCCGGGGACGGTTCATCCCCACCACGAGCTGCGACCTGTTCTTTGCGGAGCTGGCCCTCTGGCTCGGAGTGAGCAAGTCCCAACTCCCGCTCATCCTCCCCAACATCGGCCATTTTTACGATACAATGGGCGGCGCACCGCCAATCGGGATGCTGGTCTGAGCCGGCGAAGGCGGCGCCTGCCCCGATTGGATAGCGGTCCGATGCCGCAGCGGGCGAAGAGGGAGTTCTCGGGAGTTCCGACACCAGGCGCCATTGCCCGCAAGGTGCCCAGGCGGACCGGCTCACCTCGCCAACCGCTCGGCGACCGCACGCGCCGCCGCCTCGGGATCGTCGACTCGGGCGATGCCGACATAGGGCAGCAGCAATAGTCGCGCCTCCGCACGGAGGGGATGGTCGGGAAGGCGCAGGATCTCGATCAACAGCGGCAGCTTCACGGCGTCCGGCCGGTTGGCGATTTCTGAAATCACCAACTGCCCCATGGCGCGAGGGGCGCTGCGTTCGAGCCAGGGTTGCGCAGAGCTGAACCGCTCATCCGGCAACAAATTCAGCGCATGCACGAGCGCCTCACGCGCGACCGCGGGGGGCAACGAGGGAACCATCCGCAGCAATTCCTCCGCCTTGCGATCTTCGGGCAGGTCGGCACGCAGGACCGCGTCGAGCGCGGGCGCAGCATCCCGGGTGGGTGCCACCGGGGAAGGGACGGCGACCAACCCGGCATTGGACGCGGGCTGGCTGACGTCCTCGAAGCGGTCGCGGGCTGGACCCACGCCGGGTGGGGCTTCCCCGGTTTGCAGACTCCGCACCCAGACGAGCGCCGCCACGAACACAGTCAGCAGCGCGAGCCCGATGCCGATCCACAAAAGCCTGCGGTTCACGGGGGCGAGCGCCGGGCATCGGGTTTCAGAAGCCGCCAATCCCGATGTCCGGTCCGTTCCCGGAGTCCGTTCCATTGCCCGTGGATTCGGTCACCCCGGTGATGGTGATGGAGCCCATGCCCCGCTCGCCGGAGAACCAGCCCAGAATCTCATCCGACTGGCGCAGCGCGATGGCCTGCCAGGATCGCGTGGCGTAGGCGCCCGGGTCGTAGAATCGCCCTTCAAGATAGCCCGTGCTGCGATCGAGCTCGATGCTGACGCCGTCGAACTCGCGGAAACTGTTGTCCCGGCGCAGCGTGCCGATCACCGGATCGACCTCGCGCCTGAGATTGCCCCCCTCGACATTGAACTGGGCATTGTCGGGGGTGCGTGGCAACCCGATCACCAGTTCCCCCCAGCCCGGGGCCTCGTAGAAGCCACCGGAGACCCCGATGGATTCGGCGAATCCCTCCTCGAAGAACCGGTCGCCGCCGATGAAGGTCTTGGTCCAACCGACGTTGCCGGACGCCGTGCTGGTGTTGCCCGATCCGGAGAAGCTGATGAACCCGGCAACCAGCTCGCGTCCCTCCCGGAGCCGGACTCCGAGTGCCACGCGGTTCTGGGACGAGAGCGGGCCGGAGGCGGTGAATGCCTCCCCGTCGGCAAGCTGGCCGGAGAAATAGACACTGCCATCGGTGCGGACAAGTGCCGACGCGATCCCGAATCCCTCGGGGATCAGCGGCAGATTCAAAAAGCCGAAGCGCTCGTCGTCCACGGCTGGCTGAGGCGGGATGTCAAACGCGAGCGTGTAGCGCCCCGGGGCGGCGGTGAATCCTCCTGCGACGCCGGGTGCGCTCCAGTCGGCATTCACCGTCCCGCCGTAATCACCCGACCAGATGTCGCCGGTGATCGAGGCGGTGCCGAGAACAAGCTGCAATTCAAGATCGTCGGACCCGCCGAAGTTCCGGAAGTAAACACCGTCCGACCCGAATCCGCCGCTGAAACGCAACGTCCGGCGCCCGATGACCATCTGTGCACTGAACCCCCCCCCGCTGTTGAGTTGGAGATCGAGATAGCCGTTTAGGGCGTGGATGGTTTCGTCACCAGCGACAATCCCGACGTATCGCCCGGCGACGGGGGTGCCGGCCGTCGCGGACCGGAGCGAAATGTTCACCCGGCCGGAAGCGCCGTCCTTCCCGTCGACGGCGATCCGATAGGTGGTTCCCGTGGTCGGACGGAAGGTGACTTCCGAGGTGACTCGCCCGCCATGGTTGTCGTTGGCGACGATCTGGGTGAGGCTGTTAACCGCATTACCAGTGTAAACCCCGAGCAATGTGTCGAAGTTGGTGCCATCCGTGGAGAGCGAGACGACGGCATCGGAGGGAGCGGTCCATCGATACCAGAGCGACGCCCCGCCCGCGTTCCCGGCGTGGTTGGGCTCGCCTCCCTCCTTGGTGGCGCCAATGCTCCGATCCGTTTCGGTGTCGGCACTGCCGTCCAGAGTCACCGCCTGTGCGAACGAATTGTTCAGCGATGCCCCCTTGGTGAGCGTGACGACAAATGTGGAACTCGCGGCGTTTCCATTCACATCACGGGCCACCACCGTGACCGTCGTATTCCCCGCCGCGGAACTCGGCCAACTTAGAATTAACCGACTGTTGCGAATGGTGGGCGTGACCAGCGATCCGTTTGCGGTCGATGCGGTGAAACTGAGATGGGCGGGCGTATCCGTTCCGTTTGGATAGACGGCGGATTCCTTGATTGACTCCAAGAATACCACGTTCGAGGAGGTGGGCGTGCTGCCGCTGGTGATCGGCACATTCATAAAACCACCCGCTGCCACGGTTGTCAGGTTCCCGATATCTCCCGCCACCGTGGTCCCGGTGCCGATCACGCGGGCGAACACCGTGAACCCGCCGTTGTTGAATTCGTCCAAAATCAGACTGTTGTCGGCGACGTTGACAAACCACTCACTGGTCGCGCTGTTCGGATCGCCGCTCATTTTTGCCATCGCAACGGTCCCGATGTCGTTCGGACGCGATGCGTCATAATCGTTGGCAATGGGGGCGTCCCGCGCCACTTCCGCAAACAGCGGATCCCGATAGTAGCCTCCCCCTTGGATCACGCCGGGATTATCGACCGAGCGATGGATGATCGTATTGTCGTACCGCCCGGTGCGGAGGTAGTTGAGGAAGTTCTCCACGGTCAAAGTCGCGTTGGCGTACAGTTCCCAGGTCATGGTCCCGCGGTTCGTGTCGACCTGCACCAGGTTCCCGGTAACCCCGGTGATTCCAAAAAACGGCCGCAAATCAATCTTTGTGTTTTCCCGGGAGACCGGGGCGGTGACCGGCGGCATTTCCGTGATGCTGACGGGCACGCCGTCCTGGGCCCCGGCTCGGGCCAGCCCAAGAAGAAAAAAACCGGCTACGGCGAGGATGCGACAGGGGGATGGCATGGCGGTGGGGAGGATTGCCGCCATTTTCGCCCATCCTCGGAGCCGTATCAACTCCGAATGGCGGGCACACTCCGAATGGCGGGCGCCCGGCCGCGGGCATTCGGGGCCACCCTCCGCCCATCGCCCGCCGTCGTTCGCGGAGCAGACGATCCACCTCCATCGCCGACGGTGAATCGGCCACTCCTCGGACGATTCCCTCGAACCCACCCGCCTGAGGCGCAAACCGACGTCGCTCCGAACCCGTTCACGGCAGCGTCTGCCAGACTCGTTCCCGCAGAAAGAAGCGCGGAGCGGTAAGTTCGGCCTCGACTTCGCGGTAGAGTCCGTCGGGGGTGCCCGTGGTGGGGAGATGCTCCCAGCCGTCCAGATCGCTTGAGCCCTCCGCGGAGTAGCTCAGCTCGGGTCGGAGCAGATGCAACCGGAAGCTGAAGCTGCCCGGATCAAACACGACCACGGGATCCACAGGGGGATTGGGGACGAGCGGCAGGGTGCCGTGGGCGTACTCGAGGAAGTTGGAGAGCCCGTCACGATCGGGATCGGCGGACCCGAGTGCATCGCCCCCCGCCAGAGTCTGATTGGCCGCCCATTGCGAGTAATAGTAACCCGAGGAATCTGTGACCGGCTCGATCTTGCGCACCCACCCATCCACTTTGGAGACGAGGTAAACTTCGCCATCCGCATCCAGGCCGAAGCGTGGATCGGTCCGCTGGGTGGCGCTGAATCCGATCCCGAGCCGGGTGCAGACCTGGGCTTGGAGGGTTGTTGCCGAGTAAGGCGGCGAGCCGCCCGTCGCCTTACAAAGCGTGAGCTCATGAAAATCGGGACGGCGAAGCGTGCCATTGGTGAGCAGCGGCGAAGCGGGATCGTCGAGGTCTCCAACGGGCACGTAGTAGAGGCGGCCTTTGTGGATATCGGTGAAGAGATAGAGCCCTTCGAGTGCCGGGATGCGCGAACCGCGGTACACATGGCCGCCGATGATGCTCTTGCGATCTTCGAACCGGTCGTCGTGATCATACTCGATCAGGGGATAGAGCAGCGAGGCGGGTTCGGTGTCCGGCCGGGGAAACACCAGCGATCCGTCGTTTGCGTAATAGTCGGTCCCCATCCCGCCCCCGGCGTCGGAGGGATCGGCGAGCGTTCCTTCGCGGAGGCTCCACCCGTAGTTTCCGCCCGCCACGCCCAGATTGATCTCCTCCAGATTTTCCTGACCGATGTCGGCGATCAGCAGTGCATGGGTGCCCGCGGGATCAAAGCTGATCCGGGTCGGGTTTCGAACCCCCAGGCACCAGATCTCGCCGCGGGCGCCCGGGGTCGGGACGAATGGGTTGTCGGCGGGGATTCGGTATTTTCCGTTGGCGGAAAGATTCCCCGAAGCGCTGGATGGATCGATGCAAATCCGGAGAATCTTACCGTAGGCGCTGTTGAGCAGTTGCGCCTGTTTCATCGGCTCGGTGAGCATCTGCGGCCAGTTGTTGCCGCCGTCCGGAACCGCGATGTAAAGCATGTTCCAATCGGGGTGCGCGGGCGAGGTGGCCGCCGGGTTGAAAAGGATGGCACCGAGATCATGGTCGTCGTACGGCCATTCGAATCGCAGGAGATCGGTCGAGTTGCCGGAAAAGGTCGCCGCTGCCGGGTTCGAAGCGGTCCACTGCCGGATCACACAATGCGACTTCGGGCTGGCGGTGCCGTTCGTGTTGGTCCGGGGTGGCTTGTAAGTGCCGTTGGCATGGACCGGATAAAGATCCGCCGCGGGGGATCCCGACACGGTTTCGGTATGCACGGTGTAGAAGCGGCCTTTGAAGGAACTGGTCGCGTTCCCGAACTCGGGATGGAAGGCAAAAAAGAGAAGCCCTTGCTGGGTGGTGTCGACCTTGAACCGTGCGATGGCATGCGTCCCGTTCCGGACGTCGAGATAGGTGGTCAGCGAGGGATTGGGGATGTTTTTCGGGAGGGTGTAGACCTTCCCCACGGTGTCGTTCACGAACAGCCGACCGGAACCGTCCGGCGCTTCACAGAGCACATGCAACCGGGCGCGCCCGAGATGATTGTTGGGGATCTGGACCACCTCGGTAAGGACGGCGGTCAGGTCGGACTTGGTCACGGGCCCGCGGATGGCGGCCCGGCTGGAGTCGGTGCCGATGATCGCTGATCGAAGGTTGATGCGATACACTCGGTTGCCCGAAGTGGCGTAGATGCGGTTGAGGGTGCTGCCGCCGAAGCAGAGGTTGGTGGTTTGTCCGGGCAGGACGAACGTCCCGATGTGGGTGCCATTCGAGAGGTAGACGCGGACGCCCTCATTCACGTCCCCGGATGCGACGAAGAGCCGCCCGTCCCGGTCGCATTTCATCCCGTCAGGGAACCACTGGGGCAATCCTGAGGCGAACACCGTCGAGTTGCCGACCGTTCCATCGGCGTTCACCGGAAACCTGCGAATCGAGTTGGTCCCCGAATCGCCGACGTAGAGCCAGCGTTCGTCGTACGAGAAGCAGAGTCCGTTCGGCAATTTGAAGTCGGAGGCGATGAGCGTAAGCTTTGCGCGGTAGGGATCGTAGCGATAGACGCGGTGCACGGCGGGCGCATCGCCGGGCCCTGGAGTGGCGGTGGTGAAGTCGGGATCGGTGAACCAGATGGCGCCATCGGAGGTCACGGCGACATCGTTGGGGGATTTCAGGGCGGTCCCGTTGTATTGGCTGACCAGGCTCGTGATGGTGCCATTCCGAAGGCGCAACGCGATGCGGTGGTTTGCGCCCCGCTCGCAAATCACAAGTTGCCCGAGCCGATCCAGCGCCAGCCCGCGCGGGCTGAGCAGGCCGGACTGAAACGTGGTGGGGGAACCCGATGTCCAGCGATGCACGACGCCGTTCCCGGAGCCGGTGAACAGCAGCGACTGGTTGGCGCCCCCGGTCATCTTGCTCGACTCGACCCAAAGGGGACCCTCCGTCGAAGCCCCAACATCCGCAACCTGCGTGATGGTCGTGTTGGCGGCAACGGCGAGGTCCACCACCTTGTTGAACTCCACGGCATCGATCGTCACGATCGACTGCGCCCCACAGAATCCGGGCAGGAGCGCGGAAATGGCGAGGAGGCGCCGCACGGCGGGGATCGATAGGCGTGCGAGGTGCAAGAAGAAAAATTGTGCCCAGGGGTGTGGGGCCAATGCAAGGCGTTGGCAACAAACCTCGCGCAAAGTCATCGAACGTTCAATTCGACCGCCTGCGAAAGTATGGCCTGCGCGGGTGGCATTCACAGGTCAAACGCCTGCCGCATGGCCTTCAGGAAAGCTTCGCGATCCGGAGGCAGCCCGTGTGCGATCTTCCGGTTGGCGAACAGCAGTTTGGGCATGCGTGGCGTGGGGTCGGAAAAGCGGGCCACGTCCGCCGCATTCAACCGGATCAGTTCGTTGAGCCAGGGATCTGCCAGCGCCTCGGTGAGGACGGCACGGGGAATGCCGCGTTCCACCAGTCCGCGGGCGCGGGCGATGTCGGGACCCGGCTCCGCCCAGAGCGCCTCCTCAACCGCCGGAAACAGTTCCGGGGCAACCTTCCAGACCGCCAAGGCCAGCCTCGCCGCCTCGCAGGCGTTGCGATGATCGGCCGCGTCGGGCGGCAGATGCGGGTTGCAGGCACGTTCCATGGGGGTGGGCAGCAGGAGGACAGCCACGCGATCCGGGTATCGCTCCACGAGCGCGTGAAGGTGTCCCCGCAGGGTGCGGCAGGCATCGCAGGTGTAGTCGAAATATTCCACCATGACATGAGTTGCGGAGGCCGACCCGAGCCGTGGCAGCCGGTCGCAATCGAACACTTTGGTGCCCTCGAGAAACGTCACCTTGCGCCCGGCCCCTCCCGCCTGCGCACTGCCGGGAACCGTTCCTGCATTGGAAGGGAGCTCTACAACTTTCTGGGCGGGCAGCTCGGAGCCGAAGACTTGGATCAGGGCCAGTAAGGCGGTTGCCGCCAGCCCGACAGCGACCGGGCCGGACAGAGACCCATTCCTGCTGGGTCCGGCGCGGAGCTGCCACACCAGCAGGCTGGAGAGAAGCAGCGCGACGAGGTGGGACGCCATGCACCACGGGCAGATCGCGCGCAGCACCCAGACCTGAAGTGCGATGAACCAGAGTGCGGCGGAGGCAAGGGCTGCGGCCCCGGATGCGAGCAGGCGACGGTTGTCGAGGAGCAGGCCCGCGATCACCATTCCGTAGCACGCGGCCCCGGGCAACGCCACCGGGATTTGCAACACTCTGCCCCAGCGCGACCCGAGGACCTCCTGACAGCCCGATGCGCCACCGCAACCGACCACAAAATCGATCCGCCCGGAGAAGGCCCACCCGGCAAGAAGCAGACAAAGGGCGAGCCCGGCGAAACTGAGGACCAGGGCCAGGGCACCTGAACGGCGTCCCAAAAACTGGAGGGGCGGAAACACAGTGGGATGGCGGAATTCCCGCGACTTCCGTTACGCGCTACGGAGTGACCTGAAGCCTGAGAAATCCGCGCGCGGGGGTGACGAGGGTCTGGGGTGTGGTCTCCCGCACCTCAATCAAGTCCGGCTCATCCGCAAAGACCGCCAGACCCGTTGTCACCCACTCCGCGAGATTGTCGGCGCGCTGGATGGTGTAAGTCGCATTCGCGCACGGGTTGCGTGGCACGCTGAGCAGTGCGTAGTCCGATCCGGCGACCGATTGGAAACGGAACGTCGGCAGGGCATGATCCCCCGCCTCCCTCGCGCTCGTGCCGAGCGCAAATTCGAGCAGGTTCACCACGCCGTCGCCGTCGTAATCGGCATCCAACCCGGTGAGCGGATCGGTGAGTTCACCCTCGAACTCCAGACCACGCCAGTCCGCCGCGGTCATCTGCGGCGGCAGCGCATCCGCAATGGCGTGGGCCTGGATGTGGGTGGCGGGGTTGACCGCCGTGGCGTTGTGCGTGCCGACGATTGCGGTAACGGTCAAATCATCAGTGCTCCAGAAGAGCGGGACCGCCAGTGGATTGACGGTGGGCCAGGTCCACGAGGCCGATCCGATCAGCACCCATTCGCCCGGATCGCTGCTGCAATTGTATCCCCAAATCCAACCTCGATTTCCCGTTGCGAAAGGTGCGGCGTTTGAGGTCAACGCGACCTCACGCGAGAAAAAACCGAATGCTTCGTTGGTCAGAGTCCTTCCGAGCGGGACCCAGTTCGAGCTCCATTGGTCCCCATTTGCGGCGGTGGGAGTGAAATTGCCTCTGAAGGCCCCGAGTTCCCAGATGAAATCTGCGGGGAGCGCCTGCCCGGTTGAATCCTTCAAAACGCTGAAGACCGGGCAAGAGTAGTTGATATTCCGCGCCTCGGCGGGGCGGCCAAGAATTCCGAGTGCGAGTACGAAGGCCAGCGGCGCCCAAAGCGTCCGGTCGGACCGATCCACGCAGCTTGCGCGCAAGAACGGCACGGCGCTTCAGGCCCTGCGGTGTCGACGGCGGAAGAGGCCGAGGCCAACCGCGAACAGGGCGAGTGTAGTCGTCGTGGGTTCGGGCACCAAGGCCGTCTGGATGCGGCATTCACCGGGGGGCGGGGCGATGGTGTAATTGCCGGGCCCGGTCAAATTCCCGACGGAGCCGTAGACCGGTCCTTCGTTGAGGCCGGCGATATCGACGTCGCAGATGTCCCAGATGACGGGCGGATCGGCGTCGCAACAATCGGGGGAGGCATCGGGGAAGAGCCAGTTGTCGGCGGTGACCAGGGCCCATTCCGCACCGTTGGATCCTGTGATGTCAAACGTCTGATTATTGAAAACCCAGAGATAGGCTTGCTGGCCGACGGCGAACGTCGCATTGACCGTGGCCTCGGGGCTGGTCGAGGTGCGGTTTTCAGTAATCGAGGCTTCCGACGCCCAGAACGGAGTCCCGAACGTGCCGGGATCATCGTTGTAATCGGCCTCGTCGAACACGTCGAAGTAGGCCGCCCACTGGTCCATGTTGCCGACCACGGGATTAAAACCGTCCCGAAAAGCTCCCAGGGCGAAGGTGAACGATCCGTTGATGCTGGCACCCGTGCTGGTGATGTCCGTCGCGAAGAGATTTCCGCCCCACTGGACGGTGTTGATTGCCGAAGCCGACCGCGGAAGGCCGGCCTGGAGCGCCATCGCCAGCAGCAGAATGAGGAAGCGTCGCGTAGTCATGCTCGGAAAAATGCGGGGCGGCAGGCCCGGGTGATTCGGTGGAGCGGGAGCGCTACCATGGCGACGGGATGGTGTAGGTCGGCAGCGGAGCCGCGTTGCGGTAGAATGCCGCACGGCTGCTTTCGAACAGATCAGTATTGTTCTGGTTGGTGAGCGCGGAACTCCACGGCACCCAGTAGCGGTGCGGCCCGGAGCTCAACAGCCAGTAAGAGGAATACCCGGTCAGCGCCGGGTTGGCATCCGCCTTCCACAATTGGATCTGATCCATCGCCGACGGGTTGGTGCCTCCCGTGAACCCGGCCACGGTCATCGCGCGAGTGGAGTTGCCCGCTGGCGTCTGGTCGGTCGGATACATGCTGCCGACGAAATTCAGGCCAGCCCCGAGCGGGCGAACGAAGTCGTTCTCGCGAACGCCGCCGTTCGTGCGGAGTGTCCCATTGCCGGAGAGCGTGCGGAAGACCAGCATGCCTTCGCCCGGCGCGACTGGCGTCGTGTTGAGGTTCGCCAGGCTGTTATTGGCGGTGGTCGTCCAGTAAGGAGACCCGCTGTTATTGAACAGCCAGAGGGTCGTCCACGCGGTGCCGTTCCACATCATGACGCGATCGGCGTTGGCCGAGCTGTTGCTGCCAACCCCACCCGACGGCGGCAAGGCGTCCGCCAGCGTCTGATGCGCCCGCAAGGCGATCTGGTTGCCGGTCATGCTGGCGGGGAGCCCGGTGAGCGTGCTGAACGGCGAGCCGCCGTAGATGTTGGCGTCGACCCCCACCGTGAGCGTGTTGTTGCCGCCGGTGAACAGGTCGAACCGGTGCCCTTCATACGCGCCATCGAGCACCTCGATGTAGTAGGTCCGGGCCGGGTCGAGGATGGTCGACAGATCGCGGCCGTTGGCGGCGGTCGCGAGATTCATCGTGTTCCCGTTCACCGAATCGATCCGGCCGGTAAAGATCTCGTGGCGCACGAACGGCACCGAGAACGTCTGGCAGACGCCCGCCATGGCCGTGTCCTGCCAGCCGCATGCCTCGGTCCACTCGGTCAGGTCGATCCCGACGTCGTCGAAGTCGCCGTCGTCGTTGACGTCGAGGCGCACCCGCAGGATGGCGAACCCGCCAGTGGCGAGCCCGGGCAGGCTGGCGAGGTTCGGCCACACCACGGTCTCCTTGGAGTTGGTGGCGTTGTAGCTGATCGTCGGAGCAATCATGTTGGCGGTGACTTCCACCCAACCGCCGGGGGCGTTGGCGAGATCGTCGATGACATACATGGTGTATTCGACATCGGTCAGCGCATACGGACGCACCAGGAACGCCTCCACCGTGCCGTTGGAGCTGACCGTGCCATTCTGCCGCACGCAGAACGGCTGGGCCGGGGTGTAACCCGAGTTCGGTGGGATGCAGAACGCGTATTCCAGCAGGTTCGGGTAGACATCCCCGTCGGGGTTCTGCGTCGGGCCGGTCTGGTTGCCCAGCAGTGCATTCCAGCGATCCTGCCAGTCGGGGAAGAATGCGGCGCACTGGTCGCGCTCGAGGAAGTCGTTCCCGGCATCCGTTTCCCCAAAGCCGAGGCTCACCGCGAGCCGATCATCGGTGGTGTTGCTGTTCGGGGCATCTCCGGGCGATCCGCCGACATCGGCGATGCTGTCGCCGTCATTGACGTTGATGTAACCAAGGGGCTGGGTCTCCACGACCACGTAGTTACCCGCCACAAGTCCGCCGAAGCTGTAGTTGCCGTTGACGTCGGTGAGGGTCGGCGAACCGACCTGCACGCCGTCCGCCGGATTTCCGTCCCCATTCGGGTCGGTGAACAGGGTGACCGTCACATTGGCAATCGGGAGGTCACCGACATTGTCCGCGGGCTGGGTGATGTCGGCCCGGACAGTGCCGCTGACGGCGCCGGGGGCGAAGAACCCGAAATCGATGGTGTTATCGGTTTCGTTCGGGCTGAGGGTGATCGCGGGGCTGACGGTGGCCGTGCCGCTGCCGCCGGCCTGGATGCCATTGTCGTCGTTGTCCTGCTGATTGTCCGCCGGGTCGGTCACCGCGCTCGATGCCGGGGCGCCGGTCGGGGGCACAGGAACCACCACGCGATAGCTGCCCGGAGGCAGGTTGGTGAAGTTGTAGAACCCGGTCCCATTCGTGGTGGTGTTGCTGCCGAACGGCAGGAACGTCCCGTTGCCGAGCAGGTCACGTTCGAGGGCAACCGTCACGTTGGCGGTCCCCGTCTCGTTGCCGTTGAGCAAACCGTCGTTGTTCAGGTCGATCCAGACCTGGTTGCCGATCGCGGCGGACAGTTCTTCGACGAAGTCGTTGCCGGTATCGTTCTCGTTTGAGAGCACGCTGACCGGGATCTGGTTGTCGATCGTGCTCGCGTTGGCGACGTCGTCGCCCGGAGTCGTCGTGTCTCCGTCGGTGACCGTCAGGTATGGGGCGGGCTGGGTCTGAACCACCACGTAGTTGCCGGGAACGATCCCGATAAACAGATAAGTGCCGTTGGCTCCCGTGGTGAGGTTTGAACCGACCGGGCTGCCGTCCGCCGGATTCCCATCTCCATTCGGATCGGTGAACAGGGTCAGGGTGACGTTCGCCAGCGGCATATCGCCATCATCATCGTTGTCGGTGTCGACATACACGGTGCCGGAGATCGTCGCGGGCCGTTCCTCGACAAAGTCGTTCCCAGAATCGGTCTCGCCGCCCGCCAGGGTGGCAGCCATCCGACTGTCAGTGTTCGTGTTGGCCGCATCGACGGGCGAGCCGCCGGCATCGGCGGTGCTGTCCAGGTCGGTCACGTCGAGGTAACCGGCTGGCTGGAGCTCCACCACCACATAGCTGCCCGGCGGCAGGTTGGTGAAGCTGTAGGTGCCGTTGGCTCCCGTCACAAAGTTGCCACCCACCTGGACTCCGTCCGCAGGATTGCCGTCGCCGTTCGGATCCGTGAAGAGCGTCAGGGTCACGTTGGCGATCGGGGTGTCCCCGGTGTTGTCGTTGTTCGTGTCCTCGAAAACCGTGCCGCTGATGGCCGCGGGCTGTTCTTCGACGAAGTCATTGCCGGTGTCGGTCTCGCCGGAAACCAGTCCGACCGGGACCCGGTTGTCGAGGGTGCTGGCGTTGGTCACGTCGTCGCCCGGCGTGGTGGTGTCGCCGTCGGTGACGGTGAGGTAACCCGCGGGCTGGGTCTGCACCACGACGTAGTTGCCGGGCACCAGACCGGTGAAGCTGTAAGTCCCGTTGGCCCCGGTCACGAAGTTCCCGCCCACCTGAGCGCCATCCGCCGGATCACCATCGCCGTTCGGGTCGGTGAAGAGGGTAAGCGTGACGTTCGCCAGCGGCACGTCGCCCGTGTCGTTGTTGTCGTTGTCCACGAACACGGTGCCGGAGATCGCCGCGTTGTTGAAGAATCCGAAGTCGATGGTGTTGTCGGTCTGACCCGGGGTCAGCACGATGTTCCCGCTCGTGGTCGCGGTTCCCGCCCCGCCGGCCTGGGCTCCGTCGTCGTTGTTGTTGATCCCCGTCGTCTGATTGGTCGTCGTGCTCGAAAGCGTCGCGTTCGCGGGCGGCGTCGGCACTCGCACCTGATAGGTGAGCCCAGGGGTCAACCCGGTGAACCCGTAGGTGCCGTTGCTGGCCGTGGTCGCGTTGGCGCCCACCTGGATGAACGTCCCGTTCCCCAGCAGATCGCCGAACAGTTGGACAATGACCCCGTTCACCCCTGTCTCGTTCCCGCTCAGCAATCCGTCGTTGTTCGTGTCGATCCACACCTGGTTGCCAATGGCCGCCGTTGCGACGAACCCGAAGTCGATTGTGTTGTCCGTCTCGCCCGCGCTCAGCGTGATCGCCGGGCTTGTGGTCGAACCGCCCGACGCCGTTTGGTTGCCGTTGTCATCGTTGTCCTGCTGGTTATCCGCCAGATCGGTCACCGTGCTCGAAAGCGGGAACCCGGCGGGCGGCGTCGGCACCACCACGCGGTAGATCCCGGGCGTCAACCCCGTGAATGCGTAGAACCCGGTCCCGTTCGTGGTCGTGTTGCTCCCGGCGGGCACGAATGTCCCATTCCCCAGCGCGTCCACCTGCAACTGCACCGTCACGCCTGCCGTCCCGGTTTCATTCCCGCTCAGCAACCCGTCGTTGTTCGTATCGATCCACACCTGGTTGCCCAGCGCGGCGGTCGCGAGGAATCCGAAATCGATGGTGTTGTCGGTCTGACCCGGGGTCAGCACGATGTTCCCGCTCGTGGTTGAGGTTCCCGCCCCGCCGGCCTGGGCTCCGTCGTCGTTGTTGTTGATCCCCGTCGTCTGATTGGTCGTCGTGCTCGAAAGCGTCGCGTTCGCAGGCGGCGTCGGCACCCGCACCTGATAGGTGAGCCCAGGGGTCAACCCGGTGAACCCGTAGGTGCCGTTGCTGGCCGTGGTCGCGTTGGCGCCCACCTGGATGAACGTCCCGTTCCCCAGCAGATCGCCGAACAGTTGGACAA
>Ga0163154_10002045_pt1 | contig 30108 bp, 34 predicted proteins | sample OliLakLV19MP9P1_FD_148649 | JGI IMG/M metagenome (GOLD analysis project Ga0163154, IMG submission 148649) | Freshwater microbial mat bacterial communities from Lake Vanda, McMurdo Dry Valleys, Antarctica - Oligotrophic Lake LV.19.MP9.P1 | ecosystem: Environmental > Aquatic > Freshwater > Lake >... | reverse complement strand
CCGATGCGGAGCTTCTCGCCGGCACGGACATGACGGAGGGTGGTCAAATCCCGAGCCCTCCGAAGTTGGCGGTGTCGTAGACACGCTCGACGTAGGCCGCGACAGGACGCTTGACGATGCGCTTCGCGTCGTCGTCTTCGACGTCCTCGTAGAGCGCCCAGAGGTACTCCCAGCCCTTCTTGGCGATGCCGGTGATCGGGCCGACGGCGAGTCCCGTCGCGTTCGCCGAGCACGCGAAGCGGTACGTGATCTCCCAGAAGTCCTCGCTCGCGCGCTTCGCACCCGAGGCGCCGAGGAAGAGCATCTCGCCAGCAGCGAAGCCCTTGAAGCCGGACGCGTTCACCTTGCCGGTGAGCTGGAAGAGCGTGTTGACGTATCCGCTCGTCACCGAGGCAGCGGGAATGAAGTGCGTCTCGGTGTAGCTGAAGACCGGGATCGTGACGTCGACGCCCTCGACGCCGTCCTCGGTGACGCCGATCGCCTCGTCGAAGTCGGGAATCGCGGGGATGCCGGGAGCGCCGTAGCCGCTCACGGTCTGCTTGCTCTGCGTGATGTGCTGCGTGCCGCCGGTCGTGTCGAAGGCGTACGAGCTGTCACCCGCCTGCGGGGACTCTTGCTGCGACTCGTTTGTGCGATAGCTCGCCGTGACTTCCCACAGCCCGTGGTTCGAGTCGACGGGCTCGACACGGATGCGCCGGTTGCCGACACCGTCGTAGGCGGTCGGAAGCTGCGACTCGGCCTGCGAGCGCACCTCGACGTCGTCGCTCGAGCCCATGGCCACGTACTTGAGCTCGCGGGTCCCGTTCGACCCGGTCTCGTGGACGCGGCTGCTGGCGAGTTCGTGAAAGGTGACGGGCATCGGGTGAGGGCTTGCGGGGGGTCAGTCTTGAAACACGAGTCCGTCGCTCGATGCCTTGTCGAGGAGGCGCTTGACGTTCTTCGCGGTGTCCTCGGTCGCGCGTGCGATGCGATCGATCGCGCCGCCTGCTCCGGCCTGAAGGCTCTGGATCGCCGCGGCGCTGAACGTGCCTCGCACCTCGCTCTTGGCGCGAGCACCGTCGAGTCCCGCGAGCGCATCGGCGAACGACGGCGCGCTGCCGGGCGAACCAGCATCATCGGACTGGGCGGCTCTGGCGCGTCGTGCCTCCTCCATCGCCTTGCGGAGTTCCTCCTGCGCCGCGGCGAGCTCTGCCGCGCTCTCGGCGAGCGCCTGGTCTCGTGCGTCGGTCACCCGCTTCTGGTCGGTGATGAGTCCTTCGCCAACGGCACCTCGCCGTCCGGCGAGTCGATTCTCAGCCGCGTTGCGACGCGACTCGAGCCGCGCGGCGATGCGGGCCTCCTCTTCGGCGCGAGTCCTCTCGATGGTCCCAAGGGTCGAGTCGTCAGTCTGCTTCCGCGCCGCCTTTGCCGCGTCGACGTCGAGCGACTCGTCGAAGAGTCCCATCACCTCGAGAATGCCGTCGGCGATGAAGCCGGTGACCGACTCCCATGCGGAGCGGAAGAAGCTCGTCGTCGTGCTCCAGGCGCGGGACACGAACGCGAACGCCTCGGCGGCGGCCACCTCGAAGGAGTGCCAGATCTCGGCGGCGAAGATCTCGACGCCGCCGACGGTCTCAAGCCAGGCGTTCAGGAACCACGCCTTGAACTCGGCCCAGCGGTCCTGCAGGAAGTTCGTGCCCCGGACCCATTCGGCCTTGATGGCCAGCCATGCGACACGTGCGGCCAGCGTGAGGTCACCAGCGGCGAGCGCGTCGCCGATCGCTCCGAGCACGGCCGTCGCTCGCTCCTGCAGCTCGCCGAAGCGTTCTCGCAGCCACTGGAGGGCCGCGCCGCCCGCACCGGTGTAGTAGAGGATGGCGGCGATCCCTCCGGCGAGAGCCAGAGCCACGATCCCGATCGGGCTTGCGAGTGCGAGGAAGGCGATCTTGATCGCGAGCACCGCCTTGACCGCCAGCGCGAACGCGGTCGCGATCCCGCCGAGGGCGGTGCCGAGAAGCGAGATCGTGAGCCCGAGTCCAACCAGCGCGATGCCCGTCGCGCCGACGATCACGATCGTCTTCGCGATCCAGACGACGGCGTCGCGGTTGGCCCGAATCCACGTCGTGGTTGCCGCCACGATCCGAGCCATCCGCTCGGCGAGCGCCGTGACCGCAGGGGCGAGGGCCGCACCGATCTGGAGCGACGCTCCCTTCGCCGCGCGGCTCAGGATGTTCAAGGTGTCGTTCAGGAGCGCCGCGGCCTTCGCGTCAGTGCCCGAGACGGAGATGCCGAAGTCGCGGGCCTGCTTGCGGAGCGCCGCGATGCCTGCCGATCCTTCGGCGAGGAGCGGAATGAGCTGGGCGCCGGAACGGCCGAAGACACGCATGGCGGCGGCCGTCCGCGCGGCTGGCTCGGCGATCGAGGCGATGCGGTCGGCGATGACGGCGAACTGGTCTTCGGGCGAGAGTGCCCGCAACGCCTCGACGGAGAGGCCGAGCCCGTCGAACGCCTCCTTGGCCTCGATCGAACCGTCGGAGGCGTCGACGAGGGTCCGCTGCATGAGCCGGAAGCCCTTCTCGAGCGACTCGACGTCCGCTCCGGACTGCTCGGCGGCGAAGCCGAGTTCGGAGATCGCCTCGGCAGAGAGTCCCGTCCGTGCGGCGGCCTTGTCGATTGCGTCGCCGAGGCTGCTGAAGATTCGCACCGAGGCGATGAACGGGGCGCTCGCGGCGGCGGCCGCCGCAGTCAGTCCGAGCCCGATGTTGCGGACGGCGTTGCCGAACGCCTGCAACCGAGCCTGCGCGGCGCGAAGCGCCTTCGTGAAGCGGTCGTCGACGCCGAGTTCGACATACGCTCGTCCCGCCTTGATGCCGGATGCTGAGCCCTTGGCCACGGCCTAACTCCTCCTCACGACGGAGTTGCGGAGCTGCTCCGGGAGCTTCGACGCCTCACGGGCGAGGGCGGGTGCCATGTAAGGGCGCGCAGCGATGCGCACGGTCGCCTTCTCACGTCGGCCATCCCGCCGTCGTTCCACCACGGTCGTCCCGCCGAACTCCAGCGTCTCAGGCGCGCCAGAGCTGCGCCCGAGCCGGGCGGGACCGACGACGACACTCCGGCTCGCCGGGTCGAACGCGAAGAGGATGTTGTCGCGGAGAAGCCCGGTCTGCGAGAACGGTGGAGCGCCCGGCTGTGACGTCCGCCGCTCGACCACCTTCCGTTGCTCGCCTTCCTTCACCCGGCCTCGCGCGAGGACGATGCCGTCCTTGATCGACTTCCGCGCCGAACGCATGACGAGCGCGCCGCCGCGCGACAGCGCCTTCCTGCTCGCGGCGTCGATTCGCTCGATGACGAACGCGCGATCGAAGAAGAGGTTCTTCGCCCTGCTGACGGACATCGTGAGCATGCCTCAGGCCTCCGCCTTGGCAAGAGCGAACTCCCGCCGAGCCACGTCGTCACCGGCGAGCACGGCCTTGGCCTGCTTGCGGACGTTCGCGTCGCTCGCGATGTTCTCGATGCCGAAGCGCTCGGTCACGGCGATGACGCGACGCGCGCCGTCGCGCTGCTCCACCGCCTCGTCGCGCTCGTCCTCGATCGCGCGGGTCTTTCGCCGCGCGCGGACCGCGACCAATGTGCCGACGCCTCCGCCGCCGAGAATGGCCGCGAGGCTGGTGCCGAGCACGTCGGAGACTTGGCTCGCGATCATGCCCGCGCCGGGAACGCCAAGGTTGCCGACCTGCTCGCCGATTCCCTTCACCGCTGCGGTCGTCCGCTTCACCGCGGTGGCCGTCGCCTCGTCGAACGCCTCGAGCATCGCCTCGTGCTGCGCGAGATCGCGCTTCGCTCTTGCAGACGCGACCTCGATCTTCGCGAGCTGCTCCTCATACTCGGCGAGCAGCCGCGCGACACCGGCGGATTCGTTCGTGAGTCCCTCGAGCTGCGCGTCGACTTCGCGGATCGAAGCGAGGAGGATCTGCCGCGCCTCCGGCGGCGACGTCGCGAGCTTCGACGCGAGCTCGGCCTGCAAGCGCTGGAGCACCTCACGGCGCTGCGCGATCCGGTCGTCCGACGCATTCAGCTTCGCCTGCGCGCGTTCTGCCGCGAGCCGCTGCTCGCCGAGCTTGTCGATTTCCTCGTCCGCCTTGGCGAGCTGCTCGGCGGTGGCCTTGACCTCCGCGCGCGTCGGAGCGCCCACCACCTTCGCCACGCCGTCGCGGATGGCCTCGCAGCCATTTGCAACGGAGAGCGTCGCGATGCAGGCGATCGCCAGCGCCAGTCGTGCCCGGTGTGTCGAACGTGTCGTCTGTCGTCGTCGCATGTGGCCCTCCTCGGCCCGTGGTTCATGTCGTTCGTGTCGGCCCGCAGAAGACGTCCCGCAGGACCGTGATGTCCGCCGGGATCGGCGGCTGGCTGTTCTTCCGTCGTCGCGCAAACGGGTCGAAGTCCTCTGGCGAGAAGCGCTTGCCCTTCTTCGGGTCTCGCTGGAGATTCGCGAGGAGCGCCATCAGCGAGGACGTGTGCGACCATCGCTCGCGCATGGCTCCGTCGGCCATCGCGTCAAGCTCTCGCAGAGTCAGGCCGCTCGGATCGACACCGGCAACTCCGGCGAGCCGATGGACGACGATCCAGCCGTCGTGGCCTGAGTCGTGTCCGCAGTCGCCAGCTCGATCGCGCGCTCGATCTCGCCGCTCTCGATCCGTCGTTCGACGGTCGATCGTGCCCGGTCCATCGCGGCATCCATCGTCTGCACGACCCGCGAGAGCGCCGCCCGCTCGCGGGCGTTCGGGAAAAACTGGATGAGCTCCTCGACGAGCGCCTTCGAGGCGTGCTCGATCGCGTCGCCCGCCATCGCTTCTCCGAACTGCTCGTCGGTGATGCCCTCGGCGTCGGCCTGCGGCTTGCACGCGGCGTAGAGCGCGTCGCAGAGGGTGACCGGGTCGGCCACGAGCCGTTCGAAGACTCGCCCGTTGGCGAGGTCGAGGAGATCGAGCTTCGCGAGGTCGCGGACGCGCTTCACGGCGGCGACCGTGAGCGAGATCGTCCAGGTGCGGCCCGCGTTGTCCTTGAAGGTGCGCATCGGTCGGCTCCTGAGAGGCGTTAGGGAACGACGAACCACGTCGGCGGATTGACCGAGTACGCGGGCTTCACGGTGATGCTTACGCTGAGCGCCTCCTCGAGCGGCTCGGAGCGCGAGAAGCCGGTGACGTTGCAGACGGCGCGAAGTCCCTGATTGCCGGTCGAGCCCGCGCCGCTGACGGGACCGTCGAGCGCCAGCACATCGAGCGTCGTCACGTTGAGGTACGCATCGCGGATCGACTGGAAGTCCTCGTCGGCGGTGTCCCACACCATCTCGAACTCGATGGATGCGTCCTTCAGGGTCGGCACCGTCGCCCGCCAGCCGTTGTTGGCGCGCACGGTGACGTCCGCCTCGGCGGACTCGAGGTTCAGCGTCACGTCCTTGACGTTGCCGATCTCGTTCCACGTCGGCGAGGCATACGTGCCGGTGTTGCGGTAGAGCTTGGCGTTGAGTCCGAGTCGGATGGCCATGAGGGAGTCCTTTCGGGGTCCTTTCGAGTCCGTGCGAAGTCAGGAGGTGCCGACGACGGCGAGTAGCGTGCCGGAGGAGTTCGCCGCCACCCAGACTGCGTTGAGGTCGACGCGGCCGAGGCGCACGGGCACGTTGGTCGGAAGCGACGCGCGCGTCGTGCCGTTGTCGGTCGAGACGTAGATCGTGCGAGCGGCCGTGTTGTTGACGAGAGTCACGTCGGCAATCAGGCGCGTCGCGGACAGCCGGACGTAGCTCGCGCCGACGGTGACCTCGAAGGCGATCGGGGCTGCGGCCATCAGCCACCTCCCGTCGCGACGAAGACGCGGTAGACGAGACGGATGACGCCTGTGTACTGCTTGAGCCGGTTCCAGTGCTCGGTGTCGACGATCGGATCGATCCGCATCGAGATGAACGCGGCCTCGCCCTGCGGCACGGTCTCGACGACGAGCGGCAGCGACTTCTGGAAGAGCGCCGTCGCGATCGCCTCAAGGTTCTCGGCGAGCGCGCTGATCTCGGGTTCGTCCTCGGCGGCCTTCTGGAGCGCGACGAGGATCTCGCAGTCGTACTGGCCGCGCTGGCGACCGAGCGCCGACGGCGTCTCACTCGCGGGGATCGACCAGCACGCGATGACGCTCATGTCCTCGCGGGCCGTGAGCGGCATCCACTTCATCTGCGCCTGGACGGGAATCGGCAGCGCGGCCGCGTTGATCGCGGCAGCCACTGCCTCGGCGACGAGGACGATGCGGGCGGGCATGGTCAGCGGTCCTCCGCTTCGCATGCGACCGCCGGACCGTCGTCGTGTCGTCGACGCGTTGGGCGCCCCGATGCGTCCTCTCTCTCCTCGAGCCGACGCACGACGTCGTCGAGACGGCGGATCACACCTTCGATGGCACGCTGTTCGCTCGTGATGGACGCGTTCATCGTCGCCTGGGACTTGACGAGGTCGTCGACGGCGGAGGTCAGCTTGCCGATGGCGCGTGCGTTCTGGTCGATCTGGCCGTTCCGCTCGCCGAGATAGGCGAACACGGCGACGAGGCCGCAGACAAGGGCCATGAGCTGGAACCAGCTGATCAGGTGGAGCATGAAGGTGCTTTCGGTCATGCGTTCTCCTTGGAGACGAGTCGGGTGTGGATGCGGTAGGCGGTGCGCTGGGCGTCGGCCCATCGCCACGGGGGAGCACTCTGGACGGGTGCCATCACCTCGAAGACGAAGACGGTCGGGCCGACCGTCTCGCGGATCTGGTCGCCGCGTTCAGGCGCTTGCATCAGGTCAGCAGTCGCGACGAGGAAGTCGCGCGACTCGATGCGTTCCATCACGCCGCCCTCGCCGACGACCTCGAACTCGGTCTTCCCGATGGTCGCGAGCACGGTGACGCTGGTCGCGACTGTGACGTAGGCGATCTCCTTCGAGAGATGCGCCTTCCGCTGGTCGGCGAGCCATGCGGCTCCGTTGGCGATGAGGTCGGGCATGAAGAGGTCACTCTCACTGCGAGAGACGGATGCGGACGACCGCGTCAGCGTCGACGGCCGCCTTCACGCACTTGCCGATGAGCTTGTTGCCAGCGGAGGTGGTCGTTGCCTGTGACGCCCCGGCGTTCCAGTAGCAGAGCGCCCCGGCCGCGATGGCCGTGCTGCCGCCTGTCGCCTTCGGGAACTCGAAGACGCCAGCGACGGCGAGCGCTCCGAGCTTGTTCGCCTTGATGTCGCGGGCGGTGACGCCGACGAGTTCGCCTTGGACGACGACCGCACCTGCGGCGGTGTCGCTGCCGGGCGTGTAGTCGATCGAGTTGCCTTCATGAACGAGACGAGCCATGGGTCAGGACTCCTTGATCGCGGGATTCGAGGGGGAAGAGGCGGGCGCAAGCGGAAGGAGCCATCGCACCTTCGCGGGCGTGTTCGGTGGGAGCGTGATCCGGTGGGTGACGAACACCCAGCCGTCGGTGTCGGCGATCACCGGGTCGGAGCCCGTGACCGTGAGCTTGAACTTGCCGCCGCCGGTGCCGCCCATCCTGGGGACAGATGGTGAGCGGGCGACGAGCGTCGGTACGGTGCGCTCGTTCCAGGCGCCGAGCAGGCGGCCGATGGCCGCGCCGTCGACGTCCGAGTCCGCCAGCAGCATGCCGAGGTCCGCCGCGTCAACCGTGCCGTCGAGGTTCCGGTCGCAGGGATGGCCGACCATGAGCTGCATCGACTCGACCGCGATCTCGCCGGGGATCTCGGGCGGGATCTCCGCGTCGACGCTGAGGACGCTCGAACGCGCCGACTTCGAGAGGACGAGCGGGCCGATCGACTGGACGACCGGTGGACGCTCGCCGCCGTCGGGGAGCGCCGGATAGTCGATCTGGACATCGAGTCCGACCGGGGTCTGCTTGATGACGACTGTCGGGTGCATGGGAAAGCTGCCTCCGGAGAAGTGAGGAGTTGCGGAGTGGCGACGGCTTACGCTTCGCCCTTGACCTTGATCGCGCCGCGGGGATCTTGCTCCCGCACGCCGAAGTCGATGTACGCGGCCCACGAGACCCCGAGCGTGTTCGCCGGAGTCGGCGTGCGCTCGATGGTCGGCTGCTGCTTCCCGTTCAGGAAGACGATCTCGAACGCCGCCACGAGCTTCGGGTCGGCGAAGAGGTACCACGCCTTCGCGCTGTTGCCGGTGTAGAAGGTGTCCGACAGATGCGGCGCGACGGAGAGGCCGTACTTGCCTCGGTGCGGGTTGTCGACCGGGAGCTTCGTCTTTGCCGACGAGCCGTCGAGCTGGATCTGCGACGAGCCGAGGAGGATCTGCGCGTCGGTCTCGACCTCGACCGGGACAAGGAGCCGCGTCGGGCGGATGTTGATCGGCTTCTGGTCCTTCGCTTCGCTTCCGGGTCCGATCTTGATCTTCTGGAACGTCGCCCGTGCGAGTGACAGCGAGTCGACCCCGAACGCGGTGTCCGCGCCCGAGAGGAAGTTGCTGTTGCCGACCGAGAAGAAGCTCGAAGGATTCGAGAGGAGCAGCCGGAAGAACTCGTCGTCGATCGTCGCAGCGCCGTCCATGCCGACCTGACGGGGCAGATCAAGGAAGGCGCCGAGGTCGTCGTTGATGATGTCCTGCCGCGTGAGCGTGATCATGAGACCACGCGTCTCGGCCTGATTCTTGAAAGTCTGCTCGCTGACCTTGCCGTTCTGGAGCTCGCCGTCCTGCGCGACACGCTCCCAGCGGCCGGCGCCGAGGAGTCGCACGCGGCTCACCTCGCGGAAGTCCTTCACGCTTCCGACCCGGCAGACGTCGAATGCGACGAGCGGCACGGCTTCGTACGCCTCGAGCATCGTCCGCTGCATCGTGCCTTCGAGGATCGTCGGCAGCGACAGCGTGGTGAACGCCGCCTGGATGGTCGCGGTGCCGTCGCCGAAGACGTGCGGGATGTCCTTCCCTTCGAGCCGCGCACAGTTGGCGGCGAGGTCCTTGAGGCCGATCGCGCGCATCGAGTGCGCGGCATCAAGCGTCTGCTCGCCGAAGTCGCGGAGGAGACGCTTCTCGCTGACGCCGGCCGAAAGGCAGGCGGCAGCTTCGAGCACCTTCGCGGTGGGAGACGGACGACCGGAGTTGATGAAGGGACCGGCCACGGGGCGTGCGGCGCGGAGGACCGCGAGTTCCGCCTTCTCCGTCGACCAGCCCTCGACGATGGCCTTCGCCTCGATGTCGGAGTGGCCGGCGCAGATCGTTCGAAGCGCCGCGAGCCGCTTGACCTCGGCTGCTGCTTGCGTGCGCATCGCGGCGATCGGATCGGCGATGGCGTGCGAGTCGGTGGTGTCGTCGTTGACGGTGCTCATGGTGTCCTCGTTGTCATCGCCACCGGAGGCGGGCGCAATCGCGGCCACGCGCGCCGACGTGTCGTCGTCCGCGCCGAGGGCCACGAAACTGATCTCGCTGAGGGTCGACGCGCGCACGACGTGCACCGGTCCCTCGAACATGCGGCCGTTCGCCGAGGCGGACTGGCCCTTCTTCACGAACTCGACGCGAGTCGCCTTCGCGCCGACGCTTGCCTGCCACGGGAAGCCGTTCTTGCTCGACTCGACGATCTCGCCCGCGACGCGGCCGGAACCGGAGACGAGACCCGCAACGCGAAGCCGTCCGGCTTCGACGCCGACCGATTCGGTGTGGCCGACGATCATCGACGGCGAGTGATCCTTCAGGATCGGCCGCGCGGTGCCACGGATGGCGAGTCCAGCCAGGTCGATCACGACCGGCGCGTCCCAGCCCGCAAGCTCCATCGCGGTGCCCGTGTAGGCCACCATCTCGAAGCGGCGGAGGGACTTGGCCTCGGCGCTGTCGCCCGCTCGGGCCTCGATGTCGGTCCATCGCTCGATCGGCGCGCTCATCCGCACGGCGCGGAGTTCAGTTGCGCTGGGGGGTGTTCGGTGGGGCATCATCGTCCTCCATGACGGCGGTCTGGTTGTTCGTGGTGACCGCAGGCGCGATGAGGCCGAGCTCGTCCATGAGCTCGATCTCCTTCGCGCGCTGGCGGATCTGGTCCTCCCAGTCGAGTCCCTGACGGGCGTACTCGGCGGCGAGGGTCGTCGTGTGCGATGCGAGTCGGGTCGACTGCGCGGTGGCTTCCTTCAGGGGATCCACGTGCTCGTGGCCATCCCAGAACCACGCGTGTGGCACGGTCATCGCGTCGCGCAGCCCCCCACGGGCGGGAAGAATGCCGAGCGCGCGGGTCGCCTCGCGCAGCCACTCGTTCAGGATGCGGTCGAGCACGCGGCACTCGAACTCGCTGCGCTCGACGCGGATCGCCTTGAAGTAGGTCTGGTGGTCGAGGCGACCGGAGGCGTAGTTGTACGAGGCGCTGTTGCCCGCCGCGACGTTGAACGGCATGTTCAGGCAGCGCGCGATCTCGTTGAGGATCTCGCGCTTGAACTCGCCGTAAGTCGTCGAGGGCTGCTTCGCGTCGACCTGGCCCATCTTCCAGCCCGCGGGCATGGTGACGAGGGCGCGGCTCTCAAGCTCGACCGTGTCCATCGGCTCGATCGAGTCGGCCTCGCCCGCAGCCGGTGCGTCGGTGTAGAGGATCCCCGCGAAGTCTGCGGCGGTCTCGGCAGCTCCGAGCACCGCGAGCGTGAAACGTCGGAGCTGAGCGAAGAGCGGCAGCGCCGGAGTGATCTCGGGCACGCCGCGCGACTGCCCGGGGCGGTCGACACGGTGGATGTGAAGCATGCCCGCAGCGGGCACGCGGTCGTACTCGAGCGATGGGATGCCGAACGCGGAGCCCGGATGAGCACGGAGGACGTGGTAGAAGGTCGGGTTCCCGAAGGAGTCGAACTCGATGCCGTCGACGTCGCGATCACCGAGGAAGGACGCGAGCCGCATGGTCGGCGTCGCGACCTGATCGGCCTCGATGAGGCGCAGGTCGAGGAGGACCGCGCTCGCGATCTCGGGGTTGGTCGTCAGAAGCGCGAAGGCCTCGCCGTCGACGGCCTTCGCCATCCGCATCGTGCGGAGCTTGCCGGGAAGGTCGACCGCCTTTGCCCATGCAGCGAACTCCGCCTCGATGGCGGCGTTCGCGTCGGGGTCGTCGGTGAGGACCTGAAGGCGCGGCCCGGTGCCGACGCAGTCGTTGGCGAGCGTCGAGACGATGCCCTTGGCGTAGGAGTTGTTCGCGGCCTCGTAGCGGGCGCGGGCACGGAGGATGCGCCGGATCTCGGGCGTCGCTGCGGCGTCGGCGGAGAGGTGATCGGCCTCGGCCCAGTGGCGTCGGTTGTCGTCGGTGGTCTTCGCAGCATCGAAGCCGGCGCGGAGAACCGGACGCCGACTGCCTGTGCGTCGGGGCGTAGTCGCTGCCGGGCGTCGCCCGAAGATCGTTGACAGGAGGCCCATCAGCACGCCCCCGGAGGAACGAGCTTCGTGAAGCGCAGCGCCTTGCGCGGATTCGCCGCAGCGTCCTTCGACGCGAGATAGCGATCGGCCTCGATCTGGTCGCGCAGCGGGTGCTGCTCGACCGAGCCGGTCTCGTTGGACGCCTTGGCGGGGCCGGAGGCGTTGTCGCGGATGGTCTGTTCGAGGTCCTCGGCCACGGCGGCTCCAAATGGCGGCGAGATGTGCCGCTATGGGGGAGCTATGCCGTCGCAAGCCGGGCTGCGCACTTGAGTGCTCGCGGGATCGAGATCGTTACGCATATGGACATCCGGACCTCACCCGAGGCTGCCGCGACTCACGCGGCCCGCTCGTAGGTGACGATCCGCTTTCCGCAGTGACGGCACTCGCGGCGACGAACGAGTCGGCTGCCAGACGATGGCCGGGTGTAGACGACCCGCCAGTGGCCGCACCCGCACGCCGGGCACCGGATGCCGCGATCGTCGTTCGCAGGCCGCTTCGGCTCGCTCGGCTTCATCGACCCCTCCGCAGCGCTGACAGCTTGATGCGAGGACGGCTGGCAGCCATCGACTCCCCGGTGCCGAAGAGCACCGCACCCTCCATCGAGGCTGCGACCGACGCGCCGACCGCGCAGTCGAACCAGTGGTTGTCGAGCCCGTCGACTCGGAGCTTCCACTCGTCGACGGTGCGACCGCGACCCTGCGTCTTGACCCGGTATTCGGCGAGCATGTGGTCGGCGATCAGACGGTGTGTCCCCGGCGAGCGGCCGTGGAGCGAGAGGCATCCGGGATCGCCCATCGGGACCGCGAGCCGCGCGTGGACGAAGCTCTTCCAGAAGTTCGTGTCGAAGACGACGTGCCGCACCGACCGCCGACCCGTGATCGTCGGCACGCGCCAGTTGAGGCCCACGCGATCACCGCGCTTCCGGCGGTACTCGCTGAACGGGATGCTCGACGCGCCGACGTACCGGCCGTGGCTTGGCATCACGATCCCGGCATGGTTCGACTGGCGGCAGAACTGGTAGACGACATCCGTCGACGAGCCCCAGTTCGCGTCGATCAGGCATCGATCGATGCGCACCATCGCGCCGTCGTCGCGACGCCACTCGCGCCCGACCGTCGCCTCGATCAGCCGCTCGAGTCCCGCGTAGACCGCGCCTTCGAGTCCCGCGCGCGACGACGCGTCGGCCAAGGTGTGCTTCGCGTCGCGCAGCGTGAAGTATCCACCGGGCGCCTTCTGATCAGGTTCGGTGCCGTAGTCGATCAGGTAGCCGGTGAAGTCGTCCTCCCACGCGGCGACGAGCCAGAAGAGCGCCTTTCCCTGCACGTCGATGAACATCGTGAGACGCGTGCAGCCAATCGGCACCTCGCGCCGCGCCTGGCCGTTCACCTTCGCCGCAATCTGGTCGGCGGTGAGCAGCTCGTCGTCGACGAGGTTCGCTTCCGGCAGCGGCGCGTTCTGGTACTCGGCCCAGAACGCCTGCTCACCCTGGAGCCGGAGGTTCATCGCGTGCTGGACGGCGGAGGCCTCGTCATGGTTGAAGCGTTCCGTCCATGCGACGTTCGCGCCTTCGTCCATCGCGGACTGGTTGTCCCGGTAGAACGCCGTCGCTGAGGCAAGTCCCGCGTCCGCGCGAAGACCCGTCGCGCGAAGCTCCGCGTAGCGCGCCCACAGCGCCTCGTTGGTCGGGAACGAGTAGATCATCTTCGTCCGCTCGCCCTGCCACTGCGGATGCTTGTCGCGGTCGAGCAGGCGATCGGCCAGGTCTTCGGGCCGCACGACGGTCAGCGTCATCAGTCCCGCGATCTTCTTGCCCGGCCCTGCAAGCCCGAGGATCGCGCCCGAGAGGATGCGTTCGCGAGTCTCGCACTGCGATGGGCTCCGCGCCGACTCGTCGGTCTGCGGATCGTCGATCAGGACGAGCGAGGGGCGCACCGCAGCGCCGTCCGGGCGCTTGTACTTCATCCCGCGCACCCGCCCGGTGATCCCCGCGACGCGGATGATCGCGCCCGACCCGCGTGATCCGTTGATCGAGGGAAGCACGATCTCCCGTGCCGTCCAACCGATGTGCGTCTGCCTCCCGTTGTGGAGCTGGCCCGCCGCCCGCTGATGGATTCCCTCGAGGCGGCGGATCGGGAAGCAGACCTCGGGGAAGTCTGCGAGGAGCGGCTCGCTGTTCTCAAGCTCGGCCTTGATCGAGTCGAGCATGCTCGCCGCGTGGTCCTCGTCGCTGCCGATCAGGGCGACGAACTCACGGTGACCGAAGAGCATCGCCCAAAGACAGGCCGTCTCGCAGAGGGAGGTCTTGCCGCTCCCGCGCGGCATCGCCATCGCGAAGAGTCCGCCCTCGAGCACGGCGGTCTCGATCTTGGCGATGACCTTGAGGTGGTCGTCGGACCACTTGAGGTGAAACGTCAACGGAAGGTACGTCTCGCAGAAGGCCCGGAAGTTCCGCTCGCACCTCGCACGCCGCACCGGGTCCTGGACGCCCGGCATCTCGCCGATGTCGCGGCCGGAGACCGAGAGCAGCGCGTTGCGGAGGCGGCTTCGCTCGCGATGGGCGTCGTAGCTGTCCTCGCTCGTGCGCCCGCCGATCGGCTCCGGCGCATGGCGCTGGTCGAAGAGCCACGCGACGTAGCGGAGCAGGTTCACGCGGTTCGAATCGCCGTCGGAACCGATGCGGAGTCCTGCGCGGGTTCGATGGCGGTGCAACTGCCGCTCGCCGAGGCACTCGCCCATCGGCGTCGAGTTGAGCAGGCGACAGAGCTCGCCCGCGCGAAGGCGTCGCACGTCAGTTGCCACGGTTGGCCTCCGCCGCCGCCACCTGTCGCGCGAGCCACGCGCCGTAGTGGACGAGGTTGACTGTTCCGTCGACGTTGGTGGGCGCGCCCGCGTCGATGTCCGCGCGCACGCGATCCGCGCTCGCGTGTCGAGCGCCAGACGCCCGCAGCAGCCGAACGACGTCGTCGACTTCAAGCGCCGCCGGACTCTTCTTCCCGCCGCGATCCGGGGCCTCAGCCATGCGGACCTCCCGCTGTGATGGCCACCTTCCGGACGCACATCCCCGCGAGGTCCGCAAGGTCGGCGACTTGGGCGGACAGTTGCCCACTCATCGCCCACTCTCTCGGGAATCGCGGGACACCGCCTTGATGTCTCGCGCGGCTCATGCCCTGATGCGACCAACGCGAACGGGGATCCCCAACGACGGGGAACGAACGCGGGACACCACGAACGGAGAACACCTGATGACACGCAACCACACCAAGCAGATGATCGACATCGCCACCGCCTGGGCTGGCCGCGACCTCGCGATCACGAGCCTCCGGCTCCGAACGCCCGACGGGCGAACGTGGGAGATCGAGCCGATTTGCACCGGCGGCTTCCGCCTCTGGGAGATCGACCTCGACTGTCGCGAGGGGCCAACAAAGCGGGAGACGGGCATCGGCCGCCAGTCGAATTGGACCGCGGACGACCTGCTCATCTACCTCGATGAGGTCGGTCAACGGGATTCCCCAACGACGGGGAACGGACGCGAGACACCACGAACGGAGAACACCATGACCAAGACACCGACAGACACCGAATGGCAGGTCGAGTACGCGAAGCGATCTCTCGCGAGCATCGCCGACGACGCGAAGGCCGACATCCGCGCCAAGATGGACTCGATCCGCCGGGCGCTCGACGAGGCGGAGCGACGGCTCGACGCGAACGAGATGCCCAACACCTGCGGCATCCTCCAAGGCCGCGCCTTCGAGCTGGAGATGGCGCTCGCCCGCTTCGCCGCGATGCGCGACGCGAAGCCCGCGATCGCGATCCTGACCAACGTCATCGATGCCCTCGCCGCCGCGAAGACGGAGGCACGCTGACCATGCAGCCCGAGCCGAAGCCTGACGCAGCACGCGACGCCGCGATCCTCGCGATCGCCAAGGACGAGACGCCGTTCCCGACGCTCGACCGCACCTTCTCCGGTGCCGACTTCCGCGAGGTCGCGGTGTGGACGATGGAGCAGGCCCTCGCCGCCGCCTACGAGGCCGGACGCGAGGCAGGCCGCATCTCCGAACGACGGCGACGGACGCCCGCCCGATGCCAATGCCCGGCCTGCGGCCGGGAGATCCAGATCACGCCAGTCACCTGAAGCCCGCACGTCGCGGGCTTCGCTGTTTCCAACGCTCCAACACGGAGAACCACCATGTCGAAGAAGACCAACGCCAGCAAGAAGGCCACCCCCCGCATGTCCGCCAGCGCCGCCCGTGCCGACGGCGCGGTCCGCACCAAGCGAGCGCTCGCCGGGGCCAAGGCGACCGTCGACGCGAACCTCAAGGCGATCGCCGCTGCCGACCAGCAGAACGACGCGAAGCGCGACGAGCGGGCGGCCAGCGCCGACGGATCGACGGCCAGCGAGCGGGCGATTGCGACGCCGAAGCCCTCGCGATCGAAGGTCGCCAAGCCCAAGGAGGCCAAGGCGAAGACGAAGCGCGAGCCGAAGACCAAGCGCGTCAGCGGACTCGATCTCGCCGCGAAGGCGCTCGCCTCCGCGAAGGAGCCGCTCAACTCGAAGGCGATCGTCGAGCGCGTCCTCGCGGCGGGCTGGAAGACCAGCGGCAAGACGCCGCACGCCACGCTCTACGCCGCGATGATCCGGGAGATCGCCGCCAAGGGGAAGGATGCCCGCTTCAAGAAGTCCGATCGCGGCCTCTTCGCCCTCAACGGAAAGGGAGCGTGACCCGTGACGACCATCGACACGCGACTCGCTGACCTCCTCAACGCCGCCTCGGCGCTCACCTACGGACGGCGGCAGGACATGGACACCTGCGAGGAATGGGACGACCTCGAACGCGCGGTCCTCGCCGCCGAGGAGGCCCCGCCGAGCGCGACGAACCCGCGCTACGAGTTCCGGGGCGACACGCTCATGCGCTTCAGCACGCTCGCAAGCGGGGCCACGGAGGACCACGCCTGCGACGTCGACGACATCGAGCAGGTGGGCTACGCGATCGAGGACGCGAAGGGCAAGTGGTTCGTGGTCGACGAGATCGCGACCGGATCGCATCGGCCGTGGATCACGGCGCACGTCGCGATCGAGTTCCTGAAGCGCTGCGGCCTCGTGCGCGACGACGGCACCGCCAACCGCCTTCGGGCGGCGGACGGCTTCTCGGCGGAGCAGGCCATCGCGGAGTTCGCGGTCGGCCAGATCAAGGCCCACGAGCGCGAAGGCGAGGGCTGACCGATGAACATCCAGCGCCAAGCATCGCCCGCCGTCGAGACGTTCGAGGTCGACCGCGACCACCTCGTGCGTCGCGTGGTCCCGAGACGCGGCACGCCGTACGAACACCGTTGCCCGCTCTCCGCCTACGAGGAGGTCGCCCACGCGGCCGAGGAGATGCGGACGGGCATCACGCTCGAGCGGCTGCACGACGCGACCGGGCTCCCGTTCACGCGGGTCGCGGTGGCGATCGCGTTCCTGAAGGAGCGGGGCTGCCTCTCGCCCGAGCACGGGCGGACGCACGCCGCGCCCGAGGGGTTGCACCTCGACGCGATGACCGAGTTCCACGCGCTCCGCGAGGAACCCCGACCGGAGTGATCTGATCGCTTCCGCGATCACGCCTCGGCTCCTGCCGGGGCTTTCTCTTCGGCCTGAGAGTTTGTCGCAGCGACGCGCTCTGCTTTCTTGCCCGTGAACTCCTCGTAGCGCTGAACGATCACATCGCAGTAGAGCGCGTCGAGTTCCATGAGGAACGCGCGACGACCCGTCTGCTCCGCCGCGATGAGGGTCGAGCCCGATCCGCCGAAGAGATCCAGCACGTTCTCGCCGGGGCGCGACGAGTACGTCATCGCCCGCACCGCGAGATCGACGGGCTTCTCGGTCAGATGGACCATCGACTGCGGGTTCACCTTCTTGACGTGCCAGAGGTCGGTCGCGTTGTTGGGCCCGAGGTAGACGTGCGCGGCTCCCTCGCGCCAGCCGTAGAAGCAGATCTCGAACGCGCCCATGAAGTCCTTGCGCGTGAGCACCGGATGCTGCTTGTCCCACACGATGCCCTGCGAGAAGTACAGCTCGTGCTTCTTGAGGTACGGCGGGTAGTTCCCGAGATTCGCGTAGCCGCCCCAGATGTAGAACCCGCGGCCGGGCAGCAGCACGCGGGCTATGTTGCCGAACCATGCGTCGAGCAGGATGTCGAACGCGGCGTCGGTCACGAAGTCGTTCGCCAGCGGCCGGTCCTTCGCGCGGAGCTGCCGGTGCGTCGCCTTCGACTTCTCGGGATGCCGGGCCACGTCCATCGACTGGTGATGCGTCCGCTTCGCGGCGCTGAAGGACGAGAGCCCCGCAGCGATCGCGTTGTTCGAGCGCGGCTCGACCTTCACGTTGTACGGCGGGTCGGTGTTGACGAGATGAATCGCAGCGCCGCCGAGAAGCCGATCGACGTCGGCGGGCAACGCGCTGTCACCACAGAGAAGCCGATGCTCGCCGAGCACCCAGAGGTCGCCCGGGCGCGTGGTCGCCTCGTCGGGCGGCGCGGGGATCGAGTCGGGATCGGTGAGGCCGTCCTTGATGTCGCCAGCGAAGATCTTCGCGAGGTCGTCCTCGTCGAAGCCGAGCGAGGCCAGGTCGATGTCGAGTTCGCGGAGCGCGCCGAGTTCGATCGCGAGGAGGTCCATGTCCCATTCGGCGAGCTCGGCAGTCTTGTTGTCGGCGATCCGGTACGCGCGGATCTGCTCAGGCGTGAGGTCCTTGGCGACATGCACCGGCACCTTCTCGAGCGCGAGCTTCTGCGCGGCCTTCCAGCGGGTGTGACCACAGACGATGACACCCGCCTCGTCGACGACGATCGGCTGACGGAATCCGAACTGCTTGATCGACGCGGCCACGGCGTCGACGGCGTCATCGTTGATGCGGGGGTTGGCCTCGTAGGGCTTGAGGCTGGCGAGCGGTCGGAGTTCGATCTTCATGGGGAGCGTCCTTGCGGGGTGACCGCGCCGTCCGGGGTGCGGGAGGTCTCGGGTTCAGAAGTGGGCCACGACGTCGCCACGAGGCGCGTCGGGTCGGAGGTCGGGGCGGTTGGCGGGAGTCGCGGGGCGGGCGGAACTGTCGCCAACGTGGCGGGCCACGGCGGGCGTCGCGGGCATTCGGACCGGCGCAACAAACTCAGTCGGGTATTGCGGGTCTTCCGTGCGGGGGTTCGGGCCGCTCAGGCGGGGGAAGTACCTACGGACCTCGGCCGCACTCGACCCAGTTGCCCACATCGCGCCCACTCGCGCCGTGGCCGCCCACGTTGCCGCGTGTGGCGTCGCTCCGTCGCCGTGGACCGTGCGGGCGTCGAGGGACTCGTGGCGACACGGGCCCGACCCCGCGGCCCTACGGCCCTGCCTCTGGTGACGGTTCCCGCGGCTCATGACGTCGGCCTCGCTTCACGAAGTGCGGCGACGGTCTCGGCCAATCGGTCGAGGTCGGCGACGAGGCGTCTGAGCGATCGGAATCGCTCGCGGTCGGGCACGCGGTGGTCCTGATTGCGCCATGACTCGAGGACGGAGTGCGCTGTCGTATCGAGTGCATCGGGGAGCGCATCAGCCAGGGATCTCACGAACTCGTCGGAGGCTGCACACCGCAGTACGGCGCTGCGCACCGCGTCGTAGGAGAAGCTGGGAAGGAGTCGATCACGAATCTCCTCCGCCGACGCGTTTGCCCGCAGGAGCGCGGCCAGTCGGGTCGCCGCGACCGGCTTCGGAGTTCGAGTGCTGGGCGGCAGATCCGGTTGCGCAGTCTCCCGACCTCGTGGCAGCGGTGGGATCACGACGCACCCCGCCTTCCGGGAGGGTCGGTGACCCCAAATGACACATGACGCATGTGACCGCGAGAAACAGGAGTTTTCCGCACATGCGTGTGCGTCACACACAGGCGCGCGCTACGCGTACATAGGCAGATACGTGTCATATGTGTCATGCGATGCGCAACCCAAGCGTTCACCGGCGCTTGACGCATGACGCATCGGGATTCCGATGCGTCATGACGTGTCATGGATCGCGAACATGTGTCATGCGGAGGCATGCAGCAGCCCTCCTTCGATCAGCCCGAGGCCGACCCACGAGCGCTGGCGCATGTCTCGGCGCTCGGCAAACCCGCGCTCGGTGAGCCGGATGCCCAGCCGCTTCTTGCTGATGGCGTGCTCGCCCGACTCCCGGCACCACGCCTCGTAGGCCGAGTAGAGGTCGCTCTTGCCGACGCTGGCCCACTGGCCGACGACGCAGCACTCCTCGAGGAATGTCGCCAGTCGATCGCTCTCGCCGCGGTAGGCCTCCGTGGCACTGGCCACCGCGTGGGGAAGACCGAGCCCGTCGCGTTGCCACTCGAGGCAGCCTCGAACGGCCCACGCGAGGATGCCGTCGCGCTCAAGCTGGAGCTTGTCGACGAGGTGCGGGTCCTTCTCCGCGTTGGGGATCGTCACGGCGAAGGGCACGAGCCGCATGCGCCGCCAGATGCCGTCGTCGGTGCCCCGGATCGACGGCTTGTGGTTGCCATAGATCCAGAGCTTGTGCGTGGGATCGAACTCGACAGGCTCGCAGTAGAGCTTCCGCGCGACGATGCGGTCAGCGCCGGTCAGGTCCTTGACCTTGGCCTCGCCCATCCGCTGGTCCTCGTCGAGCTCCGCGGTAACGGCCAGTCGAACCCCGCGCAACCTCGCCATGTCGGGCGTCGCGCCGCCGCCGGACGCCCGGTCCTGCTTCATGATCATCTCGGTCGGCGCCTTCTGGGCGTACTCGCCGAGGACAGAGAGCAGCGTCTGAATGAAGACCGACTTGCCGTTCTGCCCCGTGCCGTGGAGGAAGAAGAGGCACTGCTCGCCGACCTGGCCCGTGAGCGAGTAGCCGACGGCACGCTGGATGTAGGCGATGAGCTCCTCGTCGCCGGCGAAGATGCGGTCGAGGAACGACTGCCAGAGCGTGGAGTCGGCGTCGGGATCAAACGATGCCGGCGCGATCTTCGTGATGCCGTCGGATCGCTGGTGCGGCCGGAGCCTGCCCGTCGTCAGATCAATCGTCCCGTTGCGGACGTTGAGGAGCATGTGGCCAGCGTCGATCTGTGCGACCGACACCTTCACGCCCGGCTCCGACTGCGCCATCGTGAGCATGTCGCGGACGCCGTGGACCCGGGCGGCCGACACGTACTGCTTGCGGTAGGCCGATTCGATCGCCTCGAGCTCGTCGTCCGTCTTGCCCGCCTCGCGGGCTTCCTCGAGGGCTCGCTCCATCTCCTTGAGGATCAGCCGTGCCGTCTTCTTCGCCTTCGCCTCGACCTCCGCCTGCGCATCGACCGACCATCGCTTGCCGGACCACACGAGCCAGGAGTCGAGCTCGTAGGAGAACCGGACATCCTGCCCGTGCTGGTCGACGAAGCGCTCGCCGTTGCCGATGCCGTCGAGCCGACGGAACTTGGGCACCGCGTTGATCCCGTCATGGCCGTCATGGCCGTCCGAAGCGTCCGCAGCCGGTGCAGACTTCGCGCCAGCCTCGTAGCCGCTGTCAAACGTGGCACGAGTCTGCTCAGGCTCCTCCGCCAGCAGCCCGCACAGCCGAGCCCCGAACATGCAGAGTTCCGATGCCTCGGGACGCGAGACACGCTTCGACCCAAGCTCGAATGCCGCCTTGTTCAGCGCCTCGTTGCGACCGGGCTGCCGGGCGAATCCGCGCAGGAAGTGAAGGGTCGTGGTCGTGAACTTCGTGGTCGGTGGCTTCGGGAGCGCCGCGACGACGCAGGTCTCGAACGTGCCCGAGACGTAGGCGTCGCCGCCGTGCTCATTGGGCTCGTTCGGAAGCCACGCCTGCGAGTTCTTCGGGGTCTTCGGAAACACCTCCGGCTCGCCTTGGCGGTTGAACCCCCAGGCGCGGGACCACGCGACGAAGGCCTCTGCCTCGATCGGCTGCGCGATTCGGAAAAAGCAGTGGAGGCCCTTGCCGCCCTTCGACGTGAAGACGATGGGTGCTGCACCGAAGAAGCGACCGATGGCCGAGGCGAGATGCACCGTGCCGCCGTCGCCCGCGTGGTCGTCGAGATCGACGCAGAAGGTCAGCACGCGGCCATTGCGATGGGGGACCAGCCCGAGGCGCACCGCGTCCTTGATCCGGTACGCCTTGCCATTCTTGGTCGTCGACTGGAACGACTCCGCGTCGAGCGTTCCGTCGCGATACGCCGCGATCGCGCGATCGGCGTCCTGCTGCGACATCACCCAGCCGGGAGAAAGCTCGCCGCCGCGCTTCGGGTAGAGCAGCGCGACCCGATCCGGCTCGCAGTTCGGGCGCAGCCATTCGAGGAGCGCGAGCCGATCGATCGTCGTTGCAGGGGTCTCGCAGGTCGCGTTCATGCCGCGGCCTCCGTGCGATCGCGGCCCGCCCACAGGCTCAGGAGCGTGCGGCGGTTCATGTTCCGGACATGCCGGGCCGCACGTCGCAGGCCGTAGTCGTCACCGACAAGGACGCAGGTGTTCGACGCCCGGGTGACCGCCGTGTAGAGCCAGTTGCGGTCGGCGAAGAAGTGCGACTTGTGGCAGAGGACGACCGCGCAGGGAAACTCGCTGCCCTGCGCCTTGTGGGCCGTGAGCGCGTAGGCGAGCTCGATCAGCTTCGCCTTGCCCCAGTCGATCGTGTGGGTGCCGCTGGCCTCGAACTCGATCGTCACGCCGTCCTTCTTGACCTCCCGGACGAATCCGATCGTCCCGTTCATCACGTTGATGTCGTAGTCGTTCTTGGTCTGGATCACCTTGTCGCCGACGGCGAACCTGCCGTCGACCGAGCCGAACAGCAGGTACTGCATCATCTGGTTGATGGACTTGGTGCCGAGGTCGCCGCGATGCTCGGGCGTGATGATCTGGACGTCGGCGATCGCGTCGAACCCGAAGCGCCGTGGAATCTCGTCGAGGATGAGGTCCCGCAGGTGACTCTTGATCGCCGCTGCCTCGCGGAAGCTGTCGACGACGATCCAGCGGGACCGGTCGTCCTCGGCGCTTCGGCCGATCTCGCCGTCGAGGACGCCGACGCTGTTGGTCTTGAGCGCCCCCGCATGGCGGTGGACCTTCGTCATCACCGTGGAGGGCGCGAGGCCGTGCTCAATGATGTCTCGGAGCACGTTGCCGGGTCCGACCGGCGGGAGCTGATGGTGGTCGCCGACGAGGATCAGCTGCGTGCGGCCGAGGTCGATGTGCCGAAGGAGCTCGGCCATGAGCCGGACGTCGACCATCGAGAACTCGTCGACGACGACGACATCGGCGGCGAGGATGCCCTCGCGGAACTCGATGCCGTTGTAGCCAAGGAGCCGGTGGATCGTGGATGCCGACGCGTCGACTCCGTGTCTCGCCAGAAGCTGTTCGATGCGCTTGGCGGCCTTGCCGGTCGGCGCGCAGAGCGAAAGCACATGTCCCGAGCGGCGGCATGCGGCGGCGATGCGGGCGACAACGAACGTCTTGCCGGTGCCAGCGCCGCCCGAGATCACGCTGATCCGGCTGCCGCGCGAGGTGCGGCAGGCCTCGCGCTGGTCGTCGCCGAGATCGGTCTCGACCACCGAGTCGAACATCCGCTCCGGCTGAAGCCACGCGTGTCGAGCGAGCGCGTCGCGGATGAGGAGCTCGTCCTTCTGGATGCCCGGCGACGTCACGGCGTTGCCGTCCGCGACGAGATCGCCGCGCTCGATGAGTCGGTTCCCGGCCGCCTGGATGAGATCGCGGCTGTCGAGCGAGTCGATGATCAGCAGTTCGTTGGCCTTGTCGACGAGGTCGGCGCCCGCCGTCCAGGTGTGCCCGTCGTTCACCTGCTCGGAGAGGCTGTGGGAGAGCGCCGCCTCGATGCGTCCGGGATGGGTCTTCGCGATCCCCATCTTGAGGGCGATCTGGTCGACGCGCGTGAAGCCGTAGCCGAAGAGGTGCTTGATGAGGAGGTACGGATCGTGCTTCAGCATCGAGACGATGCTCGTGCCGAACTTCCCGAGCAGCGTCTCCATCTGGTGGTGCGTCAGCCCGAAGCCCGCGAGGTAGGACCGGACCGCGTTCTCGCTGGCGTGCTCGTTCCATGCAGTGGCGAGGGTCTCGACCACGCGCTTCGGCACTCCGGCGCGGAGGAGATCAGCGGGCCGACCGCGCAGCAGTTCATCCAGCGACTCGCCCTCCCGCAGCGAGTCGACGATTCGCTTCGCGGTCTTCTCGCCGATCCCCTCGAACGCGGGATGCTTGGCGAGATAGTTGACGATCCCTTCGGGCGTCTGCGGCAGCTCGTAGTCGAGCTCCTTCACCTCGAACTGGTGGCCGTACTTCGGGTCGATCGTCCACGTGCCGATCGCGGAGAGCCGATCCCCAGCGGCGGCATAGAACTTGCCGCGGAACCGCACCTTCGCGCCGTCGTCGGTGCGGAGCATGCCAGCCGAGAACGCCGCGTCGCTGTAGTAGGTCCGCTCGACCGTGCCGGTGACGACGTCAGGCATTGGACACCCCCGATCCGGCACTTGGAAGGGAGAGGACACCCTCGCGGACCGCCATGCGGAGGAACTGCTCGGTGAATGCGCAGGCGGCCTGACGGCTTCCGCACCACTGGACGGGGATGTGATGTCGGATCGAGATATTGAGGGCGGCACCGAGGACCGCCCCCGGTGTCACCATGCGGAGATCGGACTGCCGATGCCCGCGGAGCACCGCATCGAGGTCGGCCTCCACGACGATGCAAGCGAGCGTGTAGGTCTCCAGCCGCCCCAGTTCGGATCGGAAGCGATCGGCGTCATGGATGACGGTGTGGACGAAGTCGGCAAGGCTCTTCCGCTCGACGGCGATCTGCGACTCGCAGCCCGCGACCGAGTAGTCGCCCGCGTCGAGCTTGCGGCGCTCGGTCGCGCACGAGAACCCGTACGGATGCTGCTCTCGGGTGTCGATGACGATCCGGAAATCCATCTGCGGTGTCCTTCCGTGAACAGGAGGGCCAAGCCGACCTCCGGTCCCCGACCCCGGTGAAGGAAGCCGGGGACTTGAGAGGTGGCCCCACGACGGTCGGTGTGCGAGAGGCGCGGGAGGGCGCTCAGAACGGAATGGAGTCGTCGCCACGAGCGCCGACGTCACGCGCCCCGGAAGGGACGGCGATGCGGCGGTTGAGGTAGACGTTCCGGTACTCGCCCTTGGTCCGTTGGGTGATCTCGATCGTCTGGTCGAGCAGCGCGTCGAGGTGACGCGGCAGGTCGCTGAACTTCGCGAGGCGGACTCCGAGCGTCTCGAGGTCGCCCTTCACGAACGGCAGCGACTTCTGCGTGATCACCGAGTTCTTGAAGACGTGGCGACCCGCGTGCGAGCCGGAGATGACGACGAGATCCCACTTGAGCATCGGATCGCCCGCCTGGCTCTGGCCGAGCTCGACGCGATGCACGCGGACCTGATACTTCCCGTCGGGCACGTCGTCATGGCTCGGCGCCTCGACGCCGTCGTAGTCGGCGTCGAAGGCGCTGAGGTCGGCGGCCGGTGCGCCTCGGCTCGGGGCTCCGAATGCACCGCCTCGCTCTTCGGGTTCGAAGCCGTCGGGATGTGCGGAACCGTTGGCGAAGGTCGTGGTCATCGCTGCGTGTCCTTCCTGGTCGTGGGGGGATTCGTGGTGGGTGTGGCGATTGCCGGCGCCTCGAAGCACTGGGCGAAGGCGGCGTAGTCGAGCGGCAAGGTGTCGGGCAGGCGGCCGGTGCGGTCGCCCGCTTCGTATGTCGGGTGCGGCTTCGTTCGGATGACGCGATGCACGGTCGACTGGCCGCGCTCGTCCTTCCGCGCGACCGTGTCGCAGAAGAGGATCATGTCGACGAGGCCGAGGACGACATGCCGAGCGCGATCCGGAAGGCTCGGCAGCGTCTTCGTGAAGTCGCCGGTCCGGGTCTCGATCTGGCGATCGATCGCGTGGCTTATCAAGACCAGTCCGTACGGCAGGCTCGCGAGGCGGGTGAGGACGCGATGCCACTCGTTCTTCACGAACGACCAGCCCTTGCCGTGCGGGAGATCGCCCTCGTACTCGACGTTGTGCTTCGCGCAGACGTGGTCCGAGCAGAGCTTGAACGCGTTGTCGGCGGTGTCGACGACGATGGTCTTGAACTGGTGGTCGCCCGCGGCGACGAGCTTGCACGCGGCGAGGAAGTCCTCCCACGAATAGGTCGGGATCTTGAAGACCGACAGTTCGCTGAGGCCGGGCTCGCACTCGAGGAAGAGCGCGTCGGGGAACTGGCTGGCGAAGGTCGACTTCCCGATCTTCGGCTGTCCGTAGATCAAAGTGGTCTTCGTGGCGAGTGTCGATGTCGGCGTCGACTTGGTCGTGGGCAAGGCGATGGGCATGGGGGATCACGCTCCGGTTCGGGTTCCGGGGGAAGGGTCAGAACGAGTCGTCGTTGGCTGCGGAGACCGTCAACTGCGTGAGCTCCTCGTGCGGCGGCACGACCTCGTAGAGGTTGTCGCGCACGTTCGTGCTGAAGCCCGACTGGCAGAGCGGCAGGTACTCGCACGGGCGCTGGAAGCTGAAGCAGTGCGAAGTGTTGAGCATCCACTTCCCGCGGCGCTTCGCATCGAGGTACTGCTGCGTGACCTGCCAGACCTCCTCGGTCAGCAAGGCCATGCGGTCCTCGGACAGGAAGATGCGCTCGCGGTGGAACGAGCCGGGCGCGGAGTGCCAGTCGGCGAGCCGAGCGCGGAACTCCGTGTCGGTCTCGGGTTCCTGGCGCTGCGCGGTGGAGCGGCCGGACTTGTTCTTCGCGGCGAGTTCGGCGCGACGGATCTCGTACTCGTCCTGCGTCTCGCCAGCGCGTTGCCGAAGCCGGGTCTTCAGCAGGACGTTGTAGAGAACGCCGACGATCGGATAACCGAGCTCTCGCAGGTAGTGCGAGTACAGCGCGATCTGCGTGTCGGTCCAGAGACGGTCGAGGTAGTCCGACGTGATGCTCGACGCGGTCTTGTGCTCGAGGAGATAGAGATCTCCGTCCATCCGCACGATGCCGTCGGCCTTGCCTCCGATCACGAACGTCTGGCTCTCGCGCCCGGTGTCGGGGTTGCGGATCTCGGCGGTGAACTCCTTCTCGATTTCGACGATCTCGAACGGCTCGATTGGGTACCGAGCGGCGTAGCCCTCGACCATCGCTCGCGCCAGCTGCCAGTGATGGCGAACTTCGGGATCGGCGTCGCGCAGCGGGAACGATCCGTCGATCAGCGCCTGAGCCTCGAGGAGCCGATGCGGATCGTCCGTGGCTCGGTACCACGCTTCGAGCGCCGCATGGATCACGGAGCCGAACGCGAGCGCATCGGGGCGCTCGGGCCGTCGGAGATGTTCGACGTACCTGAGCTGGTACTTCCGCGGGCAGTTGCGGAAGGTGTTGAGCGCGCTGTACGTCAAGAGCGACTTCACGCGGCCACTCCGGCGACGCCGCGGGCCGCTGCGGCGGGGGGAGTTCGTGGCGCGGACATCCGCCGAACGGAGAACCCGTCGGCACCGATCTCACGGGTGAGGAAGCCCGTGTAGATGCGGACGATCGCGTCACCGACGGGCGTGCTGCCGTCGACGAGGATCACCGAGCGCGGCGCGTCGGCGAGATAGGACGCGTCCATGCGGACGCGAGCCTCGCCGAAGAGCCCTTCGGCGGCGAGGATCGAGAGCTGCAACGTGGACTCGGCATCGTGGAGGTCCATGTCGGATGCGAACGTGAATCGGAAGACGGCCGTGGTCATGGGTGTGTGCTCCGAAAGGGCGGTTGGTCGGCGCGAATCCCGCGTCCGAAGTCCGGCCACGGAGGCGTGCGACGCTGATCGCGGTCGCGCGACGCTCCGATGGCCGGGTGCTCCGGAGGGGAGAGAGGCAAGGGCGAGCGAGAGGTCCCGCCTCTGGGGGCTCTATGCCGTTGCGAGCACCGGTGCGCGCTCAGTCGCAGCCAAGTCCGGCGTCCTCGAAGCGAGATCGCATCCGGGCGACTCTCGCGTCGATGTGGCGTCGCGAGACCTTCTTCTTGGAGCGACGGCTCCACTCACGAGCGGCGCCCGCGACTCCGTGCTCGCTCACGTAGACAAGGAGTTCCTGCTCCTCGGAACCGAGGCGACCGAAGGCATATCGCACCGCGTCCGCGACTTCGATCCGATCGAGCGGACACGGAGGGAGGCGACTCGTGCGGCGCTGCTGATCGAGCGGGTGGATGACGTGGTCGAGCGGCTCCTTCTGGCCGTCGACATCGATGAACGTCCGCTCGAGCGAGACGGTCATGAGGTTGCCGAGCCGCTTGCTGCGGCCTCGGAAGCGGAGTTCCATCCTGATCCAGGACTTGACGAGGTGCGTCACGAACGCCTCGACGTTGCCCCTTGTCGGATTGAAGAGGTGCGCCTTCTCCAGCAAGTGCATGTGCATGCCCTGCTCGAGGTCGGCGCGGTCGGACGGGGAGAAGTCGGCGCGGCGGCAGAGCTTCGCTGCCCTCATGCGGATGAACTGTGCGGTGAACGGATCGCTGACGACGTCGTGGCGGTCGGCCATCGGATTGCTCCGAGACCGGTCTTCAAGCTCCCGGGCCAGCCATGACGCGACGAGATCGACCGTGTTGCGACGACGTGCCGCAGGGACCCACGGGTGCGTTCATGACTTTGCGGTTATGAGCAGACCGGCCTCGGACGCAGGCCGGGGTGTCGCGGTTGGCGCAAGAAATGGGCGGGCCAAGTGGCCCGCCCCGGTGCGCGCAAGTGCCTGATCAGACTGGGACTAGCGCCGCTGCGAAATCTTCTTCGCCCTGTCGCGTGGTTGCGACGCGACAGTTCTCGCGACGGACGCCGAGTCGTCTGTACGCCTGACGGCCTTGACTCCGCCAGCCCGGTTAACGGCGTCCTCGACCGCGTCCTTTGTGATCGTGCGGTGGAGACGTTCGGTGAGGCCTGAGGCGGCGTTCCGAAACGACCCGAACTCGATGTATGCTCCGACGAGGACGTCGTCCTCGAGGTGGCCCTTGATCTCCGCCTTGATCTGGCTGCGGACCACCCTCTTCTTGACCTCGGGGTCGGTGGGGAGCAAGCTCCGCGATTCCGCCAACGCATCGGCGGCCTCGACGAACTCCGCGAGCGCGATCGGATCGATGACGAGTGCTTCGTGCTCGACAGAGGCGATCTCCGACAGCGCGGCGATCGCGGGAACCCGGCCTCGCCACAGGCGCTCGTCCGGGGCGTGATGCGGGAAGACGACGATCGACTGGCCTCCAGTCGGCGCGTGGAGCGCAATCGACGCGGCATCCGGATCGCCGAGCCGGCGAGCAAGGAGAACATCACGCGTCCTGCCATGCCACGGGATCCGACCAAGTCGCCAGAGCCTCGACGGGGCGAGCGACTTCGGAGTGCCACGCAAGTCCAGCGCCTTGCCCACCGCGAGGGCGAGCCCGTCGGGATCGATCTCCCACGCGAGGCACAGCTCCGGCGTCACCTCCACCCTCAGCGACTCCGGGCACGCGATGAACCAGCGCGTCCGACCGCTCGCCTCCGTCCGGACCTCGACGGACTCGACATGGCCGTCCGCGCAGAACGGGCACGGAGCCATCAGTCCATGCTGCGACTGGCGTAGGAGACCCAGGCCGATGAACCGATCGACTGCCCCCTTGGGCCACCGAGCGACTTCATGCTGATCGAACCGGCGGTCGACGTCATCGGAGGCGACGAGGAGGAGGCGGAGCACGTCATCGGGCGACATCGGTCACCTCCCAGAGTCGCAGGCAGCGCTCGGCCACGACGCGGTGCTCGTCGCGCTTGTGCCGAAGATCGCTCGAGTGCGGCGCGGTGATGTTGAAGGTCATCTGCGGCTGCCGCCCGCGGCCTTCGTGGATGAACTTCAGCGCGAACGACGCCTGCAGGACTCGTGTCCCCTCAAGCGGAATATTCTCCATCCGGATGAAGCGTTCGATCTTTCGGTAGATGTCGAACCGGCCCCCACGCGGATCGGCCTTGATCTCGATGTAGCCGCCGCTGCCGCGAGGGAGGAGACGAAGCCGGGTGATGCGGGCATCCTCGACGCGGTCCTCGGGCATCGTCGGAAGCGGGAAGTCGGGCCTCAGCAGATGATCCAGTCGGTACGACGGCCGGAGCGGATCGGCGGGCGGGATCTCCTCGCCGAGGATCGCCCTCCCGAACAGCTTCTGCATCGGCTCCCACGACTTGCTGATGCCCGGCGCAAAGATCTCCATCGCGCCCTCGTCGGCCGTGAAGACGAACACGTTCTCGAACGCGCCACGATCGGACCTTACGATGGGCTGGTCGTTCGACGCTTCGAAGACGAGCCGCTTGTCCGGGTAGTCGTCCAAGTACGCGAAGAAGTAGTCCGCGCCGCCCTCTTCGCCCGCCAAGAAGCCGCGCGGCTTCTCGAACAGGCCAAACGGACGGTGGAAGACATGATCCGAGGAAGGTAGGCGAGCCTGCACTCTTGCGGCGAGCAGACGAGGTGTTTGTTCCCTCGGGCTTCGCTGCCTCCTCAAGGACGGTATCCGTCCGACCTGCCCTCACCGCGCCAGCGGCAGCCGCGCGGCCGGATTCGCCTTGAGCCACGCCTCGGGCAAGAGCTCGCGAAGGTATGCCTCGCCCTCTGCCATCTTCCGCTGCGGCGTCATGTCGCGGTATGCCGCCAGCTTCGTCAGCAGATCCTTCACGTACGCCCACGGCTCCACCTCGTGAAGACGGGCGCTCTGGATCACGCTCAGCCAGGCAGCAACCGCCTTGCCACCGTCGGCGCTTCCGGCGAAG
>Ga0163154_10002043_pt1 | contig 30117 bp, 19 predicted proteins | sample OliLakLV19MP9P1_FD_148649 | JGI IMG/M metagenome (GOLD analysis project Ga0163154, IMG submission 148649) | Freshwater microbial mat bacterial communities from Lake Vanda, McMurdo Dry Valleys, Antarctica - Oligotrophic Lake LV.19.MP9.P1 | ecosystem: Environmental > Aquatic > Freshwater > Lake >... | reverse complement strand
GTACCAATCAAGTCGGATAAAATTTCTGCTACCCGGACTCGGTAATGCGGATGGGTATTCATCCCGGTGCCCGCCGCGCTACCACCTAGCCCGATTACGGTTAGATCTTGGGCTGCCGTTTGCAGTCGCCCTAGATGATCAGACAGAATTTGCGCCCAGGCTCCAAAGGTATCGCCCATGCGCACGGGAACCGCATCTTGCAAATGAGTTCTACCCGATTTCACGACATGCTGAAATTCGGTGGCTTTAGCGGTAAGAGCGGCGATCGCCTCCTTCAATGCGGGCAGCATCGTCTGCTCTAGCGCTAACAGCCCGCCAATCCGAATGGCTGTAGGAATCACATCATTCGTCGATTGTCCATAATTAACGTGATCATTCGGGCTAACCCGTTGGTAGTTACCCTTGGCGTCACCCAAAATTTCGAGCGCCCGGTTGGCCAACACCTCATTCACATTCATGTGGTGAGATGTACCCGCCCCCGCCTGATATACATCCACCACGAACTGATCGCGCAAGTTACCCAACAGCACCTCATCTGCCGCCTGCACAATTGCCACACTCAGCTCTGGTGGAATGCAGCCTAACTCACCGTTGGCGATCGCCGTTGCCTTCTTAATCAGCACACAGGCATCCACATAGGTTGCCAAAGGCTTCAGCCCACTAATCGGAAAATTTTCAACCGCTCGCAACGTCTGGATGCCATAGTAAACCGTATGGGGAATTTGCCGTTCTCCCATCGAGTCGCGCTCAATCCGTACATCTTCCATAGTTTTAACGCTTGATGATCTAGCTCAAACCTGCCCTAATACAGAAAAGTACTATGTAGGCAGCCCTAGATAAAACATTACTGTCTTTAGCACTGACTGAGCTATTGAGTTGAGCCGCTGACACGCTGCCAAAAAAACCGCCCAACCAAAAATCGTCTGAGCGGAACTATTATCTATGAGCTGATTGTTCGCAAGGCCAAAACCACCTATCTATATCTAGGAGCAGGTGGTAGCTTTGAAACTGAACTACTATAAGCTAGGGATAATAAAGGTTGTGGACATTGAGCCAGAAGGCTAGCGGGATTAAACTGTTGTGTAATATACAATATCAAATCTATTTCTAGAAGTGTTTAAAAATCTGTTTTTCTTTATGGTTTGTAGAGATTGTTTACAATCGTAGACTAGTAGAAGACGGCGCAAGTTTAGCCACCGTAGGGCGGGCATCTTGCCCGCGCAGGCTGGAAGCCTGCACTACGAACGGTAGGCAGATTTACGCCTCAGACTACTAGTAGAAGACGGCGCAAGTTTAGCTACCGTAGGGCGGGCATCTTGCCCGCGCAGGCTGGAATCCTGCACTACGAACGGTAGGCAGATTTACGCCTCAGACTACTAGAGTGACCGTAACGACTGAACCCGATTACACTCTCAGAAGTGCTCTACCCATCGCTTCAGGTAGTGCTCCACAAAAAGCTAGCTTTGCTGCTATGTGCGTTACGCCTTCTAGTCACACAGAGGCGTTACCATACAAGCATCATGGGCACCTTAACCCTATGCCACCCGACTGAGAAATATGAGGTTGCCTGTCTGCCATAGGGTGCATCGATCCTGCTTGCCTTAATTCAGTTGAACCCATTGCACGAGTTCCAACCACACAACGTATGAACGAATCGTTCCGCCGAGTCTTGACCGGAGCGATCTTTTTTATCATCACCATGATTGTAGCCATCTGTGGCTACATCATGGCCGGATGGTCAATACTTGACTCCGTGTATATGGTAGTTATTACTGTCTTCGGGGTTGGCTTTGGCGAAGTTCGACCCATCACAGGTCCAACCCTCCGAATCTTTACAATTCTGGTCATCATTGCGGGCACCACGTCAGCGGTCTACACCGTCGGTGGAGTCGTACAAATGTTTGCAGAGGGAGAAATTAACCGGGCACTTGGAGTGAGACGGATGATCAAAACCATCGAAACGTTAAATCAGCACGTCATCATCTGTGGCTTTGGGCGGATGGGACAAATTCTGTCACGAGAAATGAAAGAAGCGAACCGGCCTTTTGTGATCGTAGACAGTAATGCTGGACGGATTACCGAAGCGCAAGAGCTGAATTACTTAGTGGTGACAGGTAATGCCACCGACGAGGAAGTCCTAGAACTGGCAGGGGTTAAACGCGCCCGTTTTTTGGCCACTGTTTTGCCCGACGATGCTGCCAATGTCTTCATTACCCTCACTTCTCGGGGCTTAAATGCCAATTTGAACATCTTGGCACGGGGCGAATTTCCCAGCACCGAAAGAAAGTTGAGGCTCGCAGGTGCCGATCACGTGGTCTTGCCTGCGACCATCGGAGCATTGCGCATGGCCCGGATTGTCACTCATCCCGCATCGACAGATTTTCTCGACCAAAACGATGGCAGCCGCACACTGAATGAACTGTTGATTCAGCTCGATGTTCAACTCGATGAATTGCATATTTCTAAAGGCTCACCTCTCATTGGCGGCTTCGTCAAAGATTTAGAAATTCAAGGCAACGCAACGTTCATTGTAGTAGCCCTGCGCCGAGCCGATGGCTTCGCCATTACCAATCCGAGTAATACGGTGACTGTTCACGAAGGAGATACGGTGATTGTGATTGGACATCGTGGGGACTTACCCAAACTCGCCGCACGCTACACCCGTAAACGGGATATGCGCTACCGGGGAGCAAAGTTATAGCCAAGTTGGTGCACATTCAGCGCGGTGAAGGTAGCAAAAAAAGACATCTTTGTTAAAAAGACTATTTAAAACTGTGAACCGTGCACACCCAACGAACGCCCACAGTTCACTGTTCAAGCCTGCTAGAACAAACTATCTAGCTATTCTAACTCGCGCAATAGTTGCCTGATTTTACTACCTTGCCGAGCATCTAAATCCTCAGGAAAGGTTAATTCCACCTCAATTGAGCCGCCGGCTACACGGTTAACTAAGTAGGTGACCCCACCTGATGTGGGCGATTCTGATACCTTCACCGCACTTACTTGCCCGATCAACTTCTGGGGATCGTCATCGTTTTTATGCTGGCTGAGGAGCAACCCTACAGGTGGTTTGCTCTCATGCAGCTCTTCAAGGCTAGGTAGCAAATCGCCATCCATTTCTATAACCAGGCTGCGGGAGCTAATACTTTTCGCAATACCCGAATATAGATTTCCATCCCAATACACCTGAGCAGCAGCATTAACGTGCTTGCGAATTTCGGTATTGGTAGCAGGCTTTGGCTCTTGAAATGCTCGAATTAAACCAGTTGCCAAAAACCCTAATGAATGGAAAGGGCGATCAAGGTCTGACCGTTTCTGGGAATACCACTCTTTCACATCTGAGTAGAGCACCAGCACTAAGGCATCCTTCTGAGCCTGAGTCATATTAATAAAATCGAAGGCTACCAGCGTTTCGGTATCGCTCAAAGGAGTCACTCGAATCACTTTGGCATCCAGAAATGCTCGTGCCCCAAAATCGCCTACAATCTCAACTTCAATTGCATCTGGCAAATTAGGCCAGTCGTGCAGAACTACCCGTGCGCCACTTTCACTAATATCTAGTGTTTTTCCGGTTAATGTTCCTTGATTTGCCCCATAAATCACAGTGGTTAACTCACGAGCAAGACGATGTGCCCGACGAAGTTGGGGTTGTTCAAAGGCAACTAAAAGGGCAGCAACCAGTAACAGGAGGTTAAATACACACCAGAGAGAGTTAATCAGAATAGCTTCTTGAGCCTCGGGGCGCATGGCCAGCCAAAACGGAGCAGATAGCAATGAAACGACCAGCAGTGTAACTACGATGAGAGTGGGTTTAGCAGATTCCCAATCGAAACTACGCTTGGTAACGCTTAACCCCTTATCGGTCACGTTGAAGCTACCCAGTTTGGGGTTAACCAGTGCCATTAAGGTGACAATGCCATCTTGAAATGCCATCGCATATTCAAGCACCTCGTTCCAGAACGAAAACCGGACGTTTTTGTAGGTGATATAGTTGGCGTTCATGGCCAAAAGAATATGCGGTAAGGCATACACTAGCGTCTCAAAGCCCAAACCTCGAATCAGGTTAATCCCTAACAGCAGGTAGAGGACAGGAGCGAGCGCGTACATCAAGCGGGGGAAGCCAAAAAAGAAGTGAGTGGTTGCAGAGAAATAGCATAACCGCTGAGGCAGGGTCAACTTGAGCTTGCGGTTGAATAAAGGGTTTTCGAGTCGCAAAATCTGCGCCATGCCTCGCGCCCAGCGAACCTGCTGACCCACATAGGCTGTAAACTTTTCTGGCGCTAGCCCTGCCACCATGATTTTGTCGTAGTAAACCGACTCGTATCCTAACGAGTGCAACCGCAGGGCAGTATGGCAATCTTCGGTTACAGTTTCTACAGCAATGCCGCCAACTCGTAAAACATAGTCTTTGCGAATGACGGCAGCAGAACCGCAGAAAAAGGCGGCGTTCCAAAAATCGTTGCCCCGCTGCACGACTTTATAGAACAGTTCATTGCCAACGGGAACTCGTCCTTGGGTCAATAGGTTGCGCTCAAACGGGTCTGGGTTATAAAACCAGTGGGGTGTTTGCACCAGTGCCACCTTGGGATTACCAAAAAATCCCACGGTTTCTATCAACATCTGCTTGGACGGAATGTGGTCACAGTCTAGAATCAGCACCAAGTCACCTTTGGTGCGTCGCATAGCGGTATTGATATTGCCAGCTTTAGCATGGTCGTTATTGTCCCGCACCATCATCACTGCTCCAACCTCATCGCACATGCTTTGAAGGTGGATTCGGCGCTCTGGATATTTTCGACCATCGTCTAAGACATACACCTTCTTTTTGGTGGCTGGATAGTCAATGGCCAGCGCTGCCAAAACTGTCTTGCGGACAATTTCGATATCTTCGTTGTAGGTAGGAATATAGACATCTACAGTCAGCCACTCATTTTGTGGAATATGGGAGATGTCAATTGAGGTACGATTTCTGAGCTTGAGAGTTTGGAAGTAGGACAACACTAGGGTGCCGATCGCATATAGCTCAGCGGCGTAGAGCACCAGACTGAACGATCCATTCACCCACCCGTCTAGGTTGATCGTATAGCTGGTGCGATAGTACAGATACCGCAGAGTAGTGACCATACTCAGCCATGCTAGGAATAGATGTAAATATTCGCTAGCGCTTTGCTCAGTCTGCTTCTGTTCTAGTTTGACGATTAGCCAGCCCACAGCAGCCAGGAAGATAGCCAGCACAGTTTGCTGCCAGACTTCTAGTGGGGTAACAATCAGCGGCGCAGATAGCAGCAATAATGCCAGCAAGATCCACAACAGTTGAGGGCTACCAGCCTCGGGCAAAATGCGCCCAAAGATATTTGGCAGTTTCAGGATCGATTGCGTTAGCCACGATTGCTGCTCAGAAACCGGATCGGGAAGGGGTTGAGATGTGGAACTCGTCATTTTGCATCTCCTGAGTTAGCAAGTCGATTGATATAAAGCTGGGACACCCCGTAGAGCAGCAGGGAGAGCATGACAATTCCAGCTGGCAGCAAGAACCAGTAGTCTTGAATAAATAGGGAAATGCGACTCAAGAATCCAGTCTTCTGCACTCGCTGCTGCTGCACTTCTTTCAAAAAGTCTAGGCTGTAGGCAAATGGATCATCAGCAGAGGGATTAGGCTGGTTGCGGTTAATCAAAATGGTGTCGCTCTGAAGCTGAGCGAACAGCTGGTTGCGGTCAAATAATTCACCCACATCTCTGAGTCCCTGTTCTGATTGACCCGTTAGAGCTAAGATGACGCGATCGCTATTTTCTGGCGAAATAATCATCTTGAGCACACCCTGGTTATCAGACACAGTCTGCACCTTGTTGCCGTTTAATTGGCGGCTCATCAGCTCACCTAAACCGAAGCCATTCTGAGCTTCAAACACTTCAGGGAAGGGGAAGCGATCGCGTGTGCCAATTCCCACTAGGTTCATCTCATTCTTGATCTCGGTAGGCAGGTTACCGCCTCGATAGACCTGAAGCGCCACCCCATCGGCTTGACTCAGCCGACCCATGCGTTCGGTAAACTCTAGCATCGTCATCACATCGCTATCTCTCGGTGAATCGGGTAGGGCGATCGCCATCTGCGATAAATCTTGAGGAGCAGTGAACGGATAACCCGTCTTCAGCAGCTTTAGATCTGGCAGCTGCACAAAAATATCGCGCTTCAAATCAAAACGCGTATCACTGTGCACCGTCCCCCAAAGCGACTGGTCTTTTGATAGACCACATACTTCACTTTGACGTGGGTTTAAGTTAAAAAACACCGACAGCACCGAATCTGGCTTGATCAGGTTTGGCGGTAAGTCTACATTGAGCGATTCGCGTTTACCGCTAGACGAGGACAGCCGCTTCGAGCCGATCGTCACATCATCGAGCCGCACTTCTACCGTCGAAGTGCGCGGATCGACTTGTGAGCTGTAGCTGTACTGTAAATTCATCGTGCTGCCCCGCGAGAAGCGGTCATCCGGCAGCGCTTGAAACGGAATCTGAACAGGCGGTGCATTTGTGCCGCGCACCGTCATATCCTCAAAAGGCTGACGATTGTCCATCGTCAGTTCCCGCAAATCAAAGCGATTGTTGTTAGGCAAATAGCCAGGCCAGATTCGAGGTGCTAGGGCTGGAGTCTCCGTCAAACTGGTAACGGTAATGGCCTGCCCTGTGCCAATTTGGGAATCTTGAGTTTGGACTAAAAACTGTACCGCCTTGAGCACTCCCTCAGCCGAATTACCCGTTGCCACAAGCACTGGGTTACCGCCGTCTTTAACGGTCGTTAACATCAACACACCGACATCGGGAGGCAGTGGCGAATTGTTTCCATCTAAAATCTGTCCGTTCTTCACTGGAAACGGCAACGACAGTTTAGCCAGCAGCGGTTGTTCGGCCGGAGTTCCAATCGCGACAAGGCGATCGTTCCATTTCAAGTTGTTGAGGTCGGGTACCAAACGAGTATTGAGCGGACGAAAATCAACCATGCGTCCAGCATCGGCCTGAAACAGCGCAGCGGCATTTAGCCAAGCTTCGCTATAAGTACTAGGACGCAGATAGGTCAGCTGATTTGGATCTAGACTCAACTGATCAATCAGCGGGTAAGGATAGCGGCTAAAATCGAGCGGCACATTTTGCGGCTCATAGTCTAAGACAATTTTTGAATCGGGTAGAATCTCTGTCCATAGGGTTGGATCAGTCGGAATCGTGCAAGCCTCGGACGTTTGCTGCTCTGCCAGAATTACAACATCGTTATAGTCCTGAATTAGGTTGGGTGGAATATTCAACACCACCTGACCAATTTGAGATTTAGGCCGATTTAGGGGAATACTGCCAATACTAGTGTCATTCACCCGCACCACCAGGCTAGAACGATCGGCTAGCAGTGAGGGGGAATGTTGAAAGCGAAGAATCAACTTCGCTGTTTTTGTCTGCCAGTTGCGCGGCCGCGTAAAGCCGAGCCGAGCCTCAGGATATACACCTTCCATCCGCAGACGGTTTCCTACGACCGGGCTGCGGTTAAACTCCAACACATACTGATAACTAGGCTGAGTAGCCTGAGCGGGCGTCGAATCAGGCGAGTCAGCCCCATCCCCCTGTGAAGCAGTCGCCGAGGTAGGAGCCGTAGGCCGTGCCGCAGGTTTTGGAGCAACGCTCGGTTGAGGTGCTCGCCGAATTTGAGTGGTTGCAGGAGCCTGTCGAGGGCGATACACCGGAGCAGGTGCAGACTGGCGGGGGAGCGTAAATTCACGAATGACTCGGTTTTCCTGCTGTTGTACGCTAGTCTGGGCCGTTACTAACGCTGGCATTAAGCTCAGACTTGTACCCAACACGATTAAACTTAATGCGCCAATCAAAGAACGAGTGCGCCAAGAGCGCCCCTTAAACGAGCGAATCTTGGCAGACGATCCTCTCTCTAAGCCCCCTCTTGGAAAACTACCTCTGTAAAAACTAAGGAACCATTGACGTAGCAGACTAAACATAGACCTATCTCTACTAATTAAGTAAGTAAGGGGGTTTACGTGGGATGGGGTCTACGGCTGAAGCCAGTTGACAGCTACATCGGTAGATGAAAGCAACCCAAACCAACTAAGATTCTGCGTATAGTAAGCAGAGTTGTTATCCCAAAAGCCGTCCCGATAGGTCGGGAGCAGCTTTTGTTGACGAATTTGATCCGCAATCTCTGGTGCTGTAACGCTAAAAGCGGAGTAGAGCATCGCATATTGAGCCGTAGACTCGTAGGTAACAAGCGGCTGTCCTTGCAAATCAATTTGAGCCGGAATGGCTTGGTTAGATTGCCACAGGTTTCTCAGCGTAACGAGATGTTGCTGTAAGTATTCCCGCGCAGCTGGCTCATTAAACCACTTAGCATCGATGGCCACTCGCCACCAAACCCGATAGGCATCAAAGCCATAGAGACTGCGGAGCGGATTGGGATCTCGCAGAGGGGTGAAGCGTCCAGTAGTGAGGTTCAGCGCCACCCAATCGCTGGGCAAGTCAGCTGCCGAAATTTTGGCAGATTCGTTGAGCACTGCATAACTGCTGGGTACCAGGCTGAGCCAATCGTGCTCTGTATCGACTTGGGCAAAAATCCGGAAGGCGTAAGGCGCTAAATAAGAAGGATTTAGATAAAGCAATGTAGGTTGGGGCCGAAATGCCTCAACTGGGCCTGGTAGCAAGTAGCGCATAGTCGCAGGGTTTCCTGCTAAAGCAGGCGGGTTGTTGGCCTGAGGTGCAGGCCCAGACACCGTTGAAAGTGTCCAGAGGTCTCGTAACTTAATCCGAGCTTGCTGTAAATAATCCGGACGATTCCAGCGACGAGCCGCCAGAATCAGGGCTGTAATGGCATCAATATCGGCATCGCTGGCAAAGTTTTTATCGAGAATCACCCATTTGCCATTTTCATCTTTTCCCCATTTCCAGGACCATAGACTGTCACTCGGAGTGCCGTTAGCGTTAAATCGCCGCAGGTTCAGTTCTGCCCAGTTAAAGCTCCGAGCAAAGGTATCGGGGTCATCAATTAAAACCGCTCGCAGCATCGCATATGCCTGCCCTTCGGAGGTAGTACGCTCGTCTGCCTCCCAATCGATCACCCGGCCATCGACTTGAATGAACCGCTGGCGGTAGGCATCCCAGCTTTGTTGCAGCCATACCAGTGTTGAGTCAGAACTTGAAGCGATCGCCGTTGAACTGGCGCTAACACCAGGAGAGCCGACACTGGGTGACGCTCCAACATTAGGCTGAGCCGTTTTGGCACAGCTTGATATCACTGTTCCCATTAGCAATGCCGCTGCAATCATTGGTCGGAAGCAGAAAAAAAATCTCTCAGCCATAGCTATCTGCGTCGATCCCCATAGATGAACCCGCACGATGAACCCTCCTTAGTACCGCTCTCACCTAGTACCGTTCCCAATAGGGTTGGAACCCACGCTGCTGCAAGAAACTTTCTTGAATCTGGTGTGATTGCTGGACAATCGTAGGATCGATAATGCCCGCGCCTGCCAGCTGCATCTGCATCAGCTCCAATTCTGATAGCGCTTCTAACTTGTCGCCTTGAGCTGCCGTCAGCCCAATTAATGCCATCCGAGCCGAACGATTTGCCGGTTCAGTCGCCAGCACTTCTTCGTAAATTTGCGCTGCCAAATCAAACCGACGCTGTTGAAACCGAACCCCACCGAGTGCCGAGAGCGCATCGGTATTACTCGGGAACCGCGCCAAGATTTGCTCGTAGGAGCGGCTTGATAGGTTCAAGTTTCCCTGCTCTTGAGCCAGCTGCGCCTGCACAAAGTAAGCGCCCAAGTTATTGGGATCTTGGGCAATAATTTGAGCAATTTGCGCTTGAGCCAGCCGAGGACTGCGCACTGACAGCACCTGAAGCTGCCGCACGCGAACTGGAATATTGGCTGGATCGACTTGCAATAAGGCGTTGTAAAGCGGTTCTCGCTGAGGGCTAGCTGGCAATGCTCCCGCTAAACTCAGCAGTTCGGGTGGCGTATCGCTCAGGGGGCGAGAGGCTACCCAACTGTTGAGCACCGCTTCTGCTTCTGCTTGCGAAATCAGCCCTGCCTGATAGGCAAGGCTGGCTCGACCCAGCTGTTTGGCATAGTCTTGGGGGTTGAGGGCGATAATTTGGTCGTAAATGGTCAGCGCTTCCGCTAGCCGCCCTTGGCTTTGCCGCAGTCCGGCTAATCCTTGCAGTGCCGCGCTAACCATGCCGCGATCGCTGGGGTTGCTGGCCAAAATTGACTGATACCGCTGAGCGCTAGCCTCTAAGTTGCCTTCTTTGCGATCTACCTCAGCCAGCAGCAGCAAAATCGCCGAGGAGTCTTGGCTCCCTGCCGAGGTGGCCGAGTAAGCGGCTAAAGCGCTGCGAGCCGCACTCAAATTATTCGCTCTGATATAAATTTGAGCAATGCGGAAATTTAAGAATGGCTCGTTCACCCCGGCGTTGAGTAGGGTTTGAAAGTAAGGCAGCAGTTCCGGCCCCGGATTATCTAGCCGCTGGAGGGCTTGAGCCAGAGTTCGCAATTGCGCCGGGTCGGAAGGCAGGGGTTGGAAGTAGGGCTGGAGCCGTTGCTGCAAGCTCTGACTAGAAATTAGCCCCGTTTGTCTTTCTAGAACCGCAACTTGAACCTGTAAACCCGCATCGTTAGGCTGCTGCTGTGCGAGCTGTCGATAAATTTGCAGCGCGAATGCTCGCTCTGAGGGATAGCCACTCAGCACATCAGCAATTTCGCGCCCGATTGAAACCGTCAGATTAGGCGATTGCAGCGCTTCTTTATAGAGAGCAACCGCCTCTTGAGCGTAGATTTGGTTGTCGCTGTAGCGGGCAATGTCGTTGAGCGCCCGGGCGAGTGCCAGACGCGAATCTTGCCGCCCCCGCAACGGTGCCAGAACCGCCGCCGCCTGGTTAATTTGTTGGTTAGCCGCGTAGGCTGAGGCCAGAGCTGCTCTAACTTGAATGGTCGTACTGTTCAAGGTGCGCGATCGCCGCAATTCTGTTTCCAGCACTTGAACGGCCTGAGCCGGGTTACCCGATTGTCGCAGGGCGAGAGCATAGGCCGTTGCTTGCCCACCTGTAATCGGCTTACCGAGCGCCCGGTAGCGATTGAATAGCTCTAAACTGCGGGCAAAGTCACCGCTGTAGGCAGAAATTTCGGCTGCGCCCAATAGCGCCTCTGGGGCAGGATTACCCTGCAATACAATGGCGTAGTCGGCCAGAGATTCACCAAAACGCCCCTGGTAGCCTAACAGTAGCGCTCGCTGTGCCCGGGCTTCCGCATCGTTAGAGTTAATACTCAGCAGACGAGTTAGCGCCGCAATTCCTCGCTCTTGCCATTCTGGACGGAACCCGCCCAGTACCCCAATCGTGAGCAAAGCCAGACGATTGTTTGAGTCAAGCTGCACCACCCGCTCGTAGGCCGCTAGCGCCTCGACATCGCGTCCGGCACGGCGGTAGGAAATTGCCAAACCCAGCTGGGCTTCTAACGATTGGGGACTTGCTCGCACAATCCTTTCAAAGGCCGCGATCGCCTGAGGCACCTGCCCCTGGTTCAAGAGCGTATAGGCTTGACGCACCGAACTAGTCACAGCCTGTGACAGCGCTGGCGTAGCGGCTAAGCTGACCAGACCCATCGCCGCACCCGTCAACAGCCCTAACGCTAACAAGCCGCTAATTTCTTTTCGCCACATATTCATCGGCTGATGGCCTCCACAACCCAATTCGTTTTTGCAAATATCCTGCGAGATCACGATTCTCACTGCTTGATGGTGGTTCCGATCACCGTCTAGGAGCCTCTGGGAAAAGTGCTCCTGGATGAGGCGCTAGAGCGCACCGCGTGGACTGACATCAAAATCAGCCCGGACTCGAATCCCTGCTACCGATTCTGAAAACTCGTTGAGCTGCTGGAAGGAGAAACCCATCCGCAGATTGCGTTGCAGTTGAAGGTCGTAAAATACTTCCAAAACATCGGGCATTTCAGTGCCTGCCTGAACCCGGAGGCGATCGTTAGACAGACTGCGGCCATACCCTACACCGAGGCGATCGCCCGGTGTAAACAAATCTAGGAAGTTGACACCCGCACTGTAGGTATCACCCTTAAGATCTAGATCCTGATTGGTGTATTGACCGTAGCGGGCAAAAAGACCCATGTTGAGGTCGGGAATAAACAATTCGGCGTTAACCCCATAGGCATCTTCTCGATCCCCGTCTTGTACCCCAAAGCCACCAGCTTGCCGAGCCACACTAAATGCCTCTTGGAAGCCACTGCGTTGCCCTCCATCAATCGAACTGGTATAGGTACCGCGCAGAATGAAATTTCCAGTCCGGAACCCAATTTCACCCGCAAAACCATCGAGCGCAAAGTCAGTAATACTGCGGTCAGACGAAAACGCTGCTGCCTTAACCTCCAAGTTGTCGCTGAGCGACCAGTTCAGCAACGCTCCAGGACGAGACCCAATCGCCGCCGCTGCCAAAGCAGGGTTGGTCTGAAACACTGGATTGAGGAAGTGTGTCAGCGAATCTTTGGCAAAACTATTGCGGTCAAAGTAAGACGTTAAATCAAGCTGACCGACTAAAAGCCGAAGATTCGGCAAATCGTCTAGCGAAGCCGCCAGATACAGTTCGTTGAGGTTGACGCCCTCGTCGTCAGTAGAGGTAATAGCCGGCCCACTGGCAAAATCCAAGATGCCCCCGACTAGCACATTGGGAGAGAAGGGGTAAATCACAGATACCCGTGCCCGACCCGAGAAATCATCGCCCTGATAAATAAACCCACCCTGCAACTGAATCGAGGGGCTAGTAATAGGAGCACGACGCGCCAGTGATTCCTGACCGGGTGCCCTTAACAGTGCAGCAGGCGCAGTCAGTGGGTTACCGGGATAGGGGTAAGTGGGTGCAGTAGGCGTCAGTTGATTGGCTGCACCAGGCGTGACATAAGTCGGTTGTTGTGCCTGTTGAAACTGAAGGGGTGCCAGCACTGGGGTGCCCTGATTCCCGGTAGGGTAGGCAGCAGGATAGCCTCCAGGAAAGGTTGGAATGGCTTGCCCTTGAAGCGGGGGCGGTGGCAGGGTAGTGGCCCGATTACCCGTCGGCACAGAGGGAACTGCTAATGGCGGGGAACCTTGATATCCCGTAGGAGCTTGTGCGTAAGGAGCTTGTCCGTAGGGAGCTTGCCCGTAGGGAGCCTGTCCATAGGGAGCCTGTCCGTAGGGAGCCTGTCCGTAAGGAGCTTGTCCGTAGGGAGCCTGTCCATAGGGAGCCTGTCCGTAGGGAGCTTGCCCGTAGGGAGCTTGTCCATAGGGAGCTTGTCCATAGGGGATAGGAGCTTGGGCGTATGCAGTTTGCCCATAAGGAGCTTGCCCATACATCACTGGAGCTTGGCCGTAGGGAGCAGTTATATAAGGATTTTGACTTTGCCCATAGGGTTGACCGTAGGCGATTGGAGCTTGCCCGTATATAGGAGAGGCTTGCCCATAGGCAGTTTGACTATATTGTGCCGGTACATAAGGATTTGGCATCATTACAGGATTAAAAGCCGCACTACCGCTTGAGGAAAATCCAGGCTGGGCGTAGGGGTTATATCCCGAGTTCATCGCCATTGGGCTACTGATACCCCCCATCGGCGCGATCGCCTGGGCTGGAGCCTGGTAGCTAAATGTAGAAGCAGGGCTAGAGCCTGAAATCGGGACGGCAACGGGAACAGGCATCATCATGACGTAGCTGCCCGTTGCCGAGTTAAATACGGGTACCGCTCCATTCGGGATGAAACTTTGAGCCGTGGGCTGACCTGGCAGGGCCACACTCACCAGTGGAACAGGCGGCGCATAGGGCAGGGTCTGCGCTACTGCATAGGGAGGTGGAGTCGCAGGGTAGTAGATAAACGCGGTGGATGGGCTATGACTTGGAGCTACCGCTACCGGAGCTGCCGCCACAGAGTTGGCTTCCGGCAAGAAGACCGTAGACGCTGGGGAGCTAACTGCTAGGGCACTCGAAGCGAGTTGGGACGCGCTATTGAGATTTGACTCAGCTGGGCTAGCCGCCGCGATCGCCACACTAGCAGCTGATGCGTTATTTGGAACTGATAAAGACGCCGAAAGCAGAGGCGCTGACGATTCTAGGGCTGGCGGTTCTGAGGCAGAGCGCTCACCAGCCGCCGCTGGTACATCTGCCTCAGGACGGGGCTGAAGGCTAACCTGTAACGGTTGAGCCGCTGGCGTTGTCGAGGCGATTGCCCCCACAGCGGGCACAGGGTGATTGGCTAACGCTTTTGACTCGGACTGCTCTTGGGAAAGGGGCGCGATCGCCGACTCCGGAACAGAATTCAAATCAATGAAATGAGCAGAAGAAGAAGAAAAAACTGGGTCTAGAACAGCTGCTGAGGCAGAGCTAATCGGGGCATTAGCGATCGCTAAACTCAAACCTAGCCAAACGACGATTGAACCAGAAGAAGTAGAGAAACTTGAAGACGAGAGACTTTTAAGCAAACTGAGTAATATCGCAGCCATTGACTATTTCCACGTCTTTGTGCAGGTGTTCTTTAAGCAGGGGGGTATCCTGCAATCAGTCAGAGCCGGTGGAACCTTCGCTCTTATCCCTGAGCGACCGCCCAACTCATGTTTAGTCTTAATCATTGAGATCGTCAACTAAGTCAAGCATTTAGGTAGAGTCTTATCCGCTCTAATCTACAACCTAGCCTCAGAGTGATCCGGCTACATTGATTAGTTCATTGAGTATTTATATATGTGTTTATATTTGGCTTAGTTCGTCGAGAATTCAGGTAAACATTCAGTTGCTTTTGTTAGTTATTTTATAGTCAGCATTCCCCTCAATTACCTTGTCTATGTTGCCCCACCGCACGACCTCCATAATGTTCTCTCTTAAATTACTCAGCCGACTGCACCACCTCAAAGCATCTCTGCTATTGCTGCCCTTGATTATTTCCACCCTTACCCTTAGCGGCTGTGGCCTAACCACTAGTTGGGTTAACACGGGTTTTTCTCCAGCCCCCCTAAACCTAAATCTTCAACAAATACAGGTAACGTCTAAGCCCGGCAGCTACACCATAACAGGTGACACGTCTCTCCCCGAAGGAAGTAAAATCACGGTTTCAGCTGTACGGTATCTCAATGGCGGCGTAGAACTCGTAACAGATTCCAGCTCCGACGTTCCCTACGCCATCTTGGATCGGCAATTAGCGGTGGTGAATCAAGGGACTTGGCAAACTACTCTAAATATTTGGCAAACTGCCTCTGATGGCCGCTATCAAGAACCTTGGCAACTCAGTCAAACAGAGGCTGGAGTGATTTTTGAGCCAGATCCCGACATTACTTTTATGGCAACCTTTGACCCAGTCAATCAGCCAGAGGGGTTTAAAATTCAAGTAGAAGGGCAAGACGAAGCGTTGCAGGCAGCCCTAGCCCGATTTACCACAGATGGCGAACTCTACTTGCAATCGAGTAAAACGCTGAGCGTTGCCTTGCCAACGGGCAAAACATCTGCGCCTGCCAAGTCTCGCTTCGACGATGCCGTTCGACAAAGTAAGCGTTCAAACGCCAGCAATGCTTCTGGCTCCCCCGTAAATAGATCTCCTCGTTCACGAGACAATAACCAACAGCCTGCTAGCTGGAGCAACACCAATGCTCCACTTTCGTCAGAAGAATTTATGCGTTAACAATATAAATGCAGATTTTCTATCGAGTTGGCATGTAGCAGCTGCGATGGGAGGCCGGATCAGCCCCCGCCACCTCACGTGCCCGCCACCTCACGTGATTGATTCCGCATTTTTCGCATTATTGATTAAGGAGAGCGACAGCCTCTACTAAAAGCCAACGTCCAGAACGGTTCAGTCGCCCACTCACAACCAGCCGCTGCGGGGAGGGCAGATGCTGAAGCTGATGATCGATCTCAGCCCGTAGTGTCACTAAGCTGATGGCTTGAGCTGGAGGTAACTCTAGAGATTGAAGAGATTGAGGAGATTGGGGAAATTGCAGACCGGCGGGGGCGATCGCCTGCTCTGACTCCAGCATAAATTCATACAGCTGCTCACCTTGGCGGCAAAAGGTGCCTATAAAGGACTGGTATTGAGCTAGATTTACTTCCTCCAACCCATCTGATGCCCCAGACTTGTGCGGGTTTGTCGAAACCGTCAGATCAGGCACATTGCCGTCAGTTGGATAGGTGTCTGGATACTCTAGGTAGTAACGCTGCCAGTGCTGCCAATCGGGATGATCAGGCGGCAAATTGAACAGTGGAATCACCGCAGCCGGGGCGATCGCATCCTCTAACAGCGCCGCCTGCAATAGACGTACGGGGAGCTGACGCGGATCGCAGTTTTGCTCAATGCAGAGCGCCGCCGCCATCCCTGCCGCCTGCCCCAGCCCCAGCACCGCTGGCTGCAACCGCGTCGCTCCGTTGGCAATATGGGAGACGGAGATATTTTTTTCGCAGACCAACAGTCCCTCAACCGTCGCTGGGATCAAGCAACCATAGGGCAGGGCAAACGGGGTACCAGTCCAGCGCCCACCCCAACGAATAGATTTGGGCTGCAAGGGGAAGTCAAAACCGGGATAGTGGTGGTCATTGGCATAGTTGGCGATCGCCACTGCGTCTACAGCACCCGCCAGATTCCGTGGCAGTGGTGCCACTCGTTCATCGGCAACGGGTAAAATGTCTTGCTCTTTTACCGTAGCCACGCCCTGCAACCGCCGACTTTCTCGATAGTAGGGATGCAGCGCAAAGGCACCTCCACCCAAACCGTAACCCAGGTCAGGAAACATGGCCGTCGCTAGACCGTAGCGGCGACCCAGGTGAAGTTGAATGAACCGGGCGAAGCCTTGGGCGTGCCATCGGGCGGCTTGCAAAAATGCTGCATGGTCGGCTGAAGATTGAATCAGCCGTTCTACCTGGTGGCCATAGTCGTTGCCATGGGGTGGCCAGTTGATCATGAAGCGATCGCCCGGTAGTCGCCCATAGTTCAAAAAAGCGTCAGCCCCATAGTCATCCCAGGCACCCAAAAATAAATCTGGCTGGAAATTGGGTGGGGCTGGAATTTCGGGAGCTTCTACGCCTTCGCCAAAATCTTGCAGCATTACTACCCAGGTAGGAGCCTGCACCGCATACTGGGTAGTCAACTCAGTCGGCTGCGTAGGGGCACTCGGTTCACCCCATGCAGCCGCAAATTCCCAGCCCCAGCGATGGGGAACCTCTGCCAGTGCCAGCAAATCGCCCAATTCTGTGCCGTCTAGAATCAGCTTGGCCTCTACCGTCAGGTCGGCAAACCGAACTGCCGTCAGGCGATCGCCCCGGCGCACCACCTCTAACGGTACCTGCCCCTGAATCCACTTCAAGTTGGGTAACTCAGCCACCCAGTCAGCAAAAATCTGAGCGGCGATCGCTGGCTCAAACGTAAAAAAGCTGACCCAAGCATGATCCAACCCACCGGGCTGCTGCTGCTCTAATTCTCGTAGCAACGCCCCCCAGATCCCAGTTTGGAAAGCAAGTAGCTCATTCCCATCTGGGGCACTAACGCCTGCACTAGTCAGCATCCCCCCCAGCCAAGGAAACTCACTCACCAACACAACCTGTGCTCCCCGCCGCGCTGCCTGAATCGCAGCGGCTGTACCCCCGGTGCCACCGCCTACGACCAGTACATCGGTGTTCAAGATGTTCATGGGTAAAAGCAGTGAGGGGGCGGGGTTGAGGAGGAGTGTTCAGGTGGTTGAGGCTAACCGATTTTATTCTTCATCTGCGTTGAACTCATCATCGTCAGCGTCATCGTCATCGCCAGCCGCTTTAGGCACAATCGAGTTAGCAGAAACGACCGCGCCCATTTCTAGTTTCTGGCGTACCTGCTGCTCCATTTCTTTGGCAATGGTGGAGTTTTCTTCGATGTATTTGATCGCGTTATCGCGACCCTGGCTGATATTTTCGCCGTTATAGCTATACCAGGCACCTTTACGGACAACGACCCCAGTTTCTTCGGCCATGTCCATCAGACAGCCCAGGGAGGAAATCCCCTTGCCAAAAATGACATCAAATTCGGCAATCCGGAACGGTGGAGCCACTTTATTTTTGGCAACCTTGACTTTGGCGCGAATGCCGTATTCTTCGGTGCCCTTTTTGAGGGTTTGAATCCGCCGAATATCGAGCCGCACTGAGGCATAAAACTTGAGTGCGTTACCGCCTGTGGTGGTTTCGGGGTTACCGTAAGAGACCCCAATTTTTTGGCGCAGCTGGTTCAGGAAAATGACGCTACAGCCGGTTTTGCCAATGTTTCCGGTAATTTTTCGCAGGGCTTGGCTCATCAGCCGCGCCTGCAAACCGACGTGGATGTCGCCCATATCACCTTCAATCTCGGCGCGTGGCACCAGAGCCGCTACAGAGTCCACCACTACAATGTCAATGGCGGTCGATCGCACCAGCTGATCCACGATCTCAAGCCCCGCTTCCCCAGTATCGGGCTGGGACACCAGCAAGTTTTCGATATCTACACCCAGTGCAGCTGAATAAGCTGGGTCTAGCGCGTGTTCAGCATCGACGAAAGCGGCAATACCGCCCGCCTTTTGCACTTCGGCGATCGCATGCAGCGCCAACGTAGTTTTACCAGAACTCTCTGGCCCATAGATCTCAATCACGCGCCCTTTTGGCAAACCACCGCCCAGCGCCAGATCTAAGGTCAAGGCTCCGGTCGGAAACGTTTCAACCTTCATCCGGTTAGAATCGCCCAGCCGCATGATGGTGCCCTTGCCAAACGTTCGGTCGATGTGGGTCATCACCAAATTTAGGGCTTTATCTTTCTCGGAACTTTCAGTAGCTTTAGCCATTAGCGCCTCAAAACAAAACTTCGGGAGGAGATGCAAAAATTGGTGAAAGGAAGTGGATCCCAGAGGACTATCCTGCGCTCCTTGAGGGGATGGGCAATCCTGCGCAAACATCCTCTTATTGAAGATCCACTGGTGGAGGATCTATAGCAAGATCTGGAGGATCCATTTAGATTAGCTCACTATGAAATGTAGCTTGACAGCTAATCCATTTGTTTAAAACAGGTTTTTCTGCCTCGATCTCAGCCTAGGCATCCTCAGAGCAAACGTACGCTTTTTACAAAGCGTTCGCCCAATCTAAATTGTACTAGATTTAGAGCTAAATTAGATACAAGCGTACTATAAAGCAAACAATTTATAGTATAGTCGGTTGTCTACATCATTTTGTCTACATTCTACTTATTCCCTGCCGGGGACAGATTCAATCAAACCTGTAAACCCCGATCTGTTTCGTTCATTCCTGTTTCGTTCATTCCTGCATTGTTATGGCTTCTAATCTACCCAGCTTACTGTTTCCAGATACAGCGCTTTCGGTGTCGGGGCTGACAACTTACATTCAAGCCGTCTTAGAGGACGATCCGCAGCTTCAGCAAGTGTGGGTGACGGGGGAAGTGTCTAGCGCTAATCGGCACCGAAGCGGCCTATTTTTTACACTCCAAGATCCCGACGCTGAAGCCGCTATCAACTGTGTCGTGTGGAATAGCCAGCTGGCTAAACTGGCCGTGCAGCCCGAAGCGGGAGAGCAGCTGATTCTGCTAGGCCGGATTAATTTGCATCCGCAGCGGGGTAGCTATCAGCTGATGGTGTGGCAGGCACTGCCAGCAGGCGAGGGTCTACGGGCGCTGCGCTACCGCCAGTTGCGGCAGCGGCTAGAGGCTGAAGGACTGTTTGATTCTACTCATAAACGCCAGCTACCAACCCATCCCCAAACGGTTGCCGTGGTCACGTCCTTACAAGCCGCCGCTTGGGGCGATATTCAACGGACGCTGAGGCGACGCTATCCCGGCCTGCGGGTATTGCTGTCGCCGGCGCTGGTGCAGGGGGATCAGGCTCCGATGTCGATTGTGCAAGCCATTCAGCGGGTGGAGCGCGACGGTCGGGCAGACGTAATGATTGTGTCGCGCGGGGGTGGCGCAGTTGAAGACATGGCCTGTTTTAACGATGAGCGGGTGGTGAGGGCGATCGCCACCTGTACGATTCCGGTAGTGGCGGGGATTGGGCATCAGCGCGATGAATCGCTAGCCGACTTGGCCGCCGATGTGTGCGCCCACACCCCCACAGCCGCCGCAGAACAAGCCGTCCCTCAACTGGCCGATCTATACCTAGAGCATCAGGAGCGGATGGCAGCACTGAACCGAGCGGTTCGCACCTGCGTGGGCATGGCTAACGCTCAAACCGATCGGCTGCGCGATCGCCTACAGCGGCTCCACCTCGATCAGCGCCTGCGGCAGAAAGCTCAGGCTCTGAACTGGACACGGCAACGGCTGATCCGCAGCGTTCAACAGCGGCTACAGCAGGAGATGCAGCACTGCGACCTGTTGCAGCAAAAGCTTCAGACCCTTGATCCCCAAGCCGTCTTACAGCGAGGCTATGCCGTGGTCAGGCAAGAAGATGGAGCCATTGTGAGGGCGATCGCCCACATTACCCCAACTCAAACGCTCACCCTGCAGCTAGCCCACGGGCAAGTGCGCGTTCAAGTGGTAGAGGTGCTTGAGCCTTCCAGGCTTGACGCTGATGCCTTAGGGCTGATGCTTTAGGGCTGATGCCAGATTTAACCCAGATTTACCAGATTGAATATGAGCCAATTTTCTCCTATTTCCAACTCCAGCTCTAGCCCTAATTTCGATCCAGATTGGAGCTACGAAACCACCGTGATCCAGGTGGAACAGATGATTAACCAAATTGAATCAGGCAATCTAGACTTGGCAGAAGTATTCAGCGAATTTGCCAGTGCGGTTGAACATCTGCGCCAATGTGAAGCCTTTCTGGCGCAGCAGCAGCAGCAGATGGATTTGTTAATCGAAACGCTAACGGATGAGTCAGAAGCGTTTTAGGAGCCTGGATGTCATGATAGAGAGGGAGTCAAGCAGATCAAACCATCTGCTCGGCCTTCCAGCCCCAGTCGGGCAAGGCTGACATCAAGCCGCTGCCGTTGTTTCAGCACTTTTTCTCTCACTCAATGAAATCTCTTAATTCTCCCAATCTTGTCTCCCCTTATTTGTTACTGGCCATCATTGGGCTGTTAATTTTAGCGTTGAATTCCTTTATCATCATCAATCCTGGCGAGGCGGGAGTTTTGAGTGTATTGGGAAAAGCTAAAAATGGGGTGCTGTTAGAGGGCATTCACTTCAAGCCGCCATTTATTTCTAAAATGGATGTCTACGACGTGACGGTGCAGAAGTTTGAGGTGCCTGCACAAAGCTCCACGAAGGATTTACAGTATCTATCAGCTAGTTTTGCGATTAACTTTCGCCTCGATCCAGCGCAGGTGGTAGAAATTCGACGACGGCAGGGTTCGCTACAAAATTTGGTGTCCAAGGTAATTGCCCCCCAGACCCAGGAGTCGTTTAAGGTTGCAGCGGCACGGCGAACCGCAGAAGAGTCGATCACCATGCGTACAGCTCTGAAACAAGATTTTGATGAGGCGTTGGGCGCTCGCCTGGAAAAATATGGGGTCTTGGTGCTAGATACCAGCGTGGTGGACTTGAAGTTTTCTACAGAGTTTGCCAGAGCAGTTGAAGAAAAGCAAATCGCTGAGCAGAAGGCACAGCGCGCGGTTTACGTTGCCCAAGAAGCCCAGCAAGAAGCCCAGGCCGATATTAACCGCGCCCAAGGTCGAGCCGAAGCTCAACGCCTATTGGCAGAAACTCTCAAAGCCGCCGGAGGCCAGCTCGTCCTGCAAAAAGAGGCGATCGAAGCATGGCGTGAAGGCGGTGCCCAAATGCCAAAGGTATTGGTCATGGGCAAGGAAGGGGGCGGCGTTCCGTTTTTGTTTAATTTGAGTGATGACGTCAGTAGTGGCCAATAGGTGGCCAATTAGGTGGTCAACAGAACGTCTGGGTGAAAGGGTTTGGGGCACTGCCAGGAACCCTTTCACACCTGGTTTGGGGCTGGATGCAGGTTGGCGATCGCCTCCACCAGCTCATGGGGGGCGCGCACTAGAGCATCGGGATGTTGTTCTGCTAGGGCGTGGCTGGAGTTGAACCCCCAACCCACAGCAATCACTTTAATAGAGATGGCTTTTGCCGCCTCAATGTCACGGGTTTCATCCCCTACGTAAATCACCCGATTGGGAGCTAGCTGCTGCTGCCGCAGCACTCGACGAATGCTGCGACCTTTGCCAAACAGCGCTACGCCTGATTGGACATACTCAAACAATGACTCCATATCATGCTTGTTAAGAAACACCGAAACGTTGTCTCGGGTATTGGATGTAACAATCCCAAGGCGATAGCCCTGTTGCTGGAGCTGGGTTAGGGCATCGTACATGCCAGCAATGGGCTGAAGATGCTCAATTTCTCGATTCATCTCTGTTTTTAGCCGCCGCAACAGCAGCGGCAGCTTAAGCATCGGAATTTTCGACTGTTTGAGAATTTCTCTAGAACTGAGATTCTGTAAGCGCTCTACTTCCTCAGGGCCCGCAGGCTCATAGCCAAATTCTTTGGCAAGGCGGTTGGTAATCTGCAAGACTGCGTCAAATGAATCGGCAATGGTGCCGTCAAAGTCAAACAAGATTGTGGTAACAGGTTGAACCAAGGCGATCGCCACAAAAATTCGAGAGCTAGTATCGATAGCCTAACAGGCAGTGGGTTGCCTCTGCATTCTATTCGGGGGTTTGTGGGCAGCAGCAACCGGGCGATTGGGAAATTGCTGACTGAGGCAAGAGCGGATATTACCTCAAGCGGCAGAGACCAGCAGTGTTGACTTTCCGTTACGATCAGCGTATCGCTACAGAAACATTTATGAGGCAAAGCGCCAAGTGCTTCAGAGCAGGTGAAAATCAGCGCATATCCTAAACCACTGCTGCTGTCGCCTCGTTCGTAAATCATAAATTAATCTAAAAGATTGCCATAAAAGAGCTGATGCGTCTGGTGAATCGCGCCCAAAAAATCAGCTTTCTACGATCCGTTTACAATATCCTCTGAGAGTAGCGTGTATGAACAACAACCTACGTGTGGGAAACCTATTTGGGATCCCGTTTTATATCAACCCGTCCTGGTTCTTAGTCCTAGCGCTGGTGACGTGGAACAACGGTAGCTGGCTGAGCTATCAGTTTCCGCAACTGGGCGCGATCGCCTGGTTATTGGGCTTAATGATGGCGCTGCTGCTGTTTGCGTCAGTCTTAGCTCACGAGCTGGGTCATAGCTGGGTGGCGATTCGCCAAGGCACTGAGGTTAAGTCGATTACTCTATTTATTTTTGGCGGGCTAGCTAGTCTGGGCGAAGAGTCAAAAACACCGGGTGAAGCGTTTCGGGTGGCGATCGCCGGCCCCATGGTGAGCTTCTTCCTGTTTGGCCTGTTAAATGCAATCGGCTATTTCAGCGGCATTACTGGGCCTTTGGCTGCTGTCATTGCGCTCCTCACCTATGTCAATCTGGCGCTGGGTGCCTTCAACTTAATCCCCGGCTTGCCGCTGGATGGGGGCAACGTCCTCAAAGCGATTGTCTGGAAAATTACGGGTAAACCCTACCAAGGTCTAGCCTTTGCTAGCCGCGTGGGTCAGGTGTTTGGCTGGGTAGCCGTCGGGTTGGGTCTGGCCTCTGTGTTGGGATTGAGCCAGATTGGTAGCGTGTGGACACTGCTCGTGGGTTCCTTCTTGCTGCAAAATGCCGGACAGTCGGCTCAAGCCGCATCGGTACAACGGCTGATGAGTGGTTTGACGGCAGCGGATGCAATCATTCCTAATAGCCCCATGGTATCGGCTGAAAGCTCTCTGCGGGAGTTTGCCAATGCCCACATCATTGGCAACGCGGTGACCTGGAAGAAATATCTGGTGACCGATGCAGGGGGCAAGCTCACGGGCGAGATTTTGGTAGACGACATCAAAACAGTGCCAACTAACGACTGGTGGGACGTCTCGGTGCAGTCTTTGACGCGATCGCCCAACGACGTAAAAACCATCACCTCCGATACCCCGCTGCTAGAGGTGATTAACCTACTCAACGAAACCGTTCCGGCCTTAGCGGTCGTTAAAAAAGAAGACGGTGCCCTGATGGGGCTACTGGAGAAATCGTCGATTGTGCAGCTATTGCAGCAAAAAACTGAAGCAGAACCGGCCTAAAATACCCAAATTGAGCCGCCGCTATACGCCTTTAGCCACTCCGTATCTTTAAAAAATGCATTGAGCAATTAGCTAAAAGATACATCAAGTGATTTGATCAGGGCTTACGCGTAAGGTGTTTAGATCCCCGACTTCTGACTAAGACTCAGCTATAACGCCTGATCCCGTCGTAGAAGTCGGGGATCTTTGCGTAAGCCCTATTGATATAACTAGACAGCATGAGGGACGTTGAGGCAAACGTCCCTCGTTTGTTTTTAGGCTAGGATCGCCCTACGCGGAAACCGCTCGATCGGTGAACATAAGATGGGCAATCAGTGAAGGTTAAACGTCAAGAGCAGGTTGAATCCGCTGAGCCTCCCGATCGTTGAGGCGGTTATAGAACGCGAAATTTCGCGGCTACAGAGTTTGGGGTGGGCAAATCGGACGGTGCCGCAACGGGTAGCTGACTCCAGAACTTAGCCCAAACCATCTGGATTAAAGGCTTCGGAAGCCATCTAGAAATGTTGAGATTGGGGCTAGGGTGCAGTCATGTATAGGAGCAAACCGCAGCAGGAGTAATTAGGCGAGATCTATGAACACATTGAAAGGGGCTGATCCATCGGTGAGTCAGACTGTGCTCGATCTTGACCCAATGGAGCAGTTGTTACAGCAGACATTAGTGGCGATCGCCACCACGTATCAGGCCGACTGTGCCCTATGGGTCGGGTTAGAAGAGCCGCTAGGGCAGCGCATCTATTCTATTCGGGCAGGGCAGCACAACAGCGCTGAGCAGAACCAGACAGCTCGCGTGGAAATCGCTGCCGCGCCCGTGGTGCTGCCCGCGTGGATGGTAGAACAACGGCGATCGCCCCATCTCACCCAATTAGATTCTGGCGATCTGTTGGTGCCTGTGGTCTGGTCGCAACCCTTCCATCAATCTAGCCCCCCTACTGCTCCTGGGATGCTTCAGATGCTCTTACAGCTACAGCGTACCGAGCACCCTACTGCCGCACCCACTGCCGCACCGACTGCCGCACCGACTGCCGCACCGACTGCCGCACCGACTGCCGCACCGGCCAGCAACAGATGGAGCACGGATGATTTAACGGCATTAACAGCACAGTCTCAAGCATTAGGATTGCTGCACAGCGCCCTCTATTGGCATCAACGGCTGCATCAATCGCGCCAGCAAATAGCGCTACTGGGACGGGTTGCCCAATTACTCAATTCCAGCCTCGACACAGATGAAGTGGTCGAACAAATTATTGCCGAGCTAGGGCAAGCGCTAGGATGCGATCGCTGCTTTTTGATCCGGCTGCGAGAGCAGCAGGCTAACGTCATGAGTTACTGGGAGGTGCCAGACCAAGACCTGCCTCCCACCAATCCAGACGTACTTGAGCAAGTACCCTGGCGGGCGGTAGAAGAGGCATTCTTGCAAGAGGGTGTTTCCTACTTACAAGTACCCGCCGTCACCCCTGGATTAGTCACCCCTAGATTAGATGTGGAGCCAACCGCAGATCTACCAGTAACAGATCTAGAAATAGACTCGCTGCAAGCCTGTTTAAATAACCTAGAAGCAACCTCCGCTCTAATCATTCCAGTTTTTATCCAAGCAGAATTTTTTGGCGTGATTGGCTTATTATCGTATCAGCCTCTGTCTGCCTATCGGTTAGAAGAACTGCAAACGGCACGGCAAATAGCCGACCATCTGGCGATCGCCCTCACCAACGCCCAGCATCACCAGCAGCATGATGCCTTGCGCCTCCGCAACCTGCCCCTTCAGGGGCATCCCCTGCGTGACGAGTTAACCCAATTACTCAACCGCGAAGCCCTCGATCGAGAATTAGAACATCTCAGCAGTCGAGCCTTGTGGACAGTGCAACCGCCGTTCAGCATTATCTTTTGCGACCTCGACTACTTTAAACTGATTAACGATACTCATGGCTACCAAACAGGCAATATTATTTTGCAAAACTTGGCGCAGCGGTTTCAAAAACATTTACGCCAAGAAACTCCGGCCTATCGATATGACGGAGAAGAGTTTGTCGTCTTACTGGCCGAAACCACGGTAAACCATGCGCTAGATGTAGCCGAGCGGCTGCGCCTAGCGATCCATGCTAGCCCCGTAGAAACCAGCTCTGGGCCAATAGCGGTAACGGCTAGCTTTGGCATTGCCCATCAAGATCCAAGCCGCGATCGCGATGCCTACAGCGTGCTCTATCGGGCTGAACAAGCACTACGTGAAGCCAAATGCCAGGGACGAGATTGTGTGAAGGTGCTTTAGTGTGGTTTCGATGAAGGAATTAACCTATTTGAAACAAGTATTTACTATATGGCTGCGGTTGACTAGCCTAGCCCAGCAATTCCTGAATACAATTGCCCTGGATGTAGTTGTAGTGGGAGCTGCATGAACAATCCTGTTCACGTTGGCATCGCTCTCATGCCGTCAATCGGCCTGATTTAACTGCTTTTGATTTGATTTCTAATTTAATTTTTAATTATTACTGAACCCTAGCCCCTTAACTGAGCGGAGTTGGTCATGACAGTTCATCTCTCACCAGCGTCATTTGTCAATAAGCCCATTGCCTTTGGTACAGACGGTTGGCGGGGCATAATTGCCGCAGACTTCACCTTTGAACGCGTGATGGATGTAGCTCCCCGTGCCGCCTTGGCGTTAGAGCAAGCCTACGGCAATCCGACAGGCAATCAGACAGACAATCAGACAGGCAATCGGCTAATGATTGTCGGCTACGATCGGCGCTTCCTATCGCCAGAATTTGCTCTCGCCGCCGCCGAATCCCTGCAAGCGGCTGGGTTTGATGTCATGCTGTCGGAATGTTTTGCGCCCACACCTGCCTTTAGCTGGGCTGCCAAACAGTTCAATGCTCTAGGGGCGATTGTTATTACTGCTAGCCACAACCCAGCCGCCTATTCAGGCTTAAAGGTAAAGGGCGGGTTTGGTGGATCTGTTTCCCCCGAAATTACGCAGACCATTGAGGCGCTGCTATCTCAGCCCTTGCCGCCTGCCGCCACCCGAGGCATACTGCAATCGTTTAACCCGTGGACTAGCTACTGTGAAGGGCTACAGGCCAAAGTAGATGTGTCGCGGTTGCAGCAGGCGATCGCCAGCGGCAAACTCACCGTCTTTGCCGATGTGATGCACGGTGCTGCTGCTGGTGGGTTAGAACAACTGCTGGGGATCCCCATCCGCGAACTCAACGGCGATGCCGATCCCACATTTGGCGGCGGTGCCCCCGAACCCCTGCCCCGCTACCTGCCCGATTTACTCCATCAAATCAAAACCTACAAGCGGAAATCTGCCGACGAGCTAGTGGTGGGTTTAGTGTTTGATGGCGATAGCGATCGCATTGCCGCCGTCGATGGCCAAGGAACCTTTCTGAGTTCTCAAGTTTTGATCCCTGTCCTGATTCAGCACTTGTCCACCCACCGAGGCTTTACGGGCGAAATTGTCAAAACCATTAGCGGCTCCAACCTAATTCCACTCGTGGCCAAACTGTTTGACCTATCGGTACATGAAACCCCGATTGGCTACAAATACATCGCCGATCGGATGTTAGAGTCTGCCGTATTTTTGGGTGGGGAAGAATCGGGCGGCATTGGCTACGGCAACCACATTCCCGAACGCGACGCCCTGCTTTCGGCTCTGTATGTGCTAGAAGCCGTAGTGGGAGCAGATATGGACTTGAGTGACCAGTATGCAGACCTCCAGGCCAGAACCAACTTTACCTCAGACTATGACCGGATTGATTTACCGCTAGCCAGCATGGCCGTGCGATCGCGGCTGTTGAACGAATTGCAAACCCAACCACCTACCGAAATCGGCGGGCAAGCTGTCATCAGCTACATTGACATCGACGGCTACAAGTTTCAACTGGCCGATCAAAGCTGGCTGCTGATCCGCTTTAGTGGCACAGAACCCGTGTTGCGGCTGTACTCCGAAGCGGCCAATGCAGAACGGGTGCAGCAAAACTTGGCCTGGGCAAAAGACTGGGCCAATTCTGTAGCAGCGGGTTAACTAGCAACTGCCTCATCAGCGATGGCGGTTCACGGCGAGCGTGAACCGCCATTTTCTTTTAGGTTGGTCTTTGCGCGTACCATCCGCGCAAAGAGAGCCGCACCTGCATGCCACAATGAGTAAATTCTGTATCATGCGACCGTCCGCATCATGACCTTGACCAAGCTGCGACTGCCCCGCTCTCTAAATGTTCTGCGCCACTCTAGCCTGTCTGTGCAAATGATGTGGGCTGGAATTGTGATTACAGCGCTGTTTGTGGCGATCGCCCTCCTCACCCCGGCATTCCAATCCTGGGGCTGGCTGCAAGATCCGCTCGATTCGCTGTCAAACCCAATCCACGAGCCGCCGTCAGCCGCCCACTGGTTTGGCACTAGCCGCGAGGGCTACGATGTGTTTTCTCGTACGTTATTTGGCAGTCGGATGGCATTGCTAGTCGTGGTTTTGGCCACAGTCATTAGTGTGGCGATCGGGGTGCCTTTGGGGATGTTGAGCGGTTACTTGGGCGGCAGGTTAGATCGGGTACTGCTGTTTTTGATGGATACGATCTATACCCTGCCCGGTTTGCTGCTATCGGTGACGCTAGCGTTTGTCGTAGGGCGTGGGGTAATGAATGCGGCGATCGCCCTCAGCATTGCCTACATCCCGCAGTATTACCGCGTCGTGCGCAACCATACCGTTAGCGTCAAAACAGAGCTATTCGTTGAAGCTGCCCAATCTATGGGTGCCACCACCTGGCGAGTGCTATCGCGCTACCTGTTTTTCAACGTGATTCAAAGCGTCCCAGTCTTGTTTACCCTCAACGCCGCCGATGCCGCCCTCACCCTAGGCGGACTGGGCTTTTTGGGACTGGGCTTGCCCGACCAAACCCCCGAATGGGGTGCAGACTTGCGTCAAGCCCTCGATGCCCTACCCACCGGGATTTGGTGGACGGCATTATTTCCGGGGCTGGCGCTAACGTCACTAGTCGTGGGGCTATCGCTGGTCGGTGAAGGGTTAAACGAATTTATCAACCCACTATTGCGCCGCGAAAATTGGAAGAATTAGGGTAGACGGCGAGTCGTGATCGGGCGATCGCTTCCCTGTCTGGGGATTCGACCAGCCCAACCTAACCTAGGAAGGCAGCTTCCTCCAACTCTCAGATCTAAAAAATACCATAGGATTACCGTCCACGAGCTTCTCCTCTACCTACTTCATCCCCATGCCGCTACCAACCAATCGCGCTGAATGATGCCACCTGACACACAGCAGCAAACCCGCATATCTACAGTCTGCCAATCATGCAGGAGAACCCCGATGGTTGAAATGTTTGAGGCACCATAGGATATCGACGTACCTGGATCCAGGTACTACAATATGAAAGAAAGTTGGTGCCTCCTCAGAGCGCTGAGGATTTCACCTAGAACTCACCGCTAGCCCCCAATTACAAATTAATGCCAGCAAGGTTGCAAATCAAAGCAGAAGACTGTTCGCCATTAGGGCAACTGATTCTTCAATACCTAGAAGAGCAAGGGGTTAGCATGAACCACTTAGCAGAACTATCTGGCGTGCCTCAGCCCCGGCTGCGAGGAGCCTGCTTTAAGGGTACTTGCCCTACTCCTGAAACCTTGAGGAAGCTGGCTAGGGTGATGGGAAAGCATCACTTAGAACTCTATACGCTGGCCTATGAAGCCAGAATTGAGCATCTCCCCCAAGATGCCAATGACAGCTCTTTGGAGCTGTTAATGCGAGAATTATTTGAGACGGCTAGAGAACTGGGCTTAACGGTTCCCACCATTCGCCCCTCCAAAGCCAAAATCCGCAAAGCGCTCCTAGAGCTTGGGTTCCGCACCGAGAATGAGCAAAGCATCGGCAATCGGTTTGATATCGGGTGACATACTCCCGACGCTGAGCTACGCTACAGCGCGGGCTTCTCTCTTCACAGGCTCGGTATTCCGGTCGCCTCGGAGAGCTTGGACGGGATGACCCACCGCCCTTTGTTTTATATTGATTG
>Ga0163154_10002042_pt1 | contig 30117 bp, 30 predicted proteins | sample OliLakLV19MP9P1_FD_148649 | JGI IMG/M metagenome (GOLD analysis project Ga0163154, IMG submission 148649) | Freshwater microbial mat bacterial communities from Lake Vanda, McMurdo Dry Valleys, Antarctica - Oligotrophic Lake LV.19.MP9.P1 | ecosystem: Environmental > Aquatic > Freshwater > Lake >... | reverse complement strand
GGATAAGGGGGCTGGGGGGATAGGGGTGATTTAAGCTGATAATTGACTTGAAAATGCTTATCCATTGAAATTTGAAAATCATTTGAATTCAAAATAGTTGTTCCATTAGTTGGTGTCTCTTTTCACTTTTAATCAGCCAACTGTTGAAATAATAACGAATCGTTCAGTATCACATCAATTTCATCCATCACCTGAAAGGTATTGATGGCTATCCAAACTATTTTTTGATAGTCCTCTATATCTTTATAAGTCAATTTCTGTCCTAAGCGTTCTTTAAGCCATACGTCTAATACTTGATATCCCCCAACATAAAAATCCCACACATCTGGAGAGATGTTTGCAAAATATTGGTCTTTATTGATATAAACTCGTTGGTTTTTATCGTCATAACGGATATGCTCTTCTTCCACAAGACCATCAATCGCATCTTCTCGTGAAATTGGATAAATCGCCATATCAGCAGGCGGGCGGATATGGGTGTGAGTCATGGTATGCCATTGGGCTAAAATTTCTCCCTTGTGCGCCAGTGACTTAAAAAAGACAAACTTATCAACAATTGGCAATCTTGGGTAATCAATCTTTAAGAAATCGGTGTATCGCCTACGATAGGTTTGGCTATGCAAAATGGCATAGGTATAATAAAAAATGTCTTCTGGGGTAAAATCGGTCATGAATATTTTGCCAAAAGTTATTTCTAATTGACGAACAAATGCCATATTCAAATTTGGTTTACGTCCATGCTCATCATAAGGAAAATCATCATCCCCTGGCAAATTGAGTTCATCGTCTTGCCGATAGAGATATAATGGACAAACTTGCACCCCGCCGCGCCGAAACACATTGGCATCTAGTGGTAATTGTGAAGCCATCACCAATGACCACTGTTTATCTGCCACAACACTGCCTTGTCGCCCAATCCCTAAGCACAGATTATTCCGCCCAATAACATGCTGAAGAAGCAGACGGCGTGGATAATCTGTGACCGCATTATCCGCATAGTAATAACGGCTATCAAATGGGCGATATAAACATCTGTATATTTTATTTTCCCAGTTTTCATACTCTTGTATCTTTTTGCGTGCTGTTTCTAACTGCCAATCACGATTATCTTTCAACTGATACATCTGCCGAAAATCTCTATCGGTAATTTCTTTGTCGCGCATATCCATTAGTCGTTTTTTAAGTATTTGTTGATTAAAGGCAATTGCAAAAGAATCTCGATGGGTTTGAGTTCCCATTACATTCTGGGGGAAAATATCGGTTATTTTAGGGTAATTGGCATATCCATTTTTCACACCATTTGAGGCGGGTGTAAACAGATAAAACGGGGCATGAGGTTCAAAATCTGCCCAATCTGTGTTATCAATATCATGTTTATTGAGCCAATCAAATTTAGATGACCGTTTTGCACCCCACAAATCCAGATGATGCACTTTAGCCAATGTTCCTGCTTGTTTATCTGGTGTTTTTACAAAAATACCAATACATACCCCCTGTTGAATATCAAAGACATTTTTATCTGAATGACCATCGGGTGTGAGTTCTTTTTTCTTGCTATTGCCATGTAAATCAATGATGTAAATGTCTGAGAATGTTTGTAATAAAACTTTTCGCATCCCCCTAAAGGTTGGGTTATCGAGATAACTATGGTTGGTGACAAATGCTAAAATACCATGACCTGTTTTTTCAATGCGGTCTTGTGCCATACGCATAAATTTAACATAATCATCGCGTAACCATTTGGAATTGCGCTCTTTGATACGTTGCCCATCTACTGCATAATATGCTTGCAGGAGTGAGCTAATCCATTCATTTTCATTGGCGCTATGCCCACTATAGGGTGGATTACCAAGTATGACCATAATCGGTTTTTGTTGCTTAATTTCAGTTGCACCATTGGCTTCATTGACGATAAATTGTGCAAACATTTGTTGTTTGTGCTTGATGCCTTCATCTAGTGCATTTGTCAGATAAATACCCAAGCGTTGCCCTTGCGGAAAATCATATCCTGTGTCCCGTAACTGTATCCCCAATTTGAGATGGGCAATTGTGTAGGGCGCAATTAACAACTCAAAAGCAAATAGGCGTTTTAATAAGTTATTGGTCACATAATTTTTCCATGCGCCCTTCGATGAAAAATGTTCATAGATATGCTGAATAACCGAATATAAGAAAGTACCTGTTCCTGTGGCGGGGTCTAAGATAATTGCTCGTTCATCGGTTAATCCATCGATATAAAATTTTTCGCGCAGTAAATAATCTACACTACGCACAATATAATTCACAACTGGTTCTGGTGTGTAATAAACCCCGCGCATTTTTCTAATTTTAGGGTCATATTGGCTCAAAAAGGCTTCATAAAAATGAACAACGACATCAGTCTGCTCGGTAGATTTGCCAAAATCTTTGAGTAATGCCTCAATATCAGTTAATGCCAGCACTTCTGCCAACCGCTTAACTAACCAATTGAGCCGTTCTCCCAAATTTGCAAAACTCATATTATGAAATAATTCACGTAAAAAAGGATTGGTATTGGGGACATATTTGTCGGCAATATCGGCATCAAATGTCTTTGATGGTTTCTCATAGTTGATACGTGCAATAAATAAGCCATAGGTGAGTGTTTGAGCATACATATCGGCAAACTCTTCAATACTCATATCTGGCAAAAGTGTCTGCTTAAAACCATCCCACTGATTCAACAATTGTGTTGAAGGTGATGAAGTTCTCATATCCGTTTCGATGAGTTTTCTAATCAATTGGGCAACCCCAGCCAGTCGTTGGGCAAATTCTAGTGAGGTGGAGATGAGGGGGATTCGATATTGACGATAATGTCCCAACATCATTTCAAATTGAGCAAAATTGGCTTCGATAGGAACTATGCGCCCGTCTTTGATTTCGCCAATCCGAATGATTGCTTGGCGCTCACCCTTCAAATACCAACGAAATTCTAAATAATCAGTTAAAATTATATTCTCTAACGCATGATATCGTCTTATTTGGTCTGATTTTTCTTCCTTATCAAGATTCACACCAATATTTTTACATTCGATAATACCAATCGAAAGAGATGTTGCGCCTTCACCAATACGAATTTCTAAATCGGGAGCGCCGATTTCAATTCGAGATGGTTCATTAATAACAATTATTTCTTTATCTAACGATTCGAGATATGTTTCTAGTGCGCCTCGATGAGTATGTTCTGTAGAATCACTTGTACGATATTTGTCGTCTAGTTTTTTAAGGTAGGCGTTGATAGCGTTCATATAGCAATCCTCATTAAGATAGGCACTCTAAAATTATACACCGACTTTTTATTTATACATTTGATGTAAAAAGGTGCATTTAAATTTTGAGATAATCATATCACGCGCAAGAGGGGCATGTTCGCCATCAGATAATCGCGTAAGGCACGCGGTTGGATGGTTTTTTGCTTGATGACCGACTCGTCGAGTGGCAATTCATCCACCTTATATACCCCTTTTTTATGCTCGGCAATGGCTTGTGGGGAGCGCCGATTGGGGTTCACCGATACCACCTTGCACAGATAAAAATTCCAGCGTGTCATAAATAATTGCAACGCCAAATCCATAATAGCCACCTCAACACCTAATTCCGTTATGAGCGCCTCACGCAAAATAATTTTGTCATCTGCGCCATGTGGCACGATGGCATCACCAGGGGCAATCCACATTGGGGTTTGTCTGGGACCTTGGGGTAGGCGCTTGAGCAAAATAAGTGTGTGTTGGTCGGTGAGTAAAATGGCACGCACACGGCGTTTATCTGAAAAATACAGGTCAGACACGCGGAAATTCTCCTTTGATGAGGGTAAAATAGGGCGCGTTTTTCGCGCCCTAGAGAAAATTACCACGCATAGGCTTCTGGTGCTTTGCCAACGGCGGGGAAGATTTCATCAAGTTGCTTCATGTGGTCGTCATTGAGGTGAATATCCAGTGTATGAATTGCCCCTGTGAGTTGTTCCATCGTACGCGGTCCGATGATGGGTGCGGTCACAACGGGATTGTGCATTTGCCATGCGAGGGCGACATCGGCGGGTTTTTCGCCAATACCATCACAGAATGTCTCAAATTTTTCGAGTTGTGGCAAAAATTTAGCTCGGACTTCTGCCCCACGCGATGATTGACGGCGTTTGCCCACATCTTTCAATCCGCCCAAAATCCCGCCTGCCAATGGCGACCAGGGGATGAGTCCGAGTCCGTAGTGTTCGCACGCGGGAATGACTTCCATCTCGATACGGCGTTCCACAAGGTTATATAGGCTTTGTTCGCTCACCAATCCCATAAAATGGCGGTTTTTGGCGACTTCGTTGGCTTGGGCAATATTCCAGCCCGCAAAATTGCTACTGCCGACATATAACACCTTGCCCTCACGCACGAGTTGTTCCATCGCTTGCCAAATTTCTTCCCAGGGGGTCTCACGGTCAATATGGTGCATCTGATACAAATCAATATAATCGGTTTGCAGACGTTTGAGGCTGGCTTCACATGCCCGTTTGATATGAAGTGCCGATAAGCGCCCCTCATTTTGCCATTCGCCCATTTTGCCATAGGCTTTGGTGGCAATGACGACTTTTTCGCGCCGTCCGCCACCTTGCGCCCACCACCGCCCAATGATTTGTTCGGTGATGCCTTCACCCGTTTTCCAGCCATAGACGTTGGCGGTATCAAAAAAGTTAATGCCGAGTTCCAACGCCGCATCCATGATGGCATAGCTATCTTCTTCGGTGGTTTCTGGTCCAAAATTCATCGTACCCAAGCATAAACGGCTCACTTTTAAGCCTGTGCGACCCAGATTTTTGTATTCCATGAAAAAAACTCCTTTGGTAAATGATAATTATGATACAAAATTATATTGATGGGGACAGCCTATAGGCTGTCCCCACAAACACACAAGTGAACACGATATATCGCCTAATAAGCGTAAAGTTCTTCTAGTTCCTCACGCAGTTTGAGGAAGCTATTATAACGCGCCATGCTCAACAGACCGTTTTTGAGCGCAGTCCTCACCCCACAGCCCGGTTCATGCACATGGGTGCAATTGCTAAACCGACAATTGCCAATATGGGGGGCAATATCACGGAAATAACCATCGAGTTCACTGGGTTCAATATCCCATACATTGAGCGAGCGCATCCCTGGTGTATCTGCCAAATAGGTTTTATCACCATACACAGCTGTATCCAGTTTGATAAGGGCGCTATCACGGGTGGTATGCACCCCCTCTTGATGATAGCCACTGATATTTTTTACGGCTCTGCCCAAATCGGGTTGTAGGCAATTGAGCAGGCTGGTTTTGCCCACACCAGAAGGTCCTGTGAATGCCGATATTTTGCCACGCAACAGGGCTTGTATATCTTCTATTCCCCGTCCATCTTTTGCGCTGGTTTGCAACACAGTGTAACCCATCCGCACATAGGGGGCAAATCTTTTGGTGATAAGTACCGCGTCTTCGAGGTCAATTTTATTGAAGATGATGACGAGTTTATCAATCTCGGCTTTTTCGCCCGCGACGAGTAGTCGGTCTAACATCGGGAAATTAGGGGTGGGTTGTGCCGCCGCCAAGACGATAAATATGGCATCGGCGTTGGCAATAATCACATGCTCACGCTCTGCCTCGCCTGCACCACGATTGCCCTGTGTGCGTGCCGAGCGCGATAAGGCATTATGCCTTTCTGCTACTTCTTCAATGAGTCCCAATACACCCGATTCATCTTGTAAGATGGGTGATATTTTCACCGTGTCGCCAATGGAGGCAATATCTGATGATTGGGCTTTTTCTTTTAGATGCCCACGTAACTGACACCGATACACTGTACCGTCTGCCACTTCTACCCAAAAAAATCCACTTTGTTCTTTGACGACTAACCCGTCTAATAGCAAAGGCAATCCCTTCTATTCTAAATATGGAAGAACATCTCCCACAATTTAACGATTATGACTTTATTGTAGCTCAGATTTTGGTATGTGGTGCAAGTTGGTGCTTAACCTGCCCATAGGCTACTGCTGACAATGGCAATAATAATGCCCACCGTGATGACGGCTGTCACCACAATCGCCAAAAAAGTGGCGAGTAGTTTGATTTGTTGGCGCTCTGGCTTGCTTAGTGGTTCAAGTATGGGATTGCGTGATTTTTCTGACATGATGATATATCCTTTCCTTTTGTTTTCATTATATCAAATTTATGCCCAACCGCTTAGAGTTTGCTAAGGGATATGACAAACTGGGGTGACTCTTATATCAAAACAACGCAAAACCAGCTATTATAAGAAAAATAGCATCGCATAAGAGGTAAATTGTTAATCATGCTCAAGAAAAATATATTTCTCAGTTCTCCAGACCCACAAAGCGATGTCCTCGCAGACTTTCGTGCCGCCCTCATGAAGCAGGGATTTAAGGTGTTTACCAATGATGGTATTTCACCAAATTCAGATTTGGCACGTAGTGAAATTGTCATCGCCGATTGTGTGGTGGTGGGGATTACCGAGACAGAATCGCAATCGGATAGATTTTATAAAGAAATAAGCAATGCACTCGATGAAAAAAAACAACTCGTTGTGGTGCAATTGGAAGGGGATGACATTCCCCAACGGTTACGGGATTATGCCATTATTGACCTGCGAAATCACTTTGAGGCGGGGTTACAATTGGTGACAATCGCCATTTCGGGCAAATCTAACCTCGATGCCATCGCGCTATCCAACACAACCCCAATGGCATCATCGCCAATTGCGCCAGCCAAGCCCTTTGGGTCAAAACAGCCACCTCAAATATTCGATGCGCCAATAGCTTCATCACCATCGAAGCCACTTACTACATCCCAACCACCCTCGTCGCCTATTTCTCAAGAAGCCGCCAATCCTGCGACTATCATCGCGGCGATGTTTGCCATTGTGGTCATTGGGTTTGTGGTACTCACCAATATGCCCACCGGTGCGCGGAGCAGTAGCGCCATGTCATCCACTGTAACAGAACGGTCTATTTCTGCTACACAGGTAGAATTTTCGACTCCCAATTTTCAGATAATCCTCCCCAATACATGGCAGGATAATACCAACCTTGCCAGTAACAGCACAGAATTGCAACAACAATTGGGAATCTCTGGTTTGGGGCGGGGCGTTTTGCAGATGGGTCTGAGTGACCGCGAGACATCAAATGCCTTCTTGGTGCTGATGTTACCCACCAACAATCAGACCATCACCCTACGCGACTTGCAAGCCGATATTGATGCGTCTCCGCCACAAGCAGGGGTATCTATTTTGCAATCAAGGTTGCGGTCTTATGGGTTTGGGGATGCGCTTTATGTGGAAGTGCAGATGGAAGATACCCAGACCTATAACTATTTGGTGATGTCTATCCAAGATAATTATTTATATTTCATTATGTTGGTGAGCCAAGCCGAAAGTGCCACACAATTCGATACGATGTTGCGCCGATTTGAGATAAAAAGTGATGCCATCCCTGTGTGGTAAGGGCTATAGGGCAGATATAACCGTTATATCTGCCCTACGGTGTGGCATTATGGAATTTAGATGTTAAACCGAATATGCACAATGTCACCATCGCGCACAATATAGTCCTTACCCTGCAAGCTAAATTTACCCGCTTGCTTCACCGCCGCCTCGCTACCCGCATCGAGTAAATCTTTGTAGTACATCACTTCTGCGCGGATGAACCCTTTTTGCAAATCGCTATGGATTGTGCCTGCCGCTTCTGGTGCAGTCGCCCCAATTGCCACACTCCACACCCGACATTCATCATGTCCCACTGTGAAAAATGATTGTATCGCCATGAGTTCATACGCCAAGCGAATCACCTTATCGGCGCTGAGTTCTGAAATGCCATATTCTTCCATGAACATCGTAATATCATCTGGGTTATCAAACTGCGAGAGTTCCGCTTCGAGTTTGCCCTGTAGCCCAACCAATTTCACACGGTTGTGCGGATAATTGACCAGTTTATCGGGGTCTTGTGCTTCATCACCCAAATTCACCACAATCAAAACGGGTTTAAGTGTGAGAAAGCCATAACCGCGCAGAGATTTTTCTTGGTCAAGCGTCATATCAAAGTCGCGTAAGGGCTTTTCTTCGTCCAGATGGGTTTTCATCGCCTCAAATAGGGAGAGTTCCTCGCCATATACGGCTTCTAATTTTTTACCCTTGATGCGAATTTCATCGTTAATTTTTTGCAGACGTTTTTCGACTGTGACCATATCGTTGAGCAAAAATTCTTGCTCAATCATCTCTAGGTCGCGTTGGGGGTCAATGCTCACATAGGGGTGGGGGATGGTATCGTCTTTGAAGGCACGTACCACATGCACAAAACCGTCTACTTGTGATAGCTCATTACGCACTTGCCCCTTTAGCCCGCCCTCGCTCATGCCTTTATCCAACCCTGCAATATCGGCAAAGATGATGGTGGCATACGAGATTTTCTTGGGGTTATACATTTTGATGAGCGCGTCTAGCCGTGCATCTGGCACATTGACTACGGCGGTATGTACTTCAAATTGACCACTGCTAACGGCGGCGGTCTCTAAATTTTGTCCTGTGAGTGCGTTAAAAATGGTGGTCTTTCCACTATTGGGAAGCCCAATTACGCCTAATCGCATGTTTTTATATCCTCAATCCATATTTTTTGATAATAACACTATCATAATGGATTGCGAGGGATGTATTCAAGACGAGATGAATAGGTGTGGGCGCATATATCGCGCCCGTTATCCCGATTTACAACTCTACATATAATTTGCCGTCTTCTTCAATAACTGTATAGGTGGTGAGGGGTTGTGGTTGTTTGCCAAAACTGATGAGTGACCCCGCCCAATCGGGCATTTTGACCCCCATAAACCCTTTTACCCAGTCTTTATTTTCGCCACTGCACATTTCATACACCGAATTGTGCCATGGACACACGATGTTATCGCCTTCTAATTTGCCGCCTGCGAGGGGCAAGGGTAGGTGGGCGCACCGATTTTTTACCGCACACACCCCACTACTCACCCGTGCGACCACAATGGATTTGCTTTCGACTGTAACGGCTTTTAATTCGCCAGCAGGAAATTCTTCTGATGTCCCAATTAACACACGCTTTGCCATATCAATACCTTATCTTCTCTCTACAAACCAATACTGTTGGCTATTGTAGCGCACATTGGTTATTGGATGATGGATTTTCCGCCTGTTTCTAATTGACTCTTTAGCGTATTGAGGGCTTTTTGAGTGCGGGCAGTCATCACACGGCGCATAAAGGGTGAATAGATGGATGTGATGAAGGGCATTTTTATGTTGAGTGTCTCTTTTACCAGTGTTGCTCCCCCCTGCGAAAGAAATTCTAATTGCCCCAATACCGGAAACCGCCCCAATACCCCTTTGTATTCTAGCATTTTGTTGGGCTTATAATCGGTTATATCGGCGTTGAGGTCTAAGCGCCAACTCATCAGAAAGGTTTTACGGCGTTGGGTGATGCTAATACCTGTGCGGATGCGGTCATCGGTCATATCCATCGCTTCGATATCGGGTTGCCATGCAGACATATCGCCCATCGCATACCGAAACACATCCCCCACAGAGGCATTAATGGTCACTTGTGCGCTAATTTTTGGCATTGGGGTATTCTCCTTGTTAAATGGTTGATATGGGTTATATTCTAACCAATTTGGCGCGATAAGCGAATACCCCCCTCTCTTTGATGCCATTTATGCTATACTTTTGCCTGTATGACAGCCACATCAGACTAGGATAATTTTCAATATGACCGATTTAACCCACCTGACCATCACAGAAGCCCTCGCGCAATTGGATGCGGGGACAATTACCTCTGTGCAACTCACGCAAGCCTATCTGAATAAAATTAATCAACTCGATCCACAAATCAAAGCCTATCTCACGGTGTCATCTGACCTTGCCTTGCAACAAGCGCAACATGCCGATGATTTACGCGCACAAGGGGTCAAAAAGCCACTGCTGGGGATTCCGATGGGCATTAAAGATGTGCTATCCACCAAAGGGATAGAGACGACTGCTGGCTCAAAAATCCTCAAGGGCTATGTGCCTGTATTTGATGCGACCTGTGTGGCACGACTTTATGATGCGGGCATGGTTATTTTGGGAAAATTGAACATGGACGAATTTGCGATGGGGTCATCCACCGAAAATTCGGGCTATTTCATCACGCGCAACCCATGGGATTTGGAGCGTGTTCCGGGTGGGAGTAGCGGTGGCAGTGGGGCGGCGGTGGCGGCGATGATGGCATCTGCGGCGTTGGGGACAGATACAGGCGGGAGCATCCGCCTACCGGGGGCATTTTGCGGGATTGCCGCCCTCAAGCCCAGTTATGGGCGTGTGAGCCGATATGGACTCATCGCCTATGGGTCATCACTCGATTCGGCGGGACCCCTTGCCCGTACCGTAGAAGATACGGCGCGGATTTTGGGCGTAATCGCGGGGCATGACCCGCTCGATTCCACCAGTATGCCCGTGCCTGTGCCAAATTATCTGGAGCATCTCACAGGCGATATAAAAGGGTTGCGCGTGGGGATTCCCAAAGAATATTTTGTACAGGGGATGCAACCAGAAGTCGAAAGTGCCGTCCGCACCGCGATTGCCAAATTAAAAGAATTGGGCGCGGAAATTGTTGATATTAGCCTGCCACACAGCGAATATAGCCTGCCTGTGTATTATCTGATTGCCACATCAGAAGCCTCTGCCAATCTCGCCCGTTTTGACGGTATTCGTTATGGGGCGCGTGTGGAAGGTCAAGATATGTGGGATACATATAAAAAGACACGCGGACAAGGCTTTGGTGCAGAGGTCAAACGGCGTATCATGCTCGGCACGTATGCCCTCTCCGCAGGCTATTTTGATGCCTTTTATGGCAAAGCGACATTGGTACGCGGTCTTATCAGACAAGATTTTGACCGTGCGTTTGAGCAAGTAGATGTGATTGTTTCTGCCACATCGCCATCGGTGGCATTCAAAATTGGTCAAAAGACCGATAACCCGCTAGAGATGTATTTGGCGGATGTCATGACCATCTCCGCAAATTTGGCGGGGGTGTGTGGTATGAGTGTCCCATGCGGATTTGGCGAGGGTGGGATGCCTATCGGCTTGCAATTGATGGGTAAGCCATTCAACGAAGAGACAATTTTGTGCGTGGCACATGCTTATGAGCAATCCACCACATGGCACTTGCAACATCCCGCGTTGGCTATGGCATAAAGGTTTTATGGAATTAATCCTCAACCACATGCGCCATCGCCTGATTCCTATACGGCAATTTTGGGCAGAGTATCATCTGCCCAATACATTTGGTGTGACCTATTTTGAACCCAAAGATGATACTGGCTTGGCACGCATAGACGGTGCTGGCGAGGCATTAACCCTGCTTCGGCAAACCGTCTTGGCGGGTATTCCAACCCCGTTGCACCTCACTGCCGATTTTTTAGATGATTATGCCCACCTGTTTATCACCACACTCCGTAAAGTGAACCCGTCTATTGGTTTGAAAGAGGTGGAGATGGAATATGCCTTTGGCGGATTTGCGGATATGCTCAATACATGGTTTTATGACCATATCCGCGCCACCCAGACCCAAACCCCTACCACGCCATTTGATAGCCTATATGATGAATGGGTCGCCAGCAGTGGCAGACGTTCAGAAAAAATTCATTCCTATGGTGATTCATGGCACATTCGGTTGTTGAATAATGCGTATGGACGGGTAGGGTTGCAGGTGGATATGCCCACAAAAACAGTTTATGTGCATGATACAACCTATTTATGCCCCGCAGAGGGGTTTATGTGGGTATTATTGCGCGATGTGATAGGGAAATTAGAAAAATTAGCGATTTGACCACGCATCAAGCGATGGGTCGTTTATCTCTTTGAGGATTTTTATCAATAGAAGCGGATTTGCCACCTCTAACTGTTCGATGGTCGTGGCTTTGAGGTGGTCAAATAATGCTGGGGATGAATCGTAATTCCCCGCACGAATGGCATCTGCCAAGTGGTTGTTTTTTGCTGTGAGCTGGTCTATCAACACTGATTTGCGCTCTGGGGCAGGGGTATCAGCGCCCAAAAACGCAGAGAGTCGCCCCCATTCTGCTTCAAGATGCCCCTCATCTGCCTCTAATTCGCGTTCTACAATCCGCAATACATTAATCGCCACCAATGTCTGAAAATATAGCTTGCGGTCAGATTTAATGGCAGGAATCACATGCGCCTCCAAATGTGTGCGGGCGGCATCGAGCAATTCTTGGGTATTGGGGCGGTCATACATGGCAGATTATCCTATAACATGATTTCCAGTTCAATTTCATCGCGCAGGGGAATATCGTCCATGCCCATAATTGGCAATTGCGGTTTAAGTTTGCGCGTTTCTGCGAGGGCATTGGGATATACAGCGACCAGATGAAACCCTCTTTTTTGATAAAAACGGAGTGCCTGTAAATTGTCATTGGTGATAATCAGCCATAGGCGTTTGCATCCCGCTTCGATAGCCGTTTGTTTGACAGTCTCCAAAAGTTTAGACCCCACCCCAATGCGTTGTTGTAGGCTGTTGATGGTGATAATCTGGCAACTGCGACCTTCTATATGATAGGTGATGAGTCCTGCTGGTGGGGCATCATCGGGGGCATGGGGTATTTCTGCGACAAGACCCGGTAGCAGGTGTGCGTAATAGGCAATCCCGCGTGAGACAATTTTGGTAGACCGCCAATACTCATCCAAAAAGTGGGCAACCCAATTTCTATCATGAGGTAAAAGCGTACGGATGGTAAAAATTGGCTCATTATTGGTCATAAATACTATCTCTACAGTTGATTTTTATCAATTGAATAATCGTCTTTCTATTATAGAGTGTTATTGTCGTCTACGCCACAAATTCATTTTTTGGTGAAATATGCCCACTGTGTTACTATCTAACAAAATGCTTTATAAAATATTTTTGTCTGTGCCTATTAAATTTGTCTGTGCCTATTAAAAGAGGAGTAGCGTTATTATGCCAGTCCAATTGAAATGGTGGGACGACACCGAGACGATACTCCATTATGAATTTTTAGACCCGTGGGATTGGAACGAATACGATATGACCCTTCGCAAGGGGCGTGCTTTGATGAGAGAAAAATCGTATTATGTGGGCATATTGAACGATATGTCTCATACAACCAAATTGCCCACATCCCTTTTATCTAAGGCACGCGGATATATCTCTACCAAGCCCCAAAATACGGGATTGGTGGTGTATGCCACTGATAATAAATTTTTGGTGACGATGTTTCAGATTTTTGCAAAAGTGTATCCAAAATTAGCAGAAAATTATATAATTTCATCCACCTTAGATACGGCTGTCACCTTAATTAGCCAATGGTTGGCAGAAAATACCTTGCCCATTCAAGAATCTATAGACTGAGAGAACGCTATGCAAAATAACCCGCCAAATAACCCAAATAACCCAAATAACCCAACAAATCCAACAAATCCAACAAATCCCAACCAGCGTCAAATTCGTATCGAATTTCCGCCAAATCTCAATGCCAGTTATGCCAATGCGGTTATCATTGGGCAAACTGCCAGCGAGATTATTTTCGATTTTGTCCAAGTGATTCCCAACGATATGCGGGCGCGGGTGCAACAACGGATTATTATGACCCCCGCAGGGGCAAAAGCGTTCTTGCAAGCACTCCAACAAAATTTGGAGATGTATGAGACCAAACACGGTGAGATTAAATTGCCACCCAAACCGCAATCACTCGCAGACCAACTCTTTAATTTTACCCCACGCACCGATGATGATGGTGGGAGAACCGATGAATAATCTGTCTGCGATTGCAGAAACGATTCGCGCCCAATTGACAGAACAAGATGCCTCTCGTGATAAAGCAGTGGTACAATCGCGCGAATTGATTCGGTTATGTGCAGAGGCAATTCGTGCGATTCATCGGCGTGAGTGGGATGATGCCGATGTGCGTCTCGCTAATATTCGCGCCACCGCCAAAATCATTGTGGATGGGGTGGCTAGTTATCCGGAACTGTATCATAGTGGCTATTTGCAAGATGCACTCAAAGAGGTCGTAGAAGCATTTGCCACCTATGCGATTATCCGCGACCAACCCTTGCCCACACCCGATGAATTGGGTGTGAAAAGTTCAACCTATTTGCTCGGATTAGCAGAAGCCGCCACCGAGCTACGCCGATTTATCCTCGATATTATGCGTCTTGATGAACGCCATAGCCAAGAGGCAGAACGTCTGCTCGATTGCATGGATACGATTTATGACCACTTGGTCACATTTGATTTTCCCGATGCGCTCACACATGGGCTACGCCGTCAGACCGATGTCGTGCGTGGGGTATTAGAACGTACACGGGGCGATTTGACGACTAGCCTGCGCCAGCAATTGCTCCAAGATGCCCTCGAAAGACTGGAAAAAAAGATGACCATAAGCGAATAGTCTTATAAGGATAAATTGCATGACCCAATTAACTGTCGCCACTGTACAGATGAACGCAACCCCCACATCCTTGGATGACCGCCTCAATCGTGCCGAAAAATTGGTCAGTGATGCTGTTGCAGGCGGGGCAAAATTAGTCTTATTGCCAGAATTATTCAATGCTGGCTATAGCTATACCGATATCAATTATGATTATATCGAATTACCCAATGGCAAAACGGTCACATGGATGAAAAATTGCGCCATGTCTAATCATATTTATCTGGCGGGGTCTATTATGGTGCGTCATGATGGGGATGTTTATAACCGCGCCTATCTCATTTCGCCACAAGGACAGGTCTGGCAATACGATAAAACCTATCCGTTTGGTTGGGAACGGGCATTTTTTCGGGGTAATAAAGATAAATCTATCACGGTTGCCGATACCGAATTTGGCAAAGTGGGCATGTTGATTTGTTGGGATAGCGCCCATGCCGATTTATGGGCGAAATATGCGGGAAAAGTGAACCTCATGCTTATTCCCAGTTGCCCGCCGAATATGCACAAGCCGACACTGACTTTTCCTGATGGCGATGTTGTGCAGTTACATACAGATGACAATCATTTTGCCGATACCGATATTCACGACCAAACAACATGGTTGGGTGTGCCTGTTATTCACTCTGCTGGGGCGGGACAGTTTTCATCAATAATGCCACGCCCTATATTATCGCTCATGGGGTTATTGGCACGGAATCCGCGCCTATTGCTCAAACATATCCGCAAGGCGAAGCATGTCACTATCAACGCAGGTTTTGGCGACCATAGCAAAATCGTGGATGCACAGGGGAATAAAGTGGTATCTGTGAATCAGCCAAATGATGATGGTGTTGCGGTTGCCACTATTGATATTCCTGAAAATATAGCCATGCCAAGACCACCACAACCACCGATGCGAACAACATCCCAGACATTTTTCACCGTAGATAAAATCACAGCACCCCTCATGCGGGGCAACTATCGGCGGGCATTGAATAAGCGTAAGTGAAGGTTAGCGATTGTTTATATAACATCTTGTTAAGATTTGTTACGGAGGGTGGCAAAAGAATAATCATCAGAGTAAATTCTCTGTATCGTCCAAAAATAATGTTCAAATTGTCTTTATACAAGGAGGATTTTTATGCGTTCTATTTATCGTTTTGTAGTTGCATTTGTATTGGTGGCTCTGATGGCTACCACCTATATTACCAGTGTTCCCGCCCCCCAGGTCGAAGCCGCCCCCAATGGTTGCGGACCAGAAGCCTTATATCTGTATACTCTCATCCCCAACAATATTTATTATTGGAGTTTTTGGACAGGCACAGTACGGTTCAATTTTACCAATGCCTGCAATGCTCATGATATTTGCTATACAGGCAGTGGCATCAGCCGTTCCACTTGTGATACCCGCTTTCTGAACGATATGCGGGCTGTTTGCAATACGGGTCCATCGTGGGATTCTCGTGCATGGTGTCGTAGCACCGCCTATACCTATTATGGGGCAGTGCGGACATTCGGTGGCATTGCCTATCAACCCTAATTTATTTATAGATGAGGAGCAAATATGCGCTCCTCATCATCTCCATTATGCCCCATTTTCTACCAAGTCTTTTATCCCACTTTAGTAAATTGGGATGGCAGAAATGGGGGATATTGACATAATTTCGTAAAACCCACACAGTTTTTTGATGATGCTTAATATTTATTTAACATTGCTACGCTATTCTCTCTACGCCCTGTCATGTCACGGAGCAAATCTACTAAAGTCCTATTCACAAGGAGTTTCCATGCGCGTTAAATTTACATTTGCATTATTGCTCGTTTTGTTAGTTTCTAGCCTCATCATCCCCGCCACACTTGCTCAAGAAAGCACGATTGGCACACCAGAAAATCCCATTCAAGTATTCTTTGTTCCCTCTGTCGAAGCCCAAACCATCGTAACGGGTGGCGAAATATTGGCGGAAGCCCTCGAAGCCGCCACTGGCTTAAGTTTTGAAGTGGCAGTCCCCACTTCTTATGCCGCCACTGTCGAAGCAATGTGCGCCGCCCCAGACCGCTCTATCGGTTTCATCCCCGCCGCGGGTTATGTCATCGCCAGTGCGCGTTGTGGTGTGACAGTGGAAGCCGCCGCAGTCCGTCGTGGTTGGAATGTCTATTGGGCGGCATATATTGTTCGTCGTGATAGCGACATCTATACCTTTGGCGATTTAGAAGGTCGCACATGGGCATATCCAGATGCCAGCTCCACCTCTGGTTATATCGTGCCTGCGGTTGAACTCAACAATGCTGGCATTACCACTGGTGATAGTGTCGAAGCAGGTGGTCACAACCAAGTCGTACAAGCCGTGTATAGTGGCGAAGTTGATTTTGGTACAACCTTCTTTAGCCCACCAGGTGTCCCCGGTGCCGCTTGGGCAATTGGTGACAATCCAGAACCATACGACCTAACTGTTGATGAATCACGTATTGGTGAAGATGGCAGTTTGTATGTCGGTGATATTCTCATCCTCGATGCCCGTGCCAACATCCGCGAAACCGCCCCCGATGTTATTGATGCCGTGCGTATCTTGCGCCTCAGCAACCCCATCCCCAACGATACCCTTAGCTTTGGTCCAGATTTCCCAGAAGAACTCCGCGCCCAAATCATGGAAGCCCTCTATGCCTTCGCACAAACCGAAGCATGGGCAGAATCTGTTGGTAATGAAGATTTCTATAGCTGGAGCGGTATCGCCCCCATCGAAGATTCTGTCTATGATGTGGTGCGTTTGCAATTTGAATTCTTGGGCTTGACCGAAGCCGACATTTTCGGCAACTAAACCCAACTTTTTCATTAAGCATAATGAGCGGGTGGGGGGGAACTTTTGCCCCCTACCCGCTTTTTTTATAGGTAGTTTATATATTGGGAATTAATGTATGCTCATTATTGAAAATTTGACCAAAGTGTATGATAACGGCTTTGTCGCCATAGATAACCTCAGCCTCGAAATTCCCGATGGGCAATTTGTCGCTATCATTGGTTTGAGCGGGTCTGGCAAATCTACCCTATTACGGTGCATTAACCGCCTGATAGACCCCACCAAAGGGCGGATTATTTGGAATGGACTCGATATTACTGCCGCCACCACGGATGAATTGCGCCAAATCCGCAGACGGATTGGTATGATTTTTCAGCAATTTAACCTTGTCAAACGGTCTAGTGTGCTGACCAATGTCATGGCGGGACGTTTGGGTTATATCAACCCTGTATATAGCTTGTTTAATTATTTTCCCCCACAAGAAAAAGCCCGCGCATTGGCGGCGCTCAAACGGGTGGGAATTCCAGAAAAAGCCAATAATCGCGCCAGCGCCCTCAGTGGTGGGCAACAACAGCGTGTGGGTATTGCCCGCACCCTCATGCAAGAGCCAGAGATGATGTTGGCAGATGAGCCAGTCGCCAGCCTAGACCCTGCCACATCGCATTCAGTGATGAAATATCTTGAATTGCTCAACCAAGAAGATAAAATGACCATTTTATGCAGTCTGCATTTCCTCAGTCTTGCACGGGCATATTCGCATCGGGTGATTGCCCTTAAAGACGGCAAACTAGAATATGATGGTTCGCCACAAAATATTGATAATGACCGCTTTAAGATGATTTATGGCGAAGATGCCGTAGAAGTCGAAATTCACTAGGAGCGATGATTCGATGAATAATACCCCTATGCGCTCCACACAAATTCTCAAACGGCTTATCATTTTGGTGGTCATTGCCGTTGTTGTCGTCATTTTTTCGTATGGCTGGACCGTCACCAACATCAATTTGGCTGTGCCACAAGAACCACAACGTCAACAAAATGTAGGTAAATCATTGCGCGAATTGCTCTCGCCAAATGTGTTTACACAAGATTATGAAGTCTCATCATATACCACAAATTTTAGGATTATCTGTTCTGATAATGAGATTATCCCCCCCGCAGAACCATCTACATTGCTCTATATCATCGTAGAACCGACCTGTGGGGTGGGGGATGATACAGTAACGGTGCGCGGGTTTAATTTTCCTGCCAATGGTTTGGCGCGGATGAATTGGATTGCGACTGATGGTGAACGGCGTATTCGCCAAGTAGATGGCTCTGAAGAAAATAATTTTGTCGCCGATGATGACGGCACATTCGTGGTACAAATCCAAGTCCCGCGTATTCGTGGCACATCGGATGAAATTCACACTGTTGAGGTGCAAGGACGTTTCCCAATTGGTACACCGCGTTTTAGCGATACGACCAATTTGGTCATGGAAAAAATGGTAGAGACCATCTTTTTGGCGCTTATTGCCACAGCCGTTTCGATATTGCCATCGGTAGTTCTCAGCTTTCTTGCCGCCCATAACCTCATGCGCCCCATACGCGGGCAATTCGGTAGCCTGATGGTCAGTTTTACCCTATTGCCCGTTGGGTGGGTGTTGGGCATTTTATTGCTTCAGCCCATCGGTGCATTCATGTTTGGTTTGGGCAGAGAAAGTGGCACATCGGCGCTGGCAGGGCTTGGTATTGTGGTCTTGCAGGTGATTATGATTTGGCGGGTTTTGGCGATTATCAAAGCCCTCATCCCCTTTATGATTATCCGCCGTTTGCTCAATACCCTTGTTATTATCATCACCCTCATCAGCATCATTGGGTTGGTGGGTGGTCTTGGATTGTTCTTTAGGGATACCTTCACAGAAGGCATTTTGCGCTATGTAGGGGTATTTGTTGGGTCACTGGGGCAAATCATCCAATTTTCGATGGAATTGATAGTGGCGCTCATTGGGGCATTTGCGCTTTCATCGTTGGGGACTAGCCTCACCAAAGATTTGCTCAAAAACACCGATGTTACATTTAATCACCTACTTGGTGGACTTTTAGGGGCGTTGGGCGGGGCGATTTTGCTCGGTATGACCGCCACCATCGGCTTAACTGCCGCATGGATGGGATTGCTCACACCGATTATCGCAGGCACATTGGCGACTACTTTGTTGCCACAGGCATATCGCTGGTTTGTCGCAAAACCACAAGTCCCCAATTCTACGGATAGAAATATTTTGCGGGCTTTGGCGTGGTTGAGTGGTATCGTTGGCTTTATATTCACCTTTTGGATATTGAATGTGGGGCAATCGCTGGTAGAAGGCATGTTGCCTGCACAAGTGGAAGTCTTCACGATTGGTGGTGCAACCCTCTATCGCTATGTTGCCATTCCGATGGTGATTGGGGCGATGTTGGGCGGTATTTCGGGGGCATTGGGGGGTGCAAAAGGCACATTCCCACTGGGTGGGGTTATCTATAATACCACCCGTACTATCTTAAACATCCTACGTTCCATTGAACCGCTCATCATGGGTTTGGTATTCGTGATTTGGGTAGGGATTGGTCCGTTTGCGGGGGTGTTGGCGTTGGCGCTTCACTCGATTGCGTCATTGGGTAAACTCTATTCAGAGCAGATTGAAAGCATTGATGCGGGACCCATAGAGGCATTGCAAAGCACAGGTGCAAACCGCTTGCAGACCATTATGTATGCGGTTGTGCCACAGATTATCCCACCATATATCGCATTTACGATGTATCGCTGGGATATTAACGTGCGGATGTCTACTATCATCGGGTTTGTCGGTGGTGGTGGTGTGGGTTTCTTGTTGCAACAACAAATCAATTTGTTGCGCTATCGGGATGCAGGGGTGGCGGTTTTGGCAATTGCCATCGTGGTATCCATTTTGGATTATGCCAGTGCCGCCATCCGTGAACGGTATACATAAAAATTTATGGAAGAAAGATTTTGAACTCAAATGATTTTAAGGGTTATAAGCGGTGCGTCTCGTAATTGATTCGGTATGAAACCTCACCCCTAAATCCTCTTCTCCAATGTGGAGAAGAGGGCGGGGGATGAGGTTGAAGGATACAGCTATTATTTGAATTTTATTTTATTTATCCATAATAATCATATGAACTTGTTTTCGTTTCTCCATATTTCATCGTGGTAGTATTGGTTCTGGCTCTGGAATTGGCATATTTAAATCTAGTGCCGCCATGAGCCATGCTTGTTTTGCCTCTTGAATCATATCTAAAGCATCCTGCCAGTTTTCACCATTCGTCATACATCCCTCTAAAAGTGGAATTTCTGCAAACCAAAATCCATCAATGTCGGGGGTAAATTCAATGGTATAAGGCAGGTTCATATAATATTCAAGTGTTTTGTCATGGTTCATCTTCTGCATCCTCTAGCTCATCTTGGATACGTTTATCTATCAATTGTAACGCCTTTTTTACATAGATTGGTTTAATGGGACGATTGAATGGAATTACTAACAGATAGTTTCTTTCATCAATAGTGATTCTAAAAGTATGATGGCTACCCACAATATTTTGTAATTCAAAACCATAGTCCTCTAAGACCAAACGCAGGTCATCAAAAGAGACATCTTTAGGATTATTTCTTAATTTTTGCAGACGCTTCTTTCGTTTGCTCACTTATCCCTCATCCCAAAACACGATATAACCACCGTAGCATTAATTCGTGTTGTTCGATATTTTGCTCCATCGCCCGTGAGCCATGCCCCGCATTAAACCAATGAATATGAATATCTTTGCCCGCTTCTTTGAGTTTTTCCTCATATACCTTCATCTGACGGGCAGGGCAACGGGTATCGTTTTCGCCTTGTATCACCAAAATCGGCGCACGGATGTTATCCACATAGCTAATCGGTGAGCTACTTTTGTGTTGTTCTGGCAATTCATCGGGTGTACCACCAAATAGCGCCTTCTGATAGCCACGCAGTGTCTCTGCTTGGTCTTCATACATCAAGCGCCAATCGGCAATAGCGACCAATGCCATGCCACCCGCCCATAATTCTGGACGTTTGCCCAAACCTTGCAGGGTGAGGTATCCGCCATAGCTCCCGCCATTGAGGATAATGGCATCTGGTTGGGCAATGCCCTCATTTATCAGCCATTGGGTGACTGCCGCCATATCATCTACTTCGCGGTGTCCCAACATGCCTAAAATGCTCCGTTCAAAGTCACGTCCAAAGGTGACAGACCCGCGATAATTCACCGACACCCACGCAAAGCCGTGGTCAAGAAAGGTCTGTGCAGAGGCATTGAACCCTTCTGTTTGCACGGCAGTGGGTCCGCCATGTGTGTGAAGGATTGTGGGGAACGGACCCTCGCCCTCTGGTGTAGCGACCCATGCTTGAATAGTCGCTCCGCCTGTGGATTGCACATGGATAGACCGCCATGTACGGCTTGCTGGCACATCACCCGCCGCCAATACCGTGCGGATTGACCCATCTGCCACAGAAATAGCGACAACTCGTGCGGGGTGGGTGGCATCACTTGAGATAGAGAAAATCTCTGTGCCATCATCGGATAGTGTGCCAAAGAAAAATGAGCCTGTAGGATGATTTATTGTGTGGAGCAGGCTTTTATCTAGGTCATAGACATAAATTTGATATTTTGCCTGAAAAAGATGCGCTAAGAGCAATTTTTTGCCGTCTTTTGACCAACCCCATGTGTTAATATCCCCCTCCAAGTCATCCAGAGGAATATCTATTCTATCGCCTGTTTTGACATCCCAAATGACGGGGCGGTTATAGCCAGAGACATCGGTAGTCGCCAAAAAGCGTGTATCCCCCGCAATGGGCGAAAAACCGACTGGCTCGACACTGCCTTCGGCTTCTTCTAGGATGAGGACAGTTTGTTGAGCAGAAGCATCGGCTAAATTAAATGCCATCAGGCACATATCGGTAGATTTGCTACGTTCTGTGGTGGCGATGACGGCATATTCGGCGTTATAAGATAGTGACGGACCCATACTCAATGCACGGCTGGTATAGAGCAAATTAGGTACGCTGAGTTCACCGTTTTCCCCCACAGACAGGGTATAAAACTCGAATCCATTTGCGCCCGCCGCCAAAAATCCGAATAGGCGACTATTGAGGCTTTGGCTCATGCTAAATGAATCGTAGAGGGGTAAATCTGGACTCATATTTTGTGATTCGCCACCCTCAAATGGCACGCGGACATAATGCCCGTGTTCGTTGCCCTGAAAATCGTCATGATAATAAATATAGTCACCATCGGGGCTAATGCCACCAAAGACTACACCCGCGGGTTTATCGGTGATTTGACGCAAATTGCCAGTGGCAATATCCCACGCATAGAGTTGGATGACACCAGAGCGGTTGGTAGCAATCATGCCCCGCGCCGAATTCTTTTCTGCGATTTGCATATTGGCGATGCTCGGCGCACGGAAGCGTTTGCGCCAATCGGCATCATCAGACAGGTTGAGGGGTTTCATAAAAATATCCTTTCAGTGATTTATGATAATTTTTCTAGCCACGCCACAATATGGTCGGCGGTTTCTTGCCATGTCTTTTCCAACATCATATCATGTGCGGTGTGTTTAATTATGACCAATGGCGCATCATAGGCTTTGGCGGTGGATTTTCCTTCTCGCACAAGGAATACACGGTCATTTTCGGCGGCGATAACCAACATCGGCACATTTTTTGAGCGAATCAATTTTGAGCGGGGAATCTGAAACACGCCACCATCGAATAAAATCCGCACCGACTCATTGCCAATGCGGTCATGATATTTTTTTACCTGTTCACGGGGCATATCATCAGAAAAAAATAGCCGATGAGACCGTTCTAGGCTAGATACCATAGGATAGGCACTCAGGCGCAACAGTAATTGTATGGCGACATGCGGATAGCGTGGTATAAAGCGCAGGGTGAAGGGCAGTGTGCCAACCGATGGAATGGATGCTACCAAAACAGCACCACTGGCGGAATATTTCTCTAGGTATTTTTGCACCACATAGCCGCCCATGCTGTGACCAATCAGCACAGGCGGAGCGCCATATTCGGCTTCTAATTGGTCTACTATGTGTTTGACATCTGCCACATAATCCCATATCCCATTTAGGAACATCCGCTTGGTTTTGGGACTATCCCCATGTCCGCGCAGACTGAGCGCATGGGCATGATGACCCCGTTGGGCAAAATAGGGCAGAAAATATTCATCCCAACACCATGCACCGTGCCATGCCCCATGCACAAATAACAAGGGTGGGGCAGTTTTTGCGTTCATGGGGCGATGCGAAATTAGTTCTAATATCATTGGGCAACCTCACTGGGGGTCTAATGCTTCGTCTAATATGAGATGATCGAGTGGTGCATCATCATTAAGCCGATTGAGCGTAGCTAATAAGACGCGCCGTTGTTGGTCACTATCATGTGGTTTGCCCAGTGTTGCCCCACGCGCCAATTTGGTGATGACTAAGCGGGGTGGGTTAACCAACCGCGATACACCTGCGTTCCAACTGGTGGTGGTCGTGGCAATCCCATTCATTTCGAGTCCTCGCGCCAGCAATCCCACGGATTGCGTGCATAGCGGTCAGGAAGGCACCAGCAATGCCGCCTGTGCGCCCGATTCATTCACCAATTTCAACACCTCTGGATAGAGTTCATCCACCGTGCGCGTTGCTATGGGCAAATATCCAGAATAACTGATGACCATATCGTGCAATGCTCCAATGATCCCTTCTGTGACCAACGCTTCCAGATGACGCAGTGGTAATAAGACTTGTGGGTCTGTGTTGACGGCAGCATGGTCATAATGGTCGTGGGCGAAATCTATTTCTGAAAAGGGTGTGCTGGTGGGAAATGTGCGGAGCGAATAATCGCCCAACGGATTAGGGGCATCAAAAGGGGTTTGGCTATTTTTGAGGTATCCACCTGCCGATGTGATGAGTATGAGCTTGCTTTGGCTGAGTGTTACCCCTTTGCCACTGGGGGCATGTTCATTTTTGGGGTGTTGATAAATCTTAAAATTTGTTTCGCCTGTGGCTTCGTAATGGGCGAGCCAATTGTCTTTGAAATAGGTGTACCATGTGTCTCTATTTTCGAGCATAACCATCTAAGAAAATCCTCCTCTATACGATAAATCATTTGTAACGCATAGAGGGGTGGTTTGTCAAAATTTGACACATTTTTTTAGGCTGGTTATGATTAAATCACTATTTCGTGAAAATTACGCACCTGTGAGGGATGTTTTTTATGCCCACAAATACATCACTATTCCCCCAATATCAACTCGATTCGGCGTATGATGAGATGTTCTCTCAGTCGAATATGCCCCGTGACCACTATCAACTCCTCTATCAGCGCCTCAACGAATTTGGGGCAGATGAATTGTACCGTCGGCAACAAGCCGCCGATTTATCGTTTTTGCATCAAGGAATCACCTTCACCGTCTATGGACGCGAAGAAGGCACAGAGAAAATTTTTCCCTATGACCTATTGCCCCGCATCATCCATGCCAACGAATGGGATGTGTTGGAACGCGGACTCACACAACGCATTACGGCGCTCAATTTGTTTCTGCATGATATTTATCATGACGGAAAAATCATGCACGATAAAATTATCCCGCGTGAACTGCTCTATACTTGCCCACATTATCGGCGCGAGATGCGCGGGGTACATGTCCCCAAAAATGTCTATGTATCGGTGGTGGGGACAGACCTCATCCGGATGCCCAATGGCGAATTTGTTGTGCTAGAAGACAATTTGCGCGTGCCGAGTGGTGTGTCGTATATGCTGGCAAATCGTCAGGTGATGCGGAATGTGTTGCCAAAAATGTTTGCCAATTACGATGTGCGTCCCATCCATAATTATGGTCAGGCATTGGTGAATACCCTACGGGCATTATCCCCGCGTGGCAATACAGACCCCACCATCGTGTTATTGACCCCTGGCGTGTTTAATTCGGCATATTATGAGCATACCTTCCTCGCCCGTGAGATGGGGATTGAATTGGTTGAGGGGCGCGATTTGTTGGTGCATAACAATGTGGTGTATATGCGGACATCGGCGGGTTTGCGTCGTGTGGATGTGATTTATCGGCGCATAGATGACGACTTTTTAGACCCACTCGCGTTTCGGAGTGATAGCTCATTGGGTGTATCTGGGTTATTCAATGCGTATCGGGCGGGGAATGTAGCATTGGCGAATGCTATCGGCACAGGCGTTGCCGATGACAAAGCGGTTTATACCTATGTGCCACAGATGATTAAATATTATCTGGATGAAGACCCCATCATCAACAACGTCGAAACGTATGTTTGTTGGGAAGGCGCACAAAAAGACCATGTACTCGCCAATTTAGATAAATTTGTGGTGAAGGCAGTGGGTGAATCTGGCGGATATGGCATGTTGATTGGTCCACAGAGTACCGCAGAAGAACGCGAAATTTTTCGGCAACGGATTATGCACAATCCGCGCAATTATATCGCCCAACCGACCATCATGCTTTCGACTGCGCCCTGTTTTATAGAGGGCAATGTCGAGGCGCGTCATGTGGATTTGCGCCCCTATATCCTTAATGGTGGCGAGAATGTCACCATCGTCCCTGGTGGGTTAACCCGCGTGGCGCTCCGTAAGGGGTCGCTGGTCGTTAATTCGTCACAAGGGGGCGGGAGCAAGGATACATGGGTTCTGCGCTAAGTGTGATAAAAACAGGCGGTGATATTCTGTATGTTTTTCACATAGGTTAGGTGCAGTTTGATTGGATACAATATAAAAATATCGCTACTTTGATAGGTGTATGGGTGATAGCTATTGCGCCCATACACAGCTATCTGATATAGGGTTATTTTGGAAAAAAAGAGATATGGCTTATGCTTTCACGAGTTGCAGACAGTTTATATTGGATGAGTCGCTATTTGGAGCGGGCAGAACATACTGCACGGCTATTGGATGTCCATTCGATTTTGATGCTTGAACGGGTTGGAAAAACCCAAGACGATAAACGCTGGGCGCGGATTTTGGAGGCGTTGCGCGTGCCACTCACGCCCGAATCTGCCGATTATGATACCTACATCAACAATATGACATTCGACAACACCAATGCTTTTTCGGTGGTATCGTGTATTCGGCTGGCACGCGAAAATGCGCGTCAAGTGCGTGAGCGCATCAGCACAGAGATGTGGAGTGAACTCAACCAGCTCTATTTGTTTGTGCGCGATGGCATCCCAGACATATCACAGGGGCAATTAAACGACTTTTTCACACAGGTGAAAAATGGCATCCATACCATTCAGGGCATCACCGATTCGACACTGAGCCATAACGAGGGGTGGCATTTTATTCGATTGGGGCGCAGTCTTGAGCGTGCCATATCGGTTTCTGCCATTTTAGATGTGCAATATGCCGATTTTACGCAGTTTGATAAGGGTGTGGCTACGGTAGATGAATATTTTGAGTGGCTCGCATTGCTCAAATCGTGTACGGCGTTTGAGGCGTATACCAAAGTGTATTCTGCCGATGTGCGCCCAGACCGCATTGCCGAATTTTTGCTCCTCAACGAAGAATTTCCTCATTCGGTGCGTTTTTGTGCCGATAATCTGCAAAAAGCCCTAATTGCTATCGCCACAGCGACAAACACCTCACGCAATAGCCGGGTGCATCGCCTAGCGGGACGCTTGCATGCCGCGCTCAATTTTGACCAAATAGACGAGATTATCAGTAGTGGATTGCATGAGTATTTACATGACATCCAAATCCAGTGCGCCAGCATTCACAAATTGGTCTATGAGACTTTTATCGCCTATCCTGTAGATTCCGCTTTATAGAAGGGATGAGACATGCTCTATTCTATCCGTCATATCACCGAATTTACCTATAGCAAGCCCATCACCGAAAGCCTGATGGAACTGCGCTTGCAACCTCGCACCGATGCTTTGCAACAATGTATCTCGTTTCGGCTAGAGATTCAACCACCTACGCAAATATTGGGCTATCGGGATTATTTGTATAATACCGTGCATCACTTTGGGCTTCCCAGATTGCACCAAAATTTGCAAATTACTGCCGAATCCCATGTGCAGATGACCCCATTACCCGCATTGCCACCTGCCTTATCACACTCATCTTGGTCAGAACTCGATGCACAGGTCAATGAGGGTGATTTTTGGGAATTTGTCATCCCCAGTTATTTTGTACAACCAAGCGCGTTGCTGTTTCAGTGGATGAACCGCCTCAATATGCGTGATAGGCGTGATGACCCCCTCACGATGCTCTATGAACTGAATAGCGCCCTCCATGACAATTTTACCTATGCGCCAGATACCACTAAAGTAGATTCGCCCATTGAGCAAATTTTGACCACTGCCACAGGTGTTTGCCAAGATTATTCGCATGTGATGATTGCGATGGCGCGACACTTGCGGATTCCCTGCCGTTATGTGAGTGGGTATTTGTTTATTGAGCGAGAAGAAGAACGGCATATTGCCAATGATGCCTCTCATGCGTGGGTAGAAGCCTATTTGCCCAATTTGGGGTGGGTGGGATTTGACCCCACCAATAACCAACTGGCGGGGCATCGGCATGTGCGCGTGGCATTAGGGCGCGACTATCATGATGTGCCACCAACACGCGGTGTATTCAAAGGTGTGGCAGATACAACGCTCCGTGTGGGTGTTGGGGTATATTCAGAGGACAAAATTCCCCCAATGGCAGAACTTTCGCCACCGATGACCTTTTTCTCTGCCGATGAAATTCACATGCCCGGTTTTCAGCAAGATAATCATGTGGTTCAGCAACAGCAACAATAGTAACATTCGGTTAATTTTTTAAAAAAGAGTTTTGACCCCGCCCACTCCCCAAACGCTTAGGAGAAAGTGGACACGATGTAAGGCGTGTCCGTAGTTAAAAAGGCAAAATATGATAAAAATAGCGTGTATGTTACCTACCGACGGGCGGTGAACCACCCGTCTGACCCTCTGAAACCCCGTGAACGGGGTTGTTTTGCCTATTTTCATCACAAAAAATGGGCATGGCGTAGGGGCTTGCCATGGCAAGCCCGATTTTTACGGTTGGTTGCGGGGGGTTTGCCATGGCAAACCCGTACATCATGCCTATCTGACCCTAAAAATCGGCAGACCAACCCCATTTATGGGGGTTTAGTCACATAGGCAGGTGGTTCACCGCCTGCCATATCTACGCAAAATCATCAAAACAACTACGGACAAGCCTTGTATCGTGTCTCTACAAACCTCGCTTAGAAATGGTTTTCTCCCCCTTTCTCCACGCAGTGGGGCGTAGGGACGCAGGCAACCATGCCGTCCGCAGGGGCGAGGGGGATAGGGGCTGTTTTTATAATTACATAGCGAATGTTACTAATAACAATAATCAATTTTTGTTAACTCCCCAAATAAGGTGGCTCAAAATTAGAATTTTGTGCTAAAATTCTAATTCAAATGTACATACATTTAGTTTGGGGAGTAAAAAATTATGCCTACTATCAATTTTCGTGGCAAGCATTATGTCGAAAATCATCACCTCATTGTGCCATACAGTGAATTAAACCCTGTTAAAGGCAATGGACTTTCGACTACCCCTAGCCTCAATGACAATTTGATTGTACATGGAGATAATTTACGCGCCCTCAAAGCCCTACTCCCTGTGTATGAAGGACGGGTGAAATGTATTTATATAGACCCGCCATATAACACGGGCAATGAGGGATGGCAATATAATGATGCTGTCAATAGCCCTTTTCATCGGGAATGGTTGGGGAGTGTGGTTGGCACAGATGATATGGAACGCCACGATAAATGGTTATGTATGATGATGCCCCGCCTCAAATTATTGCGCCAGATGTTGCGTGATGATGGGGTGATTTTCGTGAGTATTGATGATAATGAAGTCCATCATTTACGCTTGTTGATGGATGAGATTTTTGGGGCGGATAATTTTGTAGCGAATATTGCATGGGAGAAGCGATATACTAGAAGTAATAATGCCAAGATGTTTTACTCGTTGAAAGATTATATTCTTGTTTATAGACGCTCAACAACACTAGATAACTTACGCGATCCGCGCACGGAAAAATCTGATGCCATCTATAAAAACCCAGATAATGATCCAAGAGGCGTATGGACAAGTGCCTCTTATGTTAATCCAGCTATAAAAGAAAAACGTCCTAACTTAGTATACGACCTTACTAACCCCTTGACAGGCGATATAATAAGACACCCAACACACGCATGGAAATATGAATACTCAGAATATGAGCGCCATATAGAAGAAAACCGACTTTGGTGGGGTAAAAATGGTAATGCGAAATATCCACGCCTGAAGGTATTTTTATCGGAGTCTGATGGTGGATTAGTTCCCGTTGATTTTTGGAATTATGAAGATGGGGGGACTACCGATGAGGCTGGTTTTGAACTCAAAGATATATTTGGTGATATGGCATTTGATACACCTAAACCGACAAAACTTATTAGACGTATCTTAAAACTGGTCACATCGCCAGATGAATCAGCTATCATCATGGACTCATTCGCAGGGAGTGGCACGACTGCTCATGCGGTGCTAGACCTCAATAAAGAGGATGGTGGCAATCGCAAATTTGTCCTTATTGAGATGGAAGATTATGCTAATAGCCTAACCGCCGAGCGTGTGCGCCGTGTGATTGCAGGTGTGCCATCTGCCAAAAATAAGCGGTTGCGCGAGGGTATTGGTGGCACATTCAGTTATTTTGAATTGGGTAAGCCATTTGATATTGAGGCACTGTTTGCCGAAAATAATAACGAATTGCCCAGCTATAATAA
>Ga0163154_10002041_pt1 | contig 30135 bp, 19 predicted proteins | sample OliLakLV19MP9P1_FD_148649 | JGI IMG/M metagenome (GOLD analysis project Ga0163154, IMG submission 148649) | Freshwater microbial mat bacterial communities from Lake Vanda, McMurdo Dry Valleys, Antarctica - Oligotrophic Lake LV.19.MP9.P1 | ecosystem: Environmental > Aquatic > Freshwater > Lake >... | reverse complement strand
AATTCTCTCGCAACGAATTCACATGACACGAAAGTCAGAATAGCATACCTTTGCTCAGTAACGACCTCCCCCTCGGCAAAAAAGGGAGTAAAGTACCGATAATTTACGTGATTCATGGAATATTTACGAAATTCATGAAACTAAATTCAAACTGATTTAAAAGTCAAGCAGTTCACAATGATTAGTCTTAGTCAAAGCAGGCTGGGAAAATTTAATTCTTGGCGTGATTCAAACTTTTGAATTTTCCCCAAAAAAGCGGTTCTAAAGTCAATTTTTCGGCGGAAGTAATCATCAGATCGCCTAGATTTTCGAGTACTGCCGCCACTTTTTCTGATAACTGACCGCTGTCGGCTGAAGGCTAGAATCCGTTCCTTACTAAAAACTAATAACTTTCACCACAAAACCTGGTCAACCGCGTAAAGTCCTACTTATAAAGAATTTCCTAAAAATGTTTAAAACCCTCCTGATGGGCGCTATCACCCTATGAAGATTGTGCTAAACTCACCAAGATTATGTATCACCGCTAAATAGCAGGATAAAAATCTATGGCAAGCGGAGAAAATACGCTTACGCGTGGCGTAAAATCTGCCCGGTCACTCTATGGGCGTTATGGACATTGGGGTAAAAAAGTCAGTTGGGCTTTTATCGACCAAGTGCTTTTCGCAGGCAGCAACTTCATTGTGAACTGGCTCATTCTGCGTTGGATGCCTAAAGAAGAATTTGGCGCGGTGATCGTCGCTTTTACATGGTTTCTACTGGTACAGACCTTTTACGAAGGCATCATGCTTTCCCCGATGAGCTATTACGGCGCGGGCAAATATCAGAAAGAATTCAAACGCTACCTAGGGTATGTTTTCTTCGGTCATGCGATTTTCTCTTTAGTTATCGCCTGTCTCATGGGCATAGTCGCCTACTTTATCTGGCGCTACAATTCACCTTTGCTTGGTATGGCGATGGCAGGTGCGGCGGTTGCCTCGCCTTTTCTTTTGCCACGCGGTTTAATCCGCCAACCTTTTTATATCCTTTCCAAACCAAAATGGTCAGCAATTGGAAGCGGCGTTTACCTCGTCACCAATATTTTATCCACGTTGTTTCTATTTTGGACAGATAGGCTGACCCCATTTTCGGCCCTCTTAGGGATGGGCGTAGCCGGGCTAGTCACGAGCGTTGTACAGCTTTATGTCCTCAAGCCCCACTTTAAGAAGACAAACCCCGAAAGTATCGTGAGTGCGCGTGGGATCATCAACGACCATTGGCTTCAAGGCAAATGGTCGCTTTCCGCAAGAGGGCTTTCATGGATTTCGACCAATTTTGGCTATCTACTGCTACCGATTTTGGTGGGTTATGGGGGCAGCGCCGCCCTGCGTGCGACGATGAACCTTGTAATGCCCATCTTCCAGACGAATGCGGCTATGATTACCTTGCTTACGCCCAATTTTGTGCGCGTCTATAACAAGGAAGGCAAAACCGGGCTTACGAAGCGTGTCAAACAAGTGGTCACATTGGTCGTAATTTTCACAACCACTTACTTTTTCTTCCTGATGATATTTGGCAAGCCGCTGATTAACCGTCTTTACAATGGGCGCTATGACAGCGAAGTAACTCTCCTATTCTTGTTTTTTGTCGCCCTCTTGCCTGTGATTACAACCATCAGCCGCATTCTGGATGCGAGTTTGGTCTCGATGGGTAAACAGCGTTTGTCCTTCCAGTCCAAAATTATTCCGACCATTCTCACCGTCGTGTTAGATATTCTTTTCGTCGGCGCTTGGGGGATGATTGGCATTCCGATTGAATCCGCCATAACCGCCGCGCTCACGCTGTTGGGGCTGATTTTTTACTTCCGTAACTACGATAATCCAGCGAAAAAAGCACAACCTATCCCTGCCGAGGTCCCTGCTCAATGATTAGTGTGATTATGCCAGCTTATAACGCTTCGGATTTTATCGGTGAGGCGTTGGATAGCATCTTAAAACAAACGTTTCAACAATTTGAAATCATCGTCGTGGATGATGGCTCGACAGATAATACGCTGGAAGTTTTGCGCCAATATGCCCAAAAAGACTCCCGCATCACCGTCATTCAAAATAATCACGGCGGTGCATGTAAAGCGCGTAATACCGCCATCGCCGTCGCCAAATATCCTTGGATTGCGGCGATGGATGCAGATGATGTCTCGTTACCGCAGCGTTTTGAAAAACAGCTAAAAGCGGCGGAAGCCCATCCTGAAGTGGTCGTGTGGGGGTCATATTTGCATCAAATCAATCTTGAAGGCAAAGTAATCGGTCAAATCCGTATAGGCCCCACCAGCGTGGCGGAATTTAACACGGTTGACCGGACGCAAAAGGCCATTGTCGTGACGAATTCGACTGCGATGTTCAAGCGTGAGGTCGCCCTGCAAGCAGGTTGTTATGATGAGCGCTTGGTGGCTTCGCAAGACACCGAATTTTGGGACAGGATGGCGAATTATGGCCCGGTGGTGGTCATCCCGGAGCCGCTGGTTTCTTACCGTTTGCATGGGCAGAGCATTTCTGCCAAAAAATTCTTCCATCAGCGGATGCTGCATGGTTACGTTGTGGAGCGTAATCGCTTGAAGGCCATCGGGCAGTCCATTACAATGGAAGAATACATCAAGCAGTATAACGAAAAGCCCCCAGTCGAGCGTTTCTTCCGCACCATGAACAATCGCGGACGCTACTATTATCGCAATTCTGGCGTGCAGATCGCCCAGAAGAAGTATGTTCCAGCCGTAGCATCCCTCGCATTGGCGACGGTGTTAAGCCCAAAATTTGCTACAGAGCGCATCTTGAATCGCTTTTTCCCGAAGAAATACATTTAAGGAAGTCATGATGATTAGCGTGGTGATGCCGGTTTATAACGGCGAAAGATTCCTGGAAGAAGCTGTCGATAGCATCCTCAAGCAAACGTATAAAGCGTTTGAGTTCATCATCGTTGATGATGGCTCTAATGACCGCACACCAGAAATTCTTAAGCGCTATGCCGAACAAGACTCGCGGGTAAAAATTATCCGCGCTGGAAAAGTGGGAATCAGCAAAGCGATGAATTTAGGCATCGAGGCCGCGCAGTACCCTTGGATTGCCCGTATGGATGCCGATGATGTCTGTTTGCCGCGCCGTTTAGAAGCCTCCATCGAAGCGGCACAGGCTAACCCGGATGTTGTTGTATGGGGCACTTTTATTCATCACATCAACGCTAAAGGCAAAATCCTCAGCACCTCCAAAGTGGGGCCGCTGACGACAGAACAATTTTGGGAGGAACGCAAAAAAGGGCGGGTGGTTCAGGTTATCAATCCCTCTGCCATGATGCGTAAGGACATTGTGGATAAAGTAGGCGGCTATAAAGAAGCCTTCATCGCCGCGCACGATATCGAAATTTTTGATGAGATGGCAGAATATGGCCCGATTTTGTGCATTCCAGAGGTGTTAGTTTTGTACCGGATTCATGGCTATAGCATCAGCATGACCAAATTTATGACACAGCGCAAACTCGCCCGATATATAGAAGCCCGCCGTAAGGCACGTCTGGCAGGAGAAGCATTGCCAACGCTGGACTCGTTCTTGGCGAATTACGATAACCGTCCCTGGCGGGAACGCCTGCGCCGTTATCTTTCCGATTTGCAGGGCTTAAATTACCGCCGTGCAGGGCTGGCTTATGCGGAAGGGCAGTACCATAAGGTCGGCTGGTTTTTCGGCATGGCATTTTTGTTGAACCCGCGCTATGCCGTAAAACGCGCATGGAAGCAGGTTTTTTCGCATCGGTTTTCCGGCGGCAAAAAAGGCCAGAATGGCGCTGCGGAAGGCGCTCACTCTTAACCCCATGTCGATGCCTAATAAGGCCACATCAGGGGCAAAATTATATTCTGCCCCTGTCATCTAACATTTAATGCTTAATGCCCCGTCCCCATAATCAGCGACGCATCATCAATGATATCAAAATGAATAATGAGGGGAACCCCTGCTGTTCCCGCGCCATCAGGCTGTGTATAAGGGATCGCGGAAAGCGTGTAGCTGCCAACGGCAGGTGTCCACGCGGCGTAATCTAACCCCTCGCCGCCAGCCAGCGCATAAGGGGCAGCATTTTCTGTCAGATGTAATCCATCTTGATTGAGAGAGAAAATGACACTCCCAATGGTTTCCGGCATAACGTCCGCCCGGATATTCAGATTGCGTGTGGGGAAGGCGGCGAGGTTAATCAGCGCGTAATCATTTAAAACCAACAGGGGCATATCGGTGTCGGCATCGATTAAGGTAAAGCTGATGACCACAGGGACAACAGATTCGGTTGTTGGGGTGCTTTCCAATGTGGACTCGAAAGCGGACTCCAATGTACTTACTTGGGCTTCATTTTGAGCGCGGGCGAAATCACGATTATCAGGATCGGGGAAATTCACTGCCTGAAAAATTGAGGTTTGATCTTGTCCGGTCAGGGCTTGCCAATCGGCGAGCGTAACCACTTCGCTGACAAACAGGATAAAGGCAGCTTGTGTATCTTCATTATAAAAAGTGTTATTGGCGGAATTGAGATCAGCGGTAAAGATATTCCACGCATCAAAAGACAATGTGGAGCGAATAACAGGCTGCTGGGCATTTTTGCCGACGAGTATATTGTTGAGCAGGGTATAGCTCTCTGCGGGAAAAATTTCGCTGAGTTCTTCAGTCTCCCAATTACGGGTGGAGCGCCCGTTATTTTCCCCAGTGAAGTAAATCCCAGCGTAGTCGTTGTCATAGAAGATATTATTTTCCAGCGTCACGTTTTTGACATTAGCGCTGCGGATTCCCGCCCGCGAATTTTCACAAAAAATGCTATCGCGCACGGTTAATGGGCCTGGGCTGGATTCGAGATAAAGGCCGCTGTTCAGGTTGCCGCAGATCATGACATTTTCCAGCACGACATCAACATTGTCGCTGTCTAGCCACAACCCATGTGCGAAGTTATCCTCGCTGCGGACATTACGATAAACCGCATGATGCATCCGCAGGTGCTTAATCCCCGCCACCGACCAGCCGATAAAATCGCCCTGTACACCGCGCCAGTTATTACCAGAAGCGGTCTCATTTTCAGCAAGATAATTGAGTAAACGCACACCGCCGAAACCTGTGCCGCCGTTGTTGCTGTAGCTATTTCCGCGTGTGATGGCATTCGTGGCACGAATCAGCCCAAAGCCGCTGGCGTTGTTCCAAGTGAACGTATTATTTTCGACGAGAATATTGCTGCTGTCGAAGAGGCTCACCGCCGAATCAAAAGCGGTGCTGGCATGTTCAAACCATAGACCACGTAAAATAAGATTAGAACGATCTCGAATTTGCAGCAAACTTTCGCGAGTGGAGACTTCCACCTGCTTCGTCTCGATAGCTTCTGACGAAGCCAGCAAAAGTGTGACTAAATCCGTCTGCTCGTCTACATAAAAACTATTCGGCATGAGTGCGGATGGGCTAAAGACCTGTTGCATCGGTTGCCCATTGACGAAAATCATCTCATGTCGGCGGATGACTTCAGGCACTTCCACCTCATCCCAGCCATTAGGGATAGGTGCTAGCCCCCAATCATAAGGCCAAGTATGGGTATAGGTGTTGGTGCTGCCTTGCCGAACCCAATCCGTCCACACGTCCGACCCGGAAATAATTGCGCCCCCTACAACGGCAGACTCGATGATAATCGGTGCAGCGGTTCGTGCTGGATCAGTCGCCATAAGCAGGCTTTCCCGATAAATACCAGGAGCCAACAGCACCCGTACCCCGATGTCTGCCTGATTGGCGACTTCCGCCAGTTGCAAACCTCTAGCTGCTGTCAGCACGGGCTGAAGTTCCGTCCCCGGATGAGTATCCAAGGCAGTCGGATCATTTGGATTTACAAAAATAACCTGTTGAATATTCTGAATCGCGCTTTCATCAAATCCAACCGTCTGCGCGGTGGCAGGCTGAAAGCCCAATAACAAACTACCCATCAAAAAGAGACAAACGATGCCTGCTGATGTGGAAATATGTTTTAGCAGGGGAAAAAGGCTACTTGCCACATCTCCCTGCCCATTTTTGCCGGCTTGACCCCCGACTTGGGGTTTTTGAAAAAGTGGATGCAATGGATTGTCCAAAACCTATCCTAAGCCAACGCGTCTAACCGTCATCGTGCGCCGCTGCGAAGGGACGAAGGCAATCACATCTTGCTCGATTTCTTCGGATTCTGTGACTTTGTCTTGTGCCATTGCCACCGCAATCGTAAAGCCCATCGCCATATACAGCACCCATGCGAAGCTGTTAAACAGGATAAAATCCTCAGAAAAGCTCAAGATGAGCAGGAAAGTTAAATACAAGATAGGGAATAACCCTTCTACTGATCTTGTTCGTCGCACATGAAACAAGGCTTGAATAAACATCAATGCGCTGGAAGCGACGAAGATAATCACGGCAAAAAGACCTAGCTGCACCCACAAATCGAGATAAGAATTATGTGCCGAACCCGGCTGCCAATTAGAATTAGTACTCCAGAGCTGTCCGTAAACCCCTTCGGATTTCTTCCAGAACCCGCCGTAGCCGTAGCCCATTAGTGGGCGCTCACTGATAGCATATTCAACATTCGCCCAAACAGAAACACGGCCTGTAAGGGTCGGGTTACGCCCAATACTGATCAGGAAAGCATCGGTATCCAGCGTAATCGCGCCATATAGGAGTAAGGCAATCGGCACAGCACCCGCCGCCGTGAAGATGAACGCGGAAAGCGCATCCCAACGTAGCACCCGATACACATAAAACAACAGTGTCGCAACCGCGACGATAATCAATGAAGTCATCGAATCGGACATGAAAATGCAAAAAATCGCGGCTAAATACCAAACAAGCTTACCAACCCTGCCCCAAAATGTTTCTACTGGATAGGTCAAAGCAACCAACGCACAGATCACCATTGCACGACCAAAGGTATTCTTCTGCTCAAAAATGCCGCGCCAAACCGAGCCTGCCGTCCCCACCGAGGGTATCGTAAAGACGAACAAAACGCTGAATACTAAAGCAATGAGAGAAAAAATTGCCAACAGCTTGATCTGATCGCGTGTGTTAAAACGTGCTGCGAAGTAGAGTGCGAACAACGTCCCAAAAAATAAAGCAACAGAGCGCGAAACAGTCGCCGCCCGATCCGCCGACCAGAAATAAGATAGAAAAGCATACAGCACTAAGATGACGACACTGGGAGATCGGAAAAATGTTGCCAGAATAGCTTTGGTATTGAATAGGACGGCGATAAAAATACAAACATATAGCCCCTGGCGGAGTAAATTCCATGAAGGAATAACCGGCCTAAAACCGTCCGACAGCATCATGCAAACAATGATAACCAGCGCACCTTCTAAGAAATTGAGCGCTTTGCTTTGGGCTTTAATCACACTTAACATCGTAATTTTACCTCGTCCTTAAGCCATTATTCTTATGAAGAGGCAGAAGGCATTAATCTTCGGAAGACACGCCCCAGAATAAGCTGGGGATTGAGTAGGGCAGACAGCGATAAATAAGCCAAGCCTTTGGCGTACTGTTTAGAACCGATGAATGCCCCTGCATTTCGATAATAAAGTTGGCTCAGTCGATCAGTCGATCTGAAGAAACGCGTCAGCGGCGGTTGATCGTCATAAGCCTTCAGGAATTCATCAAACGATAATTCGCGACCTTTGCTGCGAAGTTTACTGCGTTCTTCCAGATAGCGCGTATTGCGATATAACTCCGACCAGCGCTTCGCCATGATGCCCCCAGTATGTACACGATACAACACCAGCGGTTCTGTCACACCCACCATTGGCCCTCGGCTCGCCATACGATCCCAAAACTCGGTATCGCCCGCTGATTTAAAGCGCACATCGAATCCGCCAAGTTCCAAGGCAATATCTTTGCGGAAGGTGGCGGCGGTGGTTGCGATGTAGATGAGCTTACCCGCTTTATAGAGTTCGTAGAATTTGGCTTTGCTGGATGGTCCCACTTCTTTTACATCGTCAGAGATCACCCCATTTGCCCCCATGTGACGCACCGCGCTAGACCATACCACGACTTCGGGATCGGACTTAATTGAGGCAACCTGTTTCTCTAAACGATCTGCCAGAGCAATGTCGTCTGAATCAAGCAGGGCAATCCAGGCATATTGGGCGGCATGAAGCCCGTTGTTCCGTGCCGCGCCCACACCTGCATTCTGTTGTTGAATCAGCCGGATGCGAGAATCTTGGGCAGCATAGCGCTTGACGATTTCGAGCGTGTTATCGGTAGAGCCATCATCGATAACGAGCAGTTCAAAATCGGCATAAGTTTGGTTCAAAATACTTTCGATAGCCGCCGCGATATATTGGGCGCTGTTATAAGCAGGCATGACGACGCTTATCATCGAAATTTCCTCTTGAGGTTATTCAACCTATGTTCTGCCGACGTTGAAGTACATCGGTATAAATCTGGAGCAGTTGCGTATAGTTATTTTCGGCGGTGTAGTAGTGTTCGTAGTCATTTCGTGCGGCTTGACCCAGATCAGCCGCAAGTTGATCTTTTGTCCATAAGGCGCGTGCTTTTTCCGCCAGATCAAGCGGATTTCCCGGTTCAAAGCGCAGTCCGTTGCGCCCATCAGCGATCACGGCGGCAACTGAACCCAATTCTGAGCCGATCACAGGCGTTCCACACGCAAACGCCTCAATGATCGTCATCGGCATCCCTTCATACCACTGCGAAGGGAACAGCAGGGCATAAGCATTTTGTATCAGGGCAAGCGTATCTTCGCGTTTTTGCCGCCCCATAATTTCAACTGATGTGAGTTGATGCGCTGCAACAAAAGCGCGAACCTCTTCCATGAGGGGGCCATCCCCCACAATTTTCAGCGGAATATCAGGATTATTTTTCCATGCTTCCAGCAGCGTCATAATCCCTTTTTCAGCCGTTAGGCGGCCTACGAAGATCATGTATCGCCCTTGATGCTGCCCAAGACCTGGATCATCCTTTAGAAAATTCGGCTTGACGCACAGTTTTTCGGCAGGTAATCCCGCTTCAACAAATTTGTCCCGTGCAAATTCCGTCAGCGCGATATAACGATCAATCACCCGTGTCCACGTACCGAGTGCGCGATGCGTCGTCAGCATAGAAGCGACCACGCCAGAAACAACCTTGCTGTCCCGATAGCAGGCATGAATCACTCCCGGCAGCGGAAAGAACTTGCCTAAACAATCCTCGCAGACATGATTGTCGCGGTAAAAAGTCGCGTTTAGGCAGAATAAGCGGTAGTTATGCAGTGTTTGAATAATCGGAATCCCTGCTTCACGGCAGGCATAATAGGCCGCAGGTGAGATCACCATAAAGGTATTATGGAAATGTGCGATGTCCGGGCGTGTCTGGGCGATGAGCGCGGTTAACTTCTGCTTATATTCGCGTGACCACAGGGTATTGGTCGCCAGCTTGAGCTTATCCATCTGCTCAACCTGATCGTTATGCGCCGTAAACTCGATCACTTCATGCCCATGCTGACGCAGCAGGTCTTTTTCGGCGGCGAAGACCACATCTTCCCCTCCGGCCTGCTGGTAAAAATTATGCACCATCAAAATTTTCATCAAATCACAGCCTGTTAACTGGACGAAAGAGCGCGATAGGCCTGTCGCCAGTCCTCGACAAAATGCTGAACATCGTATTTGACGACGCTCTGCATCGCATTTTGCCCCATCTCACGCAGTTGGTCACGATGACTCATGCTGTAAACGATTTTTTCCGCCAGCGCTGCGGGGGTACGCGCCACACACCAACCGTTAACGCCATCCACAAGAAATTCTTCTACGCCGTTGAGTTTGCTGACCAGCAGCGGAAGCCCTGCCCCCGCCGATTCCAGCGAAACAAGCGGGAACACTTCGTATGCTGAAGGCATAGAGAAAATATCCGCCGCCCACAGATACGGACGAATATCTTTTTGCATCCCGGTAAAGACCACTTGCCCCGCTTTAAGCCCTAATGCTTGGGCGCGGCGTTGATATTCTTCCATCACGGCGGAAGTACCACCGACGACGACCAGCTTCACCCGTTCATCTTTAGCGATAGACATCGCTTCCAAAAGCAGCGGCAATCCTTTGCGCTCAAAATGACCGAGTGCCACGAAGACCAGCATCAGATCATCCGGTGAAAGTTTTAAATCCGCCCGCACCTTCGCAGAATCGAAATCGTCTGGGCGGCGCATGTGATTGATGTCAATCGGGTTCGCCAGAATTTCGACCTTATCGCCCAGCACTCCGCCATACGTGGCAGCCAATTCACGCGCCAGCCCATGCGACGGCACGATGATGGATTTGGCTTTGCGGAAAGCAGGGCGCTCCAGCAGGGCATGAAGTTTATGATCCAGCCATCGCGCTACACCGCGTATTCCGGGTGGGCGGGTTTCGGCGTAGTGATGCTTCAGATAGCTGTCGTGGCAAAAGTGGGCATAAACCAATGTGCCGAGCAGCGAATTACTTTCGATGCTTTGGACGACATCGAATTTAACCCGATGGCGCAGGCGGTAAATCAGCATCACAAACGGTATAAGCAGATGATAGGTGATGAATAACGCAAACAACGGGCGTTTGATCGCTGGAACACGCACGAATTTGATTTTTTCCGGGTTCGGATTATCGAATGTCACCGAAAAGACGGTGAATTCATGTTCGTCGCACAAGCCCTGCATAATTCGGCGGTCACAATTGCCGATGGCGTTGTTTTTGATGACGAAATAATCAAGGATGGCAATACGCATTTAACGAAGTCCTTTTTCAGATTTTGAGGAGAGCGACTCATACAGCGACGAATAGAATTCGCCTTTGCGATCCCAGTTATAAAGTTCATCAATGCAGCGACGGCCTGCTTCGCCCATTTGCAAACGAAGCGCATTATCTATCGCAATATGCTGCATCGCTTTCGCCAGATCACTAACGGCCTGATCGGGTGTACGCGCCGGAACGACAATGCCCGTTTCTTTGGTAATCTGCACGGCGGGACCACCCAGATTCAGGCAGATGACCGGGCGACCCGCCGCCATTGCTTCCAGACAAACGCCGCCGCCGGAGTCATGCAGACTCGGATGCAGGAGTACATCGGCTTCCGCCAGCCGCTCCAATGCCTGACTGCGGGGCAGTTTGCCTGTGAAACGCACTTTATCGCTTATACCAAGCTCCTGTGCTAAAGACTTGAGCCGTTCCATCTCATCGCCGTCGCCCACAATCCAGTATTCGCTGTCGGGATTTTGGCGCTGAAATTGTGCGTAAGCCTGTAAACCGAGATGAAAGCCTTTCCAGCCAATCAACCGTCCGATGCTGATAACACGAAATGGCACGGTTTCCTGACGGACAGGCAGGCCATTCAACAGCGCAATATCTTCTTGGGAGAGCGCCATAGCCTGTAAGATGCGGACATCCTTTGCCCCCAGTTTGCGCGTCTGAACGGCGGTTTCTTCCGTTGTGCAAAATGTGATGCGGGCGCGGCGGGCCGTCATGGCGATAAATGGGTCAACTCGGCTTGCTGTCCAGCGCACGGCATCCCGGACGAGTTCAGAAAAACGGCTTTTCGGCTTAAGCGTGCTGTAAAAACTGCGCGGGGCGGATTCACCCCCGCCAACGGGTCCCCAGATAAATGGGGCAGGCAGGCGCGAGAGGAAACTCGGTGTCCAGTAACTGCCCCACGTCACATGATGAATCGCATCAAATGGAATATCGGCATAGTCCCGGCGAATCGTGCGATGCGCCATAATTTGCCAGAGGTAATAATGGAAGCGGATAATTTTGTAGTTCTTTTTCCACGAGGGCATCCAGGAGGGCATTCTGGGATAAACCCAATGCACGTTGGGCAGGGCGTTATTTTGCAGATAAGCCTCAATACCGGGGCGATGTTCGGAAGCCGTCAACGCCCAGATGTCATGAAACTGGCTTATTTTCTGCACGACATCCCAGCCAACCCCTGGTTCTGAACCTTTTCCCGGCTGACAAGAATATACAGAGAGCAGCACCTTAAGGCGTTTCTGGGGGGCGGACTTATTACTCACGTCATTCACCTGTTCAGATTGCATCTTTTCATCCTTTTCCAGAATCCGTCATGTTGATGATCCTAACATAAGTTGAAGCCGAAATTCGGCGCGTTTTGGGAAGAGATAAGTAATTTTAGGAAATTTTTCATAGATAGCGCCAAAGTCCCGCACAAAAAGGGAAAAAGTCGTTGTAAACTGCTACGGTAACATAAGCATAAAGACGTAATCAGGCTGTAACTCATCATCCGATGTTGCAATTTTGAGACACGCTTAAGCAAATCGGTGTATATTTAACACCATTATCTAACCGGAGCAGAAAAAAACGGCTCATGAAAATTGAAATTCAAAAATACGCGATGTATGTCTTTCGCCGAGGATGGATTGTCCTGCTTTTGGCAGCGCTGCTCGGCGGGATCGTCTATGTGAACTTTGACAGCCAAGCCGAAAGTTATCGCGCCGAAACACGCATCTTCATTGGGAGTGCCATTTATACGCCGGAATTGAACTTGAACGATGTCAATATTGCGCTTCGGCTAGCCCCCACCTATGCCGAACTCGTCAAAAATTCTGAAGTCATGATGACAACAATCGATGAATTAGGGCTGGAATATAATGGTCAGCCGATGACAATTGGGCGCTTAAAAAGTAAAGTGAGTGCGCGTGTCATCTTAGATACGGCTATCCTGGTCGTGCGCGTCACGGATGGTAATGCTGAATTAGCCAGAGATATTGCCAACACCATCGCGCTTAATTTGATCGAGTTTACGCCGTCCAACCTGACCCAAGCAGAAGAAGAGCAGCTTGACATTTTGAATCAACAGATTCAAGCTCTTCAGGAACAGATTTCCATCACCGATCAGCAAGTGGTGGATGCTCTGGCACGACTGAATGAAGCGGTTGCCGATGGGCGCGAGCGTGACGAAATTACCTTGCGCGAAGAATATGATAACGTTGTCAACCAGCGCAGTGTCTCCCAGAATACCCTCGCCCAGTTCTCAGATACCTTTATCGGGCTTTCTAACCGCGTCAATCGGCTGGAAATTATCGATGAAGCTCAGGTGCCTTTTGCCTCACAGCGCACAAGCCCCAAGGTTGCCGGCGCGATTGCCGCCATTGCCGGCGCAGGCATCGCCATCGCGGCGCTACTGCTCTACTTTGAGTATATCGATAACAAAATCCGCACTGAAGGCGAAATTAACAACGCCCTCACGCTGCCTGTTTTGGGACATATCCCCCTTTCAAGGCAGGTCGGCAGTGATTACAAGAAAAATGTGATTAGCCCGGTAGAGCCAAATTCAAAAATCTTTGAAGGCTACCGCGAAGTGTTGATTAATCTGTTTTTCTCCTCCCCCAATCGGGACAACGGTGAGGTCTATCTTATTTCCAGCCCGAATCCCTCCGAAGGCCGCAGCTTGACGCTCACGAATCTGGCGGTTGTCGCGGCAGACAGCGGAATGCGCGTTCTGGTGATTGACTCCAACCTACGCCAGCCGACGCAGCACAAAGTCTTTAATGTCGATAACAGCGTTGGCCTCACAGGATTACTGAACGAAGTGGGTAATAATCCAAAAATCTTTGAGAAGAAATCGGATATTGAACTCGCCGAGACACTTCAGCCCTATGTTCACAGCACCGCCATTCAAAATCTCTCCGTTTTGACCAGTGGTGTTGAGGGTTTACCGCTGTCAGCTCATATCTTGGGCTTCGATAATTTACGCCCTTGTGTAGATGCGCTGCGGAAGGCCTTCCATTTTGATGTGATTCTCTTGGATACACCGCCTGCGCTTAAAAATTCCGATAGCTATTTGCTTTCGGTGATGACAAGCGCCTTTGTGGTCTTGCTCGCGGAAGCCGGGCAAACCAGCATGAACGATCTAACGAAAGTACGCGATCAATTCGTTCAAGTCGGTGCAGCCTTAAACGGCGTTATCCTCAATAAGACCTAAGCTAAAAATCAAAGGACGACTTGTCAAGTCGCCCCGATAAAGAAGATGTTTATAAGGGCGACTCATCATGGGTCGCCCTTATGATTCGTGCGTCGGTTAGCTTATGGGCAGGTCGCCATGTTGGAAACTTGCGTCACATTGCGCTCGCCCACACCATCCGCCAGATCAAAGTAAATTACAATCGTCTCCGGCTGACCTGCGAGTGCGCCTGTCAACAGCGGAGTGCTGCCAGCGTTAGCGACCAGCGGAGTGCTGCGAATGCCCGTCCCGAATACTTCCCAAGCGTAAGTGATGGGCGCGGCATTGAGGTTGGCAATATCCCACGTTCCGGCACAGACCGAGGTCAGCGCCAGCGGTTGCAGCACAATCGGCGTGACTGTCGGCAAGTCGGTTGGAACGGGCGTGACCGTCGGTAGATCAGTCGGAACAGGCGTGACTGTCGGCAAGTCGGTTGGAACGGGCATGACCGTCGGTAGATCAGTCGGAATGGGCGTGACTGTCGGCAGTTCGGTTGAAGTCGGGGTCGCCGTCGGCACTACAGCCGTTTCTACAACCGCGATTTGATCCATCATCCACACATCCGGCGCTTGAGCCGCAGTTCCGGTTAGCGGTGTCCAAACCCAGCGCAGATAAACGATCTGACCATTATAAGCTGTCAGGTCAAACGAAGTTTCCGCCCATGTTGCCGAAGGCAGCACAGTGCCTAGCGTCGTCCAGTTGGTTGCATTCAAGCTGATCTCGACAGAAGCCGCGAATTCAGTGGCGCTCAATTGCGATTGGAAGGTCAAGCGCGGGGACACGCTGGTACGTAGATCGACAGACGACCCCCACATGCTGCTGCTAACCTGAGCGAATGCCGCAGCCTTCCAGCTATACCCAGCAAAAGCCCCTATTCGCGTCAGCGACCAATTACCGACGACGTTCCAGCCTGTCGTGATACCGTCGTCCATGCCCATCACAACAGGTAAGGCAATTGGCTGCGGTGTGGAAGTCGGCGCGGGTGTATTCGTCGCAACGACGGGCGCGGCTGTGTTGGTTGGTACCACCGAAACGGGTGTATTTGTCGCAGGCGAAATTTGAACAAAGTTCGCCGTCACATTCAGATTATTATTGACAGTGACCAGCGCCACCGTACTCGCGCCGTTAACTGCTCCTGACCAGCCAGCGAATTGCCAACCTGGCTGCGGCACGGCGACAAGCTGCACCTGCATTCCCGGATCATATTGGCTCTGGTTCGGATTGGTCGAGACTGTTCCGCCGCCGACTGAATTCAGAGTCAGGTTATAACGCACCGGGGCATTGTCAATCACATTAAACTGAACCGTCATCGCTGTGCCAGCCGCGCCAGCAAGATTAAAGTTGCTGTAGGTGGTCGCGCTCAGGGTATACGCGCCGACGGCAGGTGTCCAATCACTATAATTCCCCGCTTGGTCATCACCCCATAAAGCATAAGGCAGCAGATTTTCAGTGCGCGGTGTCCCATTCAGGTTAAACCGTACACTGCCGACTGTGCCGGGGTTGGTGTTGATGCGAATGTTCAGGTTGCGCGTGGGCAGCAGTGCCAAATTCAGCGTTTCATTGTTGCCCAGAACCCGGATGTCCTGATTATTGTCCGAATTAACCAGTACGAAATTCACCACCGAATGGCTCACCGCTACAGGCGTGATCGTCGCGGGGATGCGGGTCGCTTGTGGACGGGAGGTGCTTGTCGGCGCAGCCACCGTCGGCGCTATTGTCGGACGCGGTGTGCTGGTCGCACGGATACGGGAGGCTGTCGTCGAAGTCGAGTTATTCACCACCGTGAAGCGGATAGAAATCGGTGTCCCTGCCGTACCGCGCAAATCGGATGCGGTGTAAGCGACGGCGCTTAAGGTATAAGTTCCGGCTGAGGGAGTCCAAACGCTGTAACGCCCGTCTTCATCGCCCCACATGGCATAAGGTAAACCATTCTCGGTGCGATAATTGCCATTTAAGCCAATTTTTACACTGCCGACGGTGCCAGGATTGGTGTTGACGCGAATATTCAGGTTCCTCGTGGGCAGCGTCCCTAGATTGAGCGTATCGTTATTCGTCAAGACACGGATGTCCTGATGTGTATCGGCATTCACCAAAACAAAGTTGACGGCGGCTTGCGCTTGCGAAACAGGGGTCGCGCTAGGACGCGGGATATTGGTCGGGCGACTGCCACCATTCGGGCGTTGTGTCGCTGGAGTCCGTTGATCGACAATAGTAAACCGAAGTGACGAAACTGGCCCCGCGCTGCCGCCTAAATTCTGACGGGTATAGGCTGTCGCACTCAGGTTATAGATGCCCGTCGCAGGCTGCCAACTGTGGTAGTTGCCGCCCGTGTTACTCCAAATGGCATACGGGGCCACATTCTCCATCCGAGTCGTGCCATTTACGTTAAAGCTAACACTGCCTACCGTAGCAGGATAGGTGGTCACGCGGATGTTCAGATTGCGCGTTCCCAGTGTAGCGAGATTAATCGTTTCGCCGTTGGTCAAGTTACGAATATCGCGGTTCGTGTCGGCATTCACCAGCGTATAGTTCACGATGGAATACATCGACTGCTGCGACGGACTGGTCGGGCGAATGGTCGCAGCCGGACGCGGCGTATTTGTCGGGCGCGTTGTAGCGGTAGGCTGCTGGTTAACCACTGTGAAGCGTAAAATCGCTACCCTGCCTGCCGTACCTGCTAGATTTTGTCGGTTATAGGCCGCAGCGGTCAGGGTATAGCTGCCTGTTGTAGGCTGCCAGTTACTGTAATTGCGCCCTTCATTGCCCCACATCGCATACGGCGCCGTATTTTCGGTACGGGTGCTGCCATTCAAGCTGATGCGGACACTGCCCACATTGCTGGGATAAGTGTTCACGCGGATGTTCAAGTTGCCTGTGGGCAGGCTTCTCAAGTTAAGGATTTCGCCATTCACCAACGGACGAATATCGCGATCCGTATCCGCATTGACCAGGATAAAGCTAACAACCAATTGCGCCTGCGGAATTGGTGTACTAGTCGGGCGCACCGTGTTGGTCGGACGCACCGTGTTGGTCGGACGCACGGTATTGGTTGGGCGCGGTGTAGCTGTATTGGTCGGACGTGGTGTGTTGGTCGGGCGCACGGTGTTAGTTGGGCGCGGCGTATTCGTCGGCGCGGGTGTATTGGTCGGTGCAGGCGTGTTGGTTGGGAGTGGTGTATTCGTCACTGAACCATCGCTAGTGGTTTCTGGCGTGATTTCAGCGGCGTTATCAACAACGGTAAAGTTGACCGTCATCGGGGTACTGGCACTGCCGTTCCTGTTGCTGGCAGCATAAGCCACAACGCTTAAAGTATAGTCCCCCGGATTGAGTTCACCTTCATGATAATCATTCGGTGATGTATCGCCCCACAGCGCAAACGGTTTCACATTTTCGGTGCGCTCGCTGCCATTGATCGAAAAATGGACGCTGCTTGCGGATTCAGCTGTATCTGCGCGAATATTCAAGGTGCCATTGGTCAGCGCGGCTAAATCAACCACAGCGCCATCCGTTAGTATGAGCATGTCTTGATCGGTGACAGCATCAATTACAACCAGATTCACAATAGCGGGAGCAGGCTGTGTTGTGGCAGTCGGTCTTGGTGTATTTGTGCTGATAGGGGGAAAAGACTCGCCATCCCCGATAATCGTGAAATCATTATTGTCAGGGTCACGAAACCGAACATTTTGGAAACGCGAATTGGCATCTTCATTGGTGGTCGTTTGCCATCCCGCAAGATTGAGATAGCGTCCCGATCCGACACCAAATGTTGACGGCGTTTGCAGGTTATACCAGGTATTTGTATTGGAAGTCAGCGTATTGACAAAGGTTGCCCATACATCGCTGGAAAGAGTAGACCGAATCACAGGTTGGGTTGAATTTTTGGCGATGATAATGTTATTGCGGAGGATATAATTTTCCGCCGGCCACAACCATTCACCCCCGCTCGGACGACCCGAGTTTTCACCCGTGAAATAAATCTGGGCGGTACCATTGCCATAGAAGATGTTGTTTTCCAACGTGATATTCTTCACATTGGCGCTGCGAATGCCTTCGTTACCATTATTGGCGATGATGCTGTTGCGGATAGCAATCGGCCCCATGCTGGCTTCTAGGTAAACACCAGCCTTTACATTGTTTGTGATCGTCGCACCTTCGACAGTCAGGTTGCGATTGCGCGTATCAAACCACAGGCCGTAGGTGAAGTTGTTGCGAATAGAAAGATTACGATAGGTTGCGTTTGTGATATAGAGGTGCTTTACACCTGCCAGCGCCCAACCCATGAAGTTTCCCTGATAACCGCGCCAGTTATTCCGCGTGGCGCTTTCATTTTCAGAGAGCAGGTTGGTCAGATAGGAACCGCTGTAGCCTGTGCCGCCGTTGTTTGAGTAGGTATTGTTGCGGGAGACGATATTGTTGGTGCGTACAAATTGAAGTCCTGCATCACTGCTCCATTGAAACGCATTGTTTTCCAAGAGGATATTGTTGCAATCGCTAATGTAAGCCTGTGCTGCGAAGGTCAATGTTCCATGCTGAACTGTTAGGCCACGCACAGCAATATTCTGACGATTGGTAACACGGAAAACCACACCGCGTGTAGCAACTTCGATCTGCGCCGAGCTTATATTGAGGGCGTTTGCCATTGAAATCGTGACCTGATTTTGGCCTTCGTCCACATAAAAGGTATCAGCACCCAATTCAGAGCGGTTCAAAACCTGGCGGAGTGAGCGCCCGTTAACGAAGATCATTTCACGACGGCGGATAATATCTGGCACAGAAACATTCAGACCAGCGCTGACCCAACCACTGGGAATCGGCGCGAGACCCCAATCATAATTCCAATCATGGGTATAGATGTTACCACTTTGAGATTGCCATCCTCCCCACACATCCGAGCCAGAAATAATGGTCTGCCCTGGAACGCCTTCGATGACCATCGGGGCGTTGGTTCCACCGCTGCCCAATGAGAAGGACTCACGATATACACCTGCGCTGATGAGCACACGCACGCCCTGATTTTGCCGATTGATGCTCATCGCCATCTCGGCTGCACGACCTAATGTGCGGAGAGGTTCGTTCGCTGTTCCGGCGTTTTGGTCGGAGGCAGCGGAGTTTGCCGGATTGACATAAAGAGTCCGGCTGATGTTGTTGAAGATCGACTCGTTGAGAATATCTTGGGCTGTCGTGCTGGCTTCGGTCATTTGGGCGGCGGCAATCTGCGCGCCCACCAACAGTAGGGTAGCTGTTAAAACAGCGAGTGCTGCAAGTTTGCTCAGTTGGGTGTTCATTGTTTTACGCATCGTGTTGTTCATTGTTGCATCCTCTTCTGAAGTTTGGTTTAGCCTGCGCTTTTTTGCGCTTACCTGTGAGTGAAGTACGGTCTGATCGTTGGAGCTTCATTTCATAAGGTGGTTCGTGTTGAGTATCTATTGTCCTACTCTTATGCTTTGCCAGACTTCTTGCCAAATCCATTTACAAAATTCACACTTCGTTACATCTTTGGCCTGATGACAAAATCATCTTAAGCCTTTTTCGCTTACACTTTTTATTTATGTCTCAATTCTTCGCCAATAATCATAGGCTAAAAGTACTGGATAGTATGAAAGTACTATCATTTTGGTGAGCTTATTTTAACCATTAAACGTTTAACTAGGACTCAATGCTTGAAGTTAAATTATTGTTAAAAGATTGTTATACCATTAAATAACATTAAGTATAAATAATATTGGTATAGATGTTATATTTTAATATTATTAATTAAGTTTATATCATGTTTATTCTTTTGATTGTAATAGGTTTATCTTTTGAGCCGTCTGAACCGCTCGGTTGGATAGAAGGATAGGGCAGTGGCAGATTTGCGTGTATCGAAGACAGGACGCATAGACTGAAGTGACGCGGATTAAAACATAGGGTCTAATCGCTAAAGGTAACAACACACAAATTAATGCGCCCTACAAATAATTGGATTGTTTTCTTAAACAGCATTATGTATAAGGCGAGTGAGTCAAGTTACAGATGTGACCAGTCCGCAATTAGGCTGGATACGGTGCATTATCACAAACAGGGCCAAAGGCCGTATCCTGAATGTAATGAAGGATTTGTTTGTGATAATCACTTTTATCATTATTATAATTACTTCAAAAATATTAGTAAATAGCCAAGTTGAAGTTGTCTGTTTTGACTAAATTTTCCCCTCATTTATTAGGCAGAAATCCCACAAAATAAAGCACTCTTCCTTATAGATAAGATCAGGTAAGTAATGCTGGCAGTTTTGAAGTGCCAGCTCGAGTTTCTGTAAACCCATAAACGGGTTCAGTAACGATGAATACAATCTCTTCAGAGGTTTCAAATCTTAGATTTAGTGCTGGGTTTTGAACCCGGCGCGGCATAATCCGTAACGTCAATGATGAATCAACTGTCATCACTACACAGTGCAATTCATCACCCGATTTCCTCATTTCATGGCGTGAACACTATCGGTTGCTATAATTTGGATGCACTATTTGATGAGGCAAAGATGCGATTCGGATTTGTGTTTTTCGGTTGATGAATCTGCTTTTGCTGATAACTGAAAGCTGACGGCTGAAAGCTCGAATCAATAAATTAATGGCAGGGTAAATTGTGGTAAAAAGACTTTTTTTTGCAATTTCAGTGGTCGCTAGTTTGTTTATAGTCGTCATCGTCACCAGCGGTTGGTTTTTGTCGCAAGACCTCCCGCCCGAAGTCGCAGCGGGTTACAACGTATGGCAAGAAAACGGCTGCATCGGCTGTCATACCTTGTATGGGCAAGGCGGCGCGTTTGCACCGGACTTAACCCACATCTATGAACAGCGCGGCGCGGATTATCTGCGTGAATTTATGGTCAACCCCAACGCCTTTCACCCCGACCAACGCCTGATGCCGCGCTTTGGCTTAACCGTAAACGAAACCGATAATCTCTTAGCTTTTCTCGATTGGGCGACCAAACAAGAACCAGCCGTGCGCTGGCCTCCCCGCTTGATCGCCGTTAGCGGATCAGGCAGCTTAACCGTCGCCGCTGTGCCCGAAATCACTGCCCCCGAAGCAAGCCCTCAAGATGCAGCGATTGCACGCGGACGAGCGATTTATTCCCGCGCTCCCGCTGTCTGCTCTACCTGTCATTCGCTTGAACCAGAGGTTCGGTTAGTCGGGCCGTCGCTTTATGGCATTGCCACCACTGCCGCCGAGCGCGTTTCCGGGCAATCCGCTGAGGATTACATCCGCACGTCGATTTTAAATCCGAGCGATCACATCGTCGAAGGTTTTCCCGACGCGATGCAGAAAAATTTCGCCGAAACGCTCAGTGCTGATGAGATCAACGATCTAATTGTGTTTTTGCTGACTCAGGAACGGTAAAAGCTATGTCCAAAATAATCGCAAATCTTTTGACCCAATCGGCGCTGTTATTCATCGCGTATGCGCTGTTGGCATTGCTCGGCGCGGTCAAGTTTCTAGGGAATGATCCCCTCTCAAGTGCGCTCCCATATCATCAGGTCGCCCCTTGGAGCGCCGTCCTGCTGCGTTTAGCCATCATGTCGGGATTGCTCGCCAGCGGCTTAAAGATGTTCGCCGATTCTGTGCCTTCCGATCCGCTTGAAAATGCCGAAAGCGCCAGCCAATCCGCCCGAATACTAAACTATACCGCGCAAGGTTGGACGGTCTTTGTGATAGTCGCGTTTCTGTTTGGGGCGCTTGGTCTATTGGATGGACGTTACGGCATGGAACTGCCCGTCTTCCTATCAATCATTCAAGCGATTTTGATGGCCTTATTTGTAAGCGTGATCGCCATCAATGCCCGTCCGCTTAATCACAGTCTCGCAGTCTGGCTGATGGGCATGTTCATCAGTACACTCTGTACTTTTACAACTGTGATTTCGCCCTCTGACCCGCTGCAAGCGCAAACGGTGGCGACAGTCGCGGCGGGTGTCAATCTGAATGTCGCGCAGATGATCGCGGCGGCGGCGATTCTCTTTTGGCTACTTGGACACGACCAATCAGCGCAAGACGAAACCGCCGTCTATCTTTACGCGGGGACTCTTGCCGTAACCGGTGCGCTGGTGACTCTTGCCCCGCTCAATTTACTCTCCGCCAACAGCGCCTTTTTGAGTGTTCTCGCCTTAATCGCGGCAGCAGGCGCAGCCGTAATTTTTATCCGCTGGATAACGATAAGCGTCAAACAAGCGGCAGGATGGGTGACGTTGGCGGCTTTCCTGCTTTTATGCGGCCTGAGCATTTTGGGTGGATTCAGCGCCGTCGGCAGCATCAGCCGTTGGACGCTTGGTACCCGCTTAAGCGATTTGCAAGTCACGCTGATTTCGTTAGCCGTGATGACGTTAGTTTTGGCGATGAACGAAGCCTATGAGAATAAAACTCGGACTAACCGCGCTCAACTGCCCTTCTGGTTGATCTCCGGCGGCATCCTCATTGCTGGCTTTGGATTGGCGGGCGCGGGATTGGTGCAAACCTATTTGGAGCGCATCGTCGGCGTAGGGTATCTGGAAACCCAAACTTACATTCAGCCGCTTTACGCTGTATGGACGTTGGGATTAGTAGCCTTACTCTTAGGTGCAGTCGGTTACACCTTGTCGCAGGTCTTCCGCCGGACGTAAATGTAGGGACGCAATATATCGCATCCGCAGAACTAAGTGTATGTGTCGAACTGCCGATTTACATCTGCAAAACCGCTCAAACTTTTATAAATGTAGCTTTCATAGATTTGCCAAAGAAGTTGGAAAAAGATTTAACCACAGAGCGCACGGAGAACACAAAGATTTAAGTTCAAATTCTTGGTGACTTGGTGGTTCAAAGATTTCCAATTATTTATCGAGGGTTACTTTTTGTATGACTCAGAAGGTATTCTGGCAAGACCCATACCTGACCCAAATCGAAACGTCGATTACAAGCGCCGACGGCGACCATATCACCGTTGAGCGCACGATCTTTTATGCGTTTTCCGGCGGTCAGGAAAGCGACACGGGGATGATAGGTGGTCAGCCTGTGTATGAGGCACGTAAAGACGGTCAGCAGATTGTCTACACCTTGCAGCCAAATCATGCCTTAAAAGTGGGCGATCAGGTGATGATGTACATCGACTGGGAACGGCGCTATAAGCTGATGCGGCTGCATTTCGCCGCTGAATTAGTGCTAGAACTGGTATATCAGGCCTTAGGGACGATCACCAAAATTGGCGCACATATCGCCGAGGATAAATCCCGTATCGACTTTGCTTGGGAGGAAAATATTGCCACTCTGTTTCCGGTCATTTTGGAAAAAGCTCATTCCCTCATTCACGCCAATCATCCGATTGTGAGCGCATTTAGCGATGAAGCCAACGAAAGGCGCTATTGGGAGATCGCAGGCTTTGCGAAAGTCCCATGCGGCGGAACACATCTAAAGATTACGGGCGAAGTCGGCGAAATCACGCTCAAACGGAAAAATGTCGGCAAAGGTAAAGAGCGCATCGAAATTTATATAGGACTTTCGCTTACCTCACCCCCCGGCCCCCTCTCCAACACTTGGAGAGGGGGAGAAAAACGCATCTTGAAGTCCCCTCTCCATGCAATGGGGAGGGGATTTAGGGGTGGGGTAAATGCGTGAGCGAAAGTCCTATTATATTTAAATCCCTAAGATGAAACTTGGCGTTCTTGGCGACTTGGTGGTTCAATTAAAGCCTATTGTATTGAGCATCCCAAATGAAAGCGATTTTATGGTTACAGTTTGGCTAATCCGTCATGGCGAAAGTCATGCCAATATGGGGCGGACGACGGCGCACCCGGCAGCGGTTGAACTCACAGAAGAAGGGCTGAATCAAGCGCGGCAGATCGCGGCGGCATTTCCCCATGCCCCGGTTATGATCGTCAGCTCACCTTATATGCGCGCCCAGCAAACCGCCCTGCTCACGCGACAGCGCTTCCCGGAAGTCTTGGTCGATGAATGGCCTGTGCAGGAATTTACCTATCTTTCGCCACCGCGTTTTAAAAATACCTCTGCCAGTGACCGCCGCCCGGCTTCCGATGCGTATTGGACGCTGGCGAATCCGCTGCATGTTGATGGCGATGGCGCGGAATCATTTGCGGATTTAATGGGGCGTGTTCAAGCGATGAAAGACCGTCTAAAGGAAATGGATGGCGGCTTAGTCGCGGTCTTTACGCACGGCTTATTCATTCAAGCCGTGTTGTGGTCATCCTTTATTGGCACGATAGAATTAAACGCGACCAGCATGAAGCAGTTCCGGGCATTTACAACCGGCTTTAACCTGCCCAATGGCGCGATTATCCAACTTCTTCTTAATGAGGATGATTTCTGGATGAGCGCTATCCATACCGAACATTTATAAACAGGCTTTACACACGTAAGCGAGATTTTTGTAGGGGCGAGGCGCGTCTCGCCCTGCTTGAACTATAAAAAATAATTTTTAGGAGCAAATTTTATGGCCTCACAACCTGCCCCGCGCAAGTCCCGTCCTGCTCTCCGTTGGCTGGCACGGATTTTGATCGTCCTGTCTTTTTTTATCTGCGGTGCAGCTACACTTTTCGCCTTTTGGCCTGTCCCCGAAGACCCGATCATCGCCCTCGCAGACCAAGGCGGCGGCGCACGTCAAAATGAAGCCTCCGTTACGGGCTTGCAAGCGGCGTGGCCTGATTTACCAACTGTCGATGCCGATCAAGCGGAGCTAGGACGGTTGTTATTTTATGATCCGGTGCTTTCGGTGAATAACACCGTCTCATGCGCCTCCTGCCATCATCCCGATTTGGGCTTCTCCGACGGACGTGCGCTGGCCCTCGGCGCACATGAACAGAATCTCCGCCGCAGTGCGCCCTCGCTCTGGAATGTGGCCTATGCGGAAAGTCTCTTTTGGGATGGACGCGCCGCCTCGCTCGAAGAACAATTTTTATTCCCGCTGACCAATCCCGACGAAATGGGCGCAGATTTAGAAGGCATGATCGCCGAACTGCAAGCCATTCCCGATTATCAGGCTAAATTTGATTCGGCCTTTGCCGACGGAATCACCATCGAGAACATCACAACGGCAATTGCGGCCTTCCAGCGCACACTCATCACGCAGGATTCCGCCTTTGATCGTTTCGCGGCGGGTGATTTTAACGCGCTTACCCCGGCACAGCGGCGCGGCTTCGATATTTTCCGCAGCGCAGAAACCCGCTGTTTCGAGTGCCACTCCTATCCCACGTTTACCGATAACTCCTTCCATATTCTCGGCGTACCGGAAGACGAAAACGTCAGCACAGATCGGGGACGGGTTGAGGTCGCTAACGCGCCTGATGCCGAATATAGCTTCCGTGTACCAAGCCTACGCAATGTCGCTTTGACCGCGCCTTATATGCACAATGGTGGGCTGCCCACATTAGAAGAAGTTGTCCAATTTTATGCCGATGGCGGCGGATTAGAAGGCGGCGGCATTGATGTGCAGGTCGATGAAAAAGTACGCGGGTTTGATCTGACCGATCAGGAAAAACAAGACTTGATCGCCTTCCTCTATGCCCTCACCGATGAACCCGCCGCGTTAATTACGCTGCCAGAAAGTGTTCCATCTGGTTTAGCCGTCGTCCAGCCAGAGCAAAATCCCGCCCGCGAACTGGTCGAAGTTTCCGCCGCGCCGCCCTATACACCTGGCGAATCGCGTGAAGCCCAGACGATTACCGTCGCGTCCGGCGAGAGCATTCAATCCGCTGTTGATCGTGCTTTACCGGGGGATACCGTCGAAGTTGAGCCGGGTGTCTACTACGAGACGGTTTATGTCGATATGCCCAATATCACGCTGCGCGGCCTCGTCAACGGCGAAGGCCAATCCGAAACCGAGCGTCCTTGGCTCGACGGTCAAAACACGGTGAGCGACGGTTTTAATACGACGGGCGATGATTTCCTGCTGGAAGGATTCGGCATTCGTGGCTATATCGGCAACGGCGTACTAACGACAGGCGCGGAGCGGGTCGTTTTCCGTGATTTAATCATCATCGGTGTCACCGAAGGCGAACATCACACGATTTATGGCTTGTATCCGATTGAATGTACCGACGTGACCATCGAAAACAGTGTCGTAACCGGAATCGCGGACGCGGCGATTTACGTCGGTCAAAGTCGCGGGCCGATCATCGTCCGCAATAACGAAGTTTACGGCAACGTGACCGGAATCGAGATCGAAAACAGCACCAATGCCGATGTCTACGATAATTATGTACACGGCAACACAGGCGGGATTCTCGTCTTCCTGCTGCCGAATAACCCCTCCAGAGTAGGCTATAACACCCGCGTGTATAACAACCGCATCGAGAGCAACAATTTGCCCAGCTTTGCGGCGGAAGGCTCTACCGTCTCCAAAGTGCCGCCGGGGACAGGCATCCTCATTATGACGGCGGATAACACCGAGGTCTTTAACAACATCATCACCGACAACAAGACGGGTGGCGTGGGGCTGACGAGCCTCTATTCACTTTATGACCGCGATACCGATTTCGATCTGGGGCCGCTGCCAGAAGGCAACTGGATTCACGACAACATTTACGAAAATAACGGGTATGATCCCGAAGGGTTGGCGAAAGAACTCGGTTTACCCGGCGCGGATATTTTATGGACGGGCGAAGGCTGGTCGAACAGTTTCGACGAACCAGACGCGACTTTCTTCCCGCCGCTGCTGCCGGGGCGCGATTGGCCTGATCCCGCCAAACGCCTGCTCTGGCGCATTTATGACATCGCCATCCGTGCGCTGACGGGGTGAACGCGGGTAGAATAAACCCAATAAGCAAATGCAAGAGGGTATAAAAATGTCGAATATCCAGCTTTCCGATGACGTTATAGAGCAGATTCAAGAAATTGCCCAACGTGAAAATCGCTCACCAGACGCGGTGATTTTGGCTTTGCTGGCACAATATCGAAACGACACGATGGACGATGACGAGTATTACAGCGACGCACAAATCCGCCGCCGAATGTATGAACGGGCGCGGCGTTATTGGCAGCAAACCGATCATCAAGAGCGTTTGCAATTGAGCGATGCCGATCTTGATGAACAGTTTTGGATATTTGACCAAGAAGGCATCCCACGCTTAAAGTCTGAGCAGGGATCGATTGAAGTTCCCAACGATGATCTTTTATCAATGGCGCTCATTTTATCCGACAAGTTAAACATCCATTCTGGGCGCAAAGATACAGCGGCCAATTTTGACGAGGCGGTCAAGGATGTTGTCAGGAAAAAACGTGCCTCTAAAAACGAGGGATGATGTTCTGGTTGACAGTAGTTTTGTCTATGCCCTTCTGGATAAAGATGATAAGTACCATGCTGCTGCTACAAAATTCGCTCTGACTTTAAAACAACGCCAAATTGTGGTGGATGTCGCGCTGACGGAAGTTGCCCAGCTTTTGCAAGAAATCAGCGAACAGGCTGTCTTGCAATTTTTTGATTTAATGGCGGGGTCGAATTATCAGCTTGAGCCAATCACTAAAATTGATCTCAATCGGGCGCGTCAGATCAAAGTGACCTACTCAACCGCACGGCTAGATTTTGTCGATTGTTGTATCATGGCGGTTTCCGAAAGGTTGAACATCAAACAAGTCTGCACGTTTGATCGGCGCGATTTTACGATTTTACGACCTACTCACTGTGATTATTTAGAACTGCTGCCTTAAGGCGCTCAAACTATGCCACCGATTGTCATCCATCACAAAGCCAACACAGACGCGCACACCAACGCGCCTAATTCATTAGAAGCCATTCATGCCAGTTTAGAGGCGAATGCCGCTTGCATCGAGATCGACATCATGGCGCTGGCGGATGAAGATTTTCTGCTCGTTCATGACGATCAATTACAAGCCGAAACCACAGGCAGTGGCAGCATTAGCGCGTGCAGCGCCGAAATTGCGCGAGGGCTGCATTTTAAATCACATGAGGGGCGCTTTCGTGTTCCGCTGTTGAGCGAAGTGGTGGCCTTGTTGAAAGCACACGGCGGCACAACCCGATTGCAGCTTGATTTTAAGGATGTCTATCCCTACCCCACCGATGAGCCGTTGCACCGTTTATTGCGGCTGATCGAACCGCTAGGGAATCGTGTCATCGTCAGCAGCGCCGCCGACTGGCAGTTACGCAAACTGCGGCGGCTTTCCAAAACGCTTGATCTCGGCTTCGACCCCAAGTTTTATCTCGATTGGCGCGCCGAAAAATCTGACCCGCGCCTACCGCCCTTCCGCTTGGGTGCTTACGGCTATTACGACGATCATCTGCTCTCACTGGAAAAACGCTGGTCGGCGGCAGAATATTTGACAGACCGCTGTGAAATGCTGGCGCATCTAGTGGATGGCGTGAGCGTCATCTATATCAACTATGGGCTGCTGACTCACTCCTTAGATGACGGATTTAATTGGGCGGCGGCGCTGCATGAGATGGGGATTCAAGTCGCGGCGTGGACGCTCGATGCCGATAACGTCGCGGCAGTTGAGTCGCTCTCAGCCTTAACAACGGCGGGTGTCGATCAATTCACGTCGAATACGCCGCTGGCACTTGGGGCTTTGCTAAAGGTGGTGTAAATATAAAGAGACAAGGGATGTTTTCCTTGTCTCTTTAAAATTAAATGCTATGAACGGCTAAAATCTATGATCTCGCCAATCAAGGCACTTGTACAGGTGTACCAAGTACCTGGAAGCCGTTACCGACCAATCCGCCTACGCTAAAACCGCCGGGACCTGCCGACTGCACCGACACATAATAGGCACCTGCTGGCAGCGCCAGCGGAATAGTCGCGCTGCATGTCCCTATATTTTGGCAGCCCAGCGCCGTCGATGAATACCATTGCAGATGAGCCGTATATGCACCGCCATACGTCCCTACAAACACATAATACCAAGTCGCCCCTGCCACGCCCTGCCAACTGACTGTCGCGTTTCCACCGGCATAAGTCAGCGCGAGGCTATTGAGTGGAACAAGCTGTGGCGCAGTAAAGTTCAGGACGAAATCACCCGGTTCAGTCGTATTTGCCGAGTTTTGCGGCCCGTTGTACCCATTACTAAACGGCCCATCAATGCTCGGCCCACCAGCGCCTTCCGCATTCACATAAACACTGTAACTGCCATTAGCAAAGTTCATCGCATCCGTCAGCAAGCTGCAAGTTGTACCGTTGCAATTGAGGGCAGGTTTGTTGTGATACTCGCCATAAACCCAGGCATTCGTCGTCCAATTGAAGATCGCCACGCGGAAGCGGGTTGCCTTAGCGTCATCAGACCATTGAATTGTTGGGCGGCCTTGATTCAGCGTCACACTGATATTCTGCGGCAGGTTCGGATCAGGAATCGTATCCACCCGGAACTCCGCCCCCGCCCATCCGTTATTATATACACCGCCAGCGCTGTAACCGCCGGGACCGTAACTTTGGACATAAAAGTAGTAGCGGGTGTTATCCTGAAAATCGATGGTCGATTGCAATTGGCAGGTCGTACCGCCCAAGCTGCCGCAAACACTCGCCCGCGAAGCCCAATAATTGACGAGTGCCGCGCCATAATTGCCAGCATCAAAATCCGCCTTACGAATGATGAAGATGTTAAACCAAGTTGCATTCGTCGCCGCGCCAGAAAGTGTCCAATTGGCGGTTGGGCGCAGGATATTCACATTCGTCAAGTTCACTGTGCTTACAGGGGCAGGCGCTGGTGCGTTAAGCGTAAAGTTGAACGGCCCCCGCCAACCGCAGACATCCGCCCGTAGATAAACCACATGCGCCCCATTCCGTAGTCGCACATTTTCATTATTGACAGTCGGCTCAACCGAACACGTCCCTCCGGTACAAGTGCTGGTAGATGGCAGTACGCCGCTGTAATAATAAGGCGTTACCATATTATCCGCCCGGAAAACCGCCACTTCATAATTGCTTACGCCGCTAATTGCGCTCCATGTATAAGCCGGATTCCCCATCGTCGTCGTAATCGTGTTTGTGGGGCCGCTTAATGCGATCACAGGCCTTGTTGCAGGCCGTCCACCCGGACTCGTGATCGTGAAGTTATTGGCATCCGGGTTGCTGAATTGGACGTTAGTGGTGATCGATTCGCAGTCCTGATTAGTTTGGCTCTGCCACTGTTGCAGCGACAATGTTGACCCGCTCGAAACACGGAAAATATTCGGTGATTGTTGGTTATACCAGATATTGCTGGCTGAAGT
>Ga0163154_10002032_pt1 | contig 30182 bp, 23 predicted proteins | sample OliLakLV19MP9P1_FD_148649 | JGI IMG/M metagenome (GOLD analysis project Ga0163154, IMG submission 148649) | Freshwater microbial mat bacterial communities from Lake Vanda, McMurdo Dry Valleys, Antarctica - Oligotrophic Lake LV.19.MP9.P1 | ecosystem: Environmental > Aquatic > Freshwater > Lake >... | reverse complement strand
CCACTGGGGCTTAGAGAGGGGAACGACTCCTGCTATGGCTATGGGGTTTGTGAGTAGAGCGATGACGATCGAGGAAATCTTGTCCTGGAGAGGCGTGTCAGACTTCATCTCTTGAAAGACCAGTACCCGCCTAAGCAGGTGGGGTTCTTGACCCTTCCATTTCTACGGTGTAGATTTCACCAAACAGAGAAACCCGATCGCCCGCCACAAGTTTGCGCCCCCGCCGCGTTTCAATCTTGCCGTTGACCGTGACTTCGCCTTCTTGAATTAGCAATTTGGCTTCGCCTCCGGTCTGCACCATGCCAACAAATTTCAGGTATTGGTCAAGTTTGATGTTGTCGTCTTTGAGTAAATCGGGCGTACTTTCGTCGTCATTATCATTCATAACAGTGCTGGCAAGAGAGAATTAGGTATTGCGACCAGATCTAAGATTTTAGTCTGCTCGATCGCCTTGGAGAACATCAGCCTCCCCTCATTCAATCTATCGTGAGATGGCTTCATTGCTTGGGAGCCTGCGGCATTAACTGGAGCGCGCAATATGTGGAGTTCGCAATATGCAAATCCGGATTGAACCTTACCACGCCCATCAGCTTGATGCAGTCGTTCGTCTTTCACTTCGAGCCTGGACTCCGGTCTTTGATTCAATGCAAAATGCCATGGATGCTGATGTGTACCGAGAATTCTATCCCAACTGGCGTGTGAGCCAGCAAAAAGCTGTTGAGGATGTCTGCGCTGCTGAAGACACAAATGTGTGGGTTGCGATCGATGGAGATTCCACCGTGGGTTTTGTAGCCATAAAACTACACTCAGAACCTATCATGGGTGAAATCTACATGGTCGCTGTCGATCCAGATGTTCAAGGTCACGGCATTGGCACAGCTCTGATAAAGTTTGTCCTTGATTGGATGAAAGATGCTGGGATGTCCGTTGCGATGGTTGAGACGGGGGGTGATCCCGGTCATGCCCCGGCACGTCGCACCTATGAAAAGTTAGGCTTCGGACTGTTACCGGTCGCCAGATATTTCAAGAAGCTTTAGAGCCTGATGGTTTTTATTAGCTCCGCTAAACTAGGGTATTACGATCGTCAACCTTTCCTATTCAGGAGAAAACCGTGTCTACAGAAGCCACGATCGCCCAATCCCCACCTTCCCCTTTCATTGATTGGGAACCTCCAACTCCCCCAACCGATTTAATCTTTGATGATGGAGTTCCTTTGGAGAGTAAGCGTCACCGTATTGCCATGAATGTGCTGATCGACTCGGCGATGGCAGCGTTAAGCGATCGACCGAATTCCTTTGTCGGCGGCAATACGTTTGTTTACTACAGTCAAGATCAAGCTATGAATCGGGACTTTCGGGGGCCCGACTTCTTTGTGGCGCTGGATGTGGATGGCGATCGAGAACGGCAGGGGTGGGTGACCTGGCAAGAAGGCGGACGTTACCCCGATCTGATTGTCGAACTTCTATCGCCCAGCACCGCTACCGTTGATCGCACCGTCAAGAAAGCGTTGTACGAGCGAGTGTTTCGCACCCTTGACTATTTTATCTTTGACCCATTTGATGCCACGGTTTTTGAGGGGTGGTATTTGGGTAACCAGCACTACCAGCCTTTGCAGCCGAACGATCGCGGGTGGTTATGGTGTGAGGCGCTGGGATTGTGGCTAGGAATCTGGGACGGAAGTGTGCAACGGGAGCCACCTACGGGCACCTGTTCCTGGCTGCGATTTTATGATGCGGGTGGCAATCTGATATTACTGCCAGAGGAGCGGGAGCGGTTGAGAGCCGACCAAGCTGAAGCACAGTTAGCCCAGGAGCGCGATCGGCTGCGGGAGCGATTAAGGGCAAGGGGCATTGATCCAGATGAGGTGATGGATTAGTCTCAACTCAAGTCAGTTGAGCGAAGAAGGTTATTTTACAAGAAGTAGTTAAGGAATTAATTGTAGGGTGTAGCACAGTTGAACCTCAGTTCGATGGCTCCTTTGTCACTCAGTTTGCCACTACTTCCATCACCGTTTCTAATTTATTAGTGGCACAGGAACGCGCCACTAATAAATTAGGCTCTATTTAATTCCCTAGAACGTGAAAGTGGTTCTTAGAACTCCCACTGTTGCCGTTGGGTTGCCACTGAACCCTTCTGGGTTAAAGACGAAAAATACGCCCGGTGTAACACTGATGTTGTCATTCAACCGGAAATTTAGATATCCCTCCAGGTGGTAGGGCGTTGTATTATCCGATCGATTGGCAGCACCGCCAAGACCCGCCTTAGCCAGGGGTTGACCAAAAATCAGCCCGGCTTGATTGCCCTTTCCCAACAGGTCATAGAATGCCAGTCCTGCCATCCAGCTATTGAAGGTAGTTGATGCCCCAACGCCAGAAGCGGTATCTACAAAAATATACGACCCATAGGTGCTGAAGGTGATCTGGGGTGTGAGCCGCCAAGCTAGGGTTGCACCCACAGTGTTCAAGCGGACAGGTGTCGTGACTCCGATCGCGGGATTAGCGCTAGTAATCGACCCAATGTCAGAGGCAGATAATCCCGTGGCTAGGATATTTAGCTGGTGATAGCTGTAGGAATAGTTCAGCGCCAGATCGATCGTATCAGTGGGTTTGAGAGTTAGCTGGGTCGCAGCAATGTAACTACCATTAAATAGACCTGATCCTAGCGGTGAACCAGGAAAGCCTAGATTGGTCGGAACTGCTGCGTTCACCGAGCCATAGAGCGCTCGCAAGTCAATCCCGTCAGAGATATTCCAGATAAACCCCGCCGCCGCCGCTAGACCAATCCCAGAGGTGCCGCCAGAAACTCGCAATGCTGGGTTTAGCCCTGCGAACCGAGAGATTGCCCCTTGTCCCTCACTAGCAAAGGGGGTGATGGTGGGGAAGGCATCGGAGACTTCAGCATTGGTGCCCGCGAAGAGCGTGATGCGATCGGCCACCGGGAAGATGTAGAGGAGCTTGTAGAGACTGACAGCATTCGCGCCAGTATTCACCAAAGTAGAAGGATTGGTCGAGCCGAATTGGGGTTCATAGGACAATCGCACATTGCTGGCCGTACCAAACACTGGGTCACCATAGCCAAGTACGCCCGATGTGCTGCCAAAGGGAGCGCCCACACCGCCACCAAAGTTAAAAACTTGCAAGCCCGTGATTAGCAAATCTTTACCACTAAAGCTAGTGAGCAGATTCAGACGCACTCGGTTACTGAAAGTCGTCTGAGTATCTTGACCTGGAGTGCCAGGGGCAACCCCGTTCACAGCGGAATTGGAGGTGCCGGGGCCAGCATTGGCTCTACCCGCACCAGGGTAAGGCCCCCAAGCAGTATTGATGCTGAAAATTGCCTCACCTGTGAGCTTGGTGGTGGTGGAAAATTGCTGCGCTTCCAAAGTAGCTGTCCGGGCTTCCAAGGCATCGACCCGTCCTCGCAGAGTCGCTAGTTCAGCGGCGAATTCTTCCTGGAGTCGTTGCAGAGTCGCCAAATCTTGCTTGGTCACGAGGTCAGCCGTTCCCGCTGCAATCAGTTCACTGACCCGATCGAGGCAAGCGTTGAGACCCGCCGCAAATTCAAAGCGAGTCAGGGCCCGATTCCCTCGGTAGGTGCGATCGGGGTAACCCGCAATACACCCATAGCGTTCCACTAGGGACTGGAGCGCTTGGAAGGCCCAATCCGTCGGTTGCACATCGGATAACTGAGAGACAGAGGTCACCTGACCCATAGCATCACCTGCTGGCTGACTCACTGGCTCTGGAATTGGGGTGGAAAGCTCAGAAACCGATCGCTCTCTGCTCAATATCGTTGGGCTTGTCGTTGGGGTTTCCGCCAAAAGCTGAGGCGTGGCACTCGCTTGGGTCTGCTCAACGGGAGTGGAGATTGCAGCCTGCTCTATGGGTGTTGCAACTGTTGCTGCAACGAAACTTGCAGGTGCTTCATCGGATTGGTCTGCACTAAGCTCCTTCGACTCTACGCGGGGCACGATCGCTCCCAAGGAAAGCAAACTTAATAAAAAGCAATAGAAACCGACGCTGCCGATCGGAGACAGCCAATGTTTATTCATTAATACATCCTCACTGTAAAGCTAGATTTGCAAGAGCTTCACTAATTGCAACGATGACAATTTAGGGTGTTTCTCTGATTTTGTTCTGGTTTAAATAAATTAACAAAAACATCAATAAGAACCTTGAATTGTATCCATAGAAAATGACCTATTCCTGATACTTGGAAGCAAGCCAATTCCCCTTTTCGTGGGCAATTATGAAATTTCTTAAGATGTTAAGAACATTACTTGGAAAGTGTCACAAATGGAGATCGGAGTTTCTATCGAGTAGATAGCTAAACTCTTGGGATCATGGATTAAGAAAATGGTTGTAAACATGGATTGCGCTCCGATCCGCGCTCCGATCTGCCCCCCAACTCCCCTTTCTGAGATTCCCGAAGGGCTATATTCTGGGGGGCGAGTGTAAAGCTACACGCTAATTTACAAACACTTTATAAGCAGGGTGATATAAGTTGACGTTATGAAAATGTAAAGCCTTAGTAATGTGATTACATAAACATCAGAAATAATGGGAAACGATCGTATCCATAAAGTTATTTGAACCTAGTGTTCTGTCAAGAAAATTTTGAGGGGTCGAAGACCCCTCAAAATTTAACTCCAACTAACCTCCCGGCTTTCAGTTACCCGTCAATTAATTATTGACAAACTACTAGTTGGTGCGATCGACCACGACTGCCTGTTCAAAGAATTGCTTTCCACCTGTTGCGATCGTGAAGCAATTGCAGAAGACAAAATGGTTCAGGTTGCTATGACTAACCCAAAGGAAACAGGTGAGTTTGAGTTAAAGACTAGAAGCGCGATCGTGCCATTTGCTCGGCAAGAAATCCTGACATCGATCGCCACAGATCGCCACAGAGAAGAGGCTTCATGGGGCAGAAATGGGTTGCAGTGCTGACCCCGGAGCTAAGCTCAAGCATGTCGAGTCTGACGACACGTTTGTTTGCACGTTTAAGACTGCTTCCGGTGATCTGTAACCCTTACTTCATAAAGCCCGTGATGAGGATTGAACTCATGACCGCCTCATTACCAATGAGGTACTCTACCACTGAGCTACACGGGCGTGGTGAACGATGTGATTTAGGAAGGATAATGTCCTCTCCTTAACCTGACATTTTCAACGAAGTTTCTCCATCAATTTGGAGATGGGCCGGGCTAGATTCGAACTAGCGTAGGCGTAGCCAGCGGATTTACAGTCCGCCCCCATTAACCACTCGGGCACCGACCCATTTGTTCCACGGAGTGCGATCGTAGCATAAACTGTGGCTGTCCAATCTGCATTTATGCCAGGAATGCTCCAGTTTTTTGCAGGGAGTGCAGGCGACTGTAAATTTCGTTTGCGAGATACAGGGGATGAGAAACCGGGGTTCTGTCCAGGATTGACTTGGTGTCCCAGACTTTGTAAAGAACCCCAGTTTCTGGCTGAAAGTCGATCGCTTCTCCTTGTGAAGCAGATAAATTCTAGCCAGATAGATTGAGACTTAGGGATTTGCTTCCATCCAAGCAACACATTTTTGTATTTGTTGCTGCATTGTGACCCGATCGCTGTGGTAGCGGCGACCGTGACCCGGAAGCACCCACTCAAAGGCGTAGGGAGTTAATTTCTGCACCGATTTCGTGAGTTCTGAAAGGGAATACCAACACACTTCACGAAAGGCGATTAACTGCTGTAGACGATCGGACCAGGCAATGTGATCCCCGGAGAACAAAAACTTATCTCGGTAAAGCAAGACTGTGTGTCCTTTGGAATGACCCGGCACCGGAATGATCAGCAAATCGGGTTCTAGCTGCACCGCATCAGAGCCAGAGAGTTGCCGCTCTACACCGCGAGTTCCCGCTGTGATGTCATCTTGATGCAGAATCCGATCGCAACCAAAGTGGTCATGGAACTTCTGATGATCCGCTACATCGTCGCGGTGGGTGAGGTAAAGGTAACGAATGCCTCCCATCTCCTCCAGTCGTTTCACCAAGGGCGGCGTAAATCGAGGCGAATCCACTAGCACATTGCCTTCAGGACGCTGAATGAGATAACTAGCGGCTCCATAGGAGTTTTCGGCATGGTAGCCGCAGTGGTAGACATTTTCGGCGATGGGAATGGGAAAACTCTGCTGAGCAGTTTTAATATCCTTGGGCTTCTCCACAGTGCCGATCGAAGCCGTGGGGCAGGCCAAAAGCGCTTGGAGCGATCGTAATCGTTCTGTCTCATTCTCCGGCTGATGGTAAACCACGGATTGCTCATCGACACGGCTAAACATCTCTGGAGCCATCCACCGACAGGTATCACAGTCGATGCAGGTGGCATCAACATAAACGTCGCCGCTCACGTTTTGCATCCGACGCTGATTTAAGTGAGCCATAGCTATCCCTCAAAACACTAAATCTGGTTATCGAGCAACCTCAGGTTGGCGATCGAATGAACAAACATTGCGAACCTGTTCTCTAGGAGCAGGGCAGTTTCAACCCAAATCCGATCGCTATATCTAGGCTATCCATTGCAATGTTTTTTGTGTTGAGTACACTGTAGAAGCCAATTTCCCAGTCAGGGGTCTGAGTCACTGGATAGAGCCAGTTTCATCGCTGGTTTTAGGCCGTGCGCTCATCCATATCTAGTGGAAACCAACCCCACTTATTTAGTTGTTCGTAACTACTCAGGCTGCTAGCTCAATGTCGAGCCTGCCCTCATCCCCCAGCCCCTTCTCCCACTGGGAGAAGGGGAGCCGGATTGAAGTCCCTCTCCCTGGGGAGCCGGATTTAGGGTGTAGCTTGCTTCCCGAAGGGTGGGTAGGCTGAGTGGTTAGGTTCATTGATTGATTTCCAACTTCCCATTACCGATTACCTAACGTCTATGCGGTCGATCGCTGCCCTTTGCACCCTTACCACCTTGGCTCTCATGCAGGTCGCCCCCGCAGAGGCAGAGACTCTGCCCCAAGCAGATGTTGAGTTTCAGAGCAACAGCATCCAGTACTACCAGGACTACCAACCTGTTGCCGCCAGTTCTGCCCCACCTATGCCAACCAGTGTGCCTGCGAGTGCGCCGCCAGTTGTCGTCCCAACTCAACCCACCATGCCGCCCCCTAACATTGTTGTGCCGGTGGAACCCGTTGTGCCTACGCGCCGTCCCGTTGCACCCAACCGCCCTGCCAGCCCGAATGATTTTGTGGTGATCGCCACAGATGTGCAGGTGGTGGGAGTTGCACCAGATTTAGAGCAAGTGGTGCGGAATGCCATTCGCACCCGTCCCGGTGGGGAAACTAGTCAAACTCAGTTGCAGGAGGACGTTGCGACCCTTTTGCAGACGGGTTTGTTTGCCAATGCCAGGGTGGGCAGCCGATCGAATCCAGGGGGACTAAGTGTGACCTATCAGGTGGAGCCGATCGTGGTGCGATCGTTGCGGCTGACGGGGGCCCAGGTTCTCACCCCAGACATTGCCAACACTATCTTTGGGGATCAGCTAGGCGCAACAGTCAGACCCGCTGCCCTAGATGCAGCAGTGGCGCAAATCAATCAGTTTTACACCCAGAACGGATATACGTTGGCGCGGGTCATTTCCATTCAACCCAGTCGCGAAGGGGTGCTGACGATCGAAGTGGCTGAAGGAGTCATCGGCAGTGTGAGCTTCCGGTTTTTGGATGACACAGGTAAAGACGTGGATGAGAGCGGGAAACCCATTCAAAGCCGGACTAACGTGGATTTTCTGCAACGCGAAGTGCAGCTTAAGCCGGGACAAGTCTTTCGAGAAGATGTGGCCCGTAAAGACTTGCAACAACTGAGTCAATTGGGGCTATTCGATCGCGCTGAAATTACTTTGGGCGGAGATGCTCGGCGGGTGGAAGTGGTTTACAACGTGGCAGAGCGTCGATCGCGGGCGGTCAACTTTGGCGGCGGCTACAACGACGACATCGGCATCTACGGCACCGTTACTTTCCGCGATCAAAACGTAGCCGGGATCGCCCAACAATTTGGGCTGGATTTGCAAGTTAGCTCCCGCGATGTGCAGTTTAACACCAACTTCAACAGCCCCTATCGATTCAGCGATCCCGACACGCTGGGCTATCGGGTCGAAGCCTATCGGCGGCGGGGATTTTCGGCGGTTTTTGACGACAAAATCAACCTGCCCAATGGACAGCAAGCCCGCGAAGGACGTTTTGGTGGGGGAGTCACCTTCAGTCGTCCTGTGGGAGATTTGCAAGCGGCGATCGGCTTGAACTATGCCCGCACAAGCATCCGCGATGGCAATGGCAATCTCACCCCCTTTGATGTCCAAGGTAACTCCCTCAGCTTCAGTGGCACTGGCATTGATGATTTGCTGACGGTTTCCTTGGGTGTGAGCCGTGACCAGCGAGATAATCCGGTTAATCCCACGCGCGGATCGGTGTTCAACTTCACCACAGAACAATCGATTCCGATCGGCTTGGGCAGGATTCTCTCAAATCGGCTCCAGGCCAACTACGCCCAGTTTGTCCCTGTGCGATGGCTAGAGTCGGGAGACGGCCCAGAAGTGGTGGCGGTCAACCTGCAAGGCGGCACCAATATTGGCGATCTGCCCCCCTATCGAGCCTTTAATCTGGGTGGGTTAGACTCCGTGCGGGGCTACGAATCCGGCGATGTGGGTAGCGGTCGCAGCTATATTTTGGCTTCCACAGAATATCGCTTCCCGATTCTCTCCTCTCCCTTCGGGGGCGTGGTGTTTGCCGACTTTGCCTCCGATCTGGGGTCAGGTAGCACGGTTCCCGGACAGCCGGCGGTGATTCGCGGCAAGCCTGGGTATGGGTTTGGCTATGGGCTGGGGCTACGATTTCAATCCCCGATCGGGGTGATTCGCGCCGACTTCGGTTTCAACAACCGGGGTGAAAGTCGTCTCCAATTTGGGTTTGGCCAACGATTTTAATCTGAGAAATTTAATCTGGGAAACTTGGCAAAGAGTTTATGCTGCATTGAGTAACATCCGGTTTAACAATGCTTCGGACAGTTTTTGTGGAGGTACTGGAAACCTTGTTGTACAGCCAGTATAGACCCTCACCCTAAATCCCTCTCCCAAGAGGGGAGAGGGACTTCAATCTGGCTCCCCTTCTCCCGTTCTGGGAGAAGGGGTTGGGGGATGAGGGCTAGCCATCGCAAAAATGTCCGAACTATTGGTTTAAACCTTTTGTTCTATGCAACCTGATAGAGAATTGATATAAGTTCTAAAAACGAGTCCCATCACTGTAATCCGAGTCATGCCAGACTATCCTCTCTTGGTTCTAGAAGGCTTGGGCACGATCGCCACTATCCTATTAGCCTGGACGATTTATCAATTTAGAGCCGATCGCGCTAAAGCGAGGCAAATCGCTGCCATGGAGCAACAGCTTGCTGCGGCACAACAAACCTTGCAGGAACGAACCTTACAACGCGATCAATACCAAAGCATTTTCAATAATGCGGTTGAGGGGATCTTTCAAACCACGCCTGATGGACACTACATCAACGCCAATCTCTCCCTAGCCCGGATCTACGGCTACAGTTCGACTGAAGAATTAATTGTCAATCTTGCCGATATCGAACGTCAGCTTTACGTCATTCCAAAACGGCGCACAGATTTTATTTGGCTGATGCAGCAATACAATGCGGTTTCTGGATTTGAGTCCCAGGTCTATCGCAAGGGTGGCGACATTATTTGGATTTCTGAGAATGCCCGATCGGTGAGGAATGAGGCGGGTAAGATTCTCTATTTTGAAGGCACAGTGCAGGAGATCACCGAGCGCAAACGGGCTGAGGAAGACCTGCGTAAAAGTGAAACGAAGAATCGCGCCCTCCTGAACCTGATCCCCGATACCCTATTCCGGCTGAACTGCCAAGGAATGTACTTAGACTACAAAACAGCCACTGTCAACGATAGTGGTATCTCTGCTAGTGAAACTGTGGGCAGAAATCTCCGGGATCTACTGCCCACAGAGGTGGCAGGTCAGTTTAAGACGGCGATCGAGCAAGCCCTAGCCACCCACGAGTTACAGGTCTTCGAGTGCCAGGTGCAGTGGAGTCCAGATCGGAAATGCTTTTTGTCTGGTCAATTGGATGACGAGGATGGCTTGTCCCGCGTTTATGAAGTCCGCATTGTAGTGTGCGGCAAGGACGAAGTGCTGGCGATCGTCCGCAACATGACCGAACGCAAAAAAATTGAGCGCATGAAAAGCGAATTCGTCTCGATCGTGAGCCACGAACTCCGAACTCCCCTCACCTCAGTGCGTGGTTCGCTGGGGCTGATCATCGGCGGTGTGGTAGGAGAGATTCCGCCCCAGGCTAAGTCGTTACTAGACATCGCCTACAAAAATAGCGAACGACTGGTTCTGATCATCAATGACATTCTCGACATTGAAAAAATTGAATCCGGCAAAATGGACTTTCATCTCCAGCCACAGAAATTAATGCCTTTGGTGGAGCAGGCGATCGATGCGATGCGTAGCTATGGAGACCAGTTCGGGATTCAGGTTGCATTGCAGCAGGATATCCCAAACCTCTGCGTTAGTGTGGATGGCACACGGTTAATTCAAGTTCTGACTAACTTACTATCTAATGCAGTAAAATTCTCCCCCCCACTGGCACCGTAACCGTGACTGTATCGCGGATTCTAGCTGAGGAAGTTGCATCCTGTACGTTGCCTTGGGTGCGTGTGTCTGTGAGCGATCGGGGGCCTGGCATTTCCCCCGACTTCCAAAGCCGCATTTTTCAAAAATTCGCCCAAGCTGACTCCTCCAGCACCCGACAAAAAGGCGGGACAGGGCTAGGGCTGAACATTAGCCAAGCCATCATTGAGCGGTTAAACGGCACGATTGGTTTTACCACCGCTCCCGCCGAGGGCACCACGTTCTATTTCGATCTGCCAGAATGGCGAGAGATTAAGCATCCATCAAACCCAGTGAGCCAAGTGTCCCGATCGCGAGTCTTGATCTGCGAGGACGATCAGGACATCGCCACCCTGCTGAGCCTCATGCTCCAACAAGAAGGATTTGCCACCGACATTGCCCATAGCGCCGCCGCCGCCAAACAACTTTTGCACCTCTCCACCCCGACTCAGCCCTGCCCCTACACTGCCATGACCGTAGATTTAGGGCTGCCTGACCAAAGTGGCATTTCCCTGATCCGGGAGTTACGAGACCACACTCACACCCGTCACCTGCCGATCGTCGTCGTGTCTGCCAATGCCGACCAGGGGCGAGAAGAACTGAAGGGTAGCGGGTTTGCAATTATTGACTGGCTGGATAAACCCATTGACCAAGAGCGGTTATTTTTGGCAGTGCGGCAAACTCGCTGGCAACGGGACGGAAAGCCTAGAATTTTACATGTGGAAAATGACTCAGATGTCCTGCAAGTTGTCGCCGCCATTTTGCAGGAGATTGCTGAAGTCACCCCCGCGATGACACTTTGGGAAGCCAAGCAACAGTTAGAACACACGTCCTTCGATCTGCTCCTGCTAGATTTAGACCTACCAGACGGCTCAGGATTAGAACTGCTCTCTTGCCTAGACCCGCAGACAGGCGCATCCTTGCCCACCGTGATCTTCTCAGCCCAAGAACTCCAAGCCGCAGCGATCGACTCCATCGCTGCCACCCTCGTCAAATCCCGTACCTCAAATCAAAACCTAATCGATACAATCAAATCTTTAATTCAACAAAATCAGCACAATCAATCAGGTTAGCGATCGATTAGAGTAGCGATCGATCGTGGAAAATTACCAATATTCGGCATAGATAATTTGGCATGGGTAATTCGACTTAGATGGTTGCCCTCATCCCCACTTCCACTCAACCTATACAACTCGACTCATTCTGTAGCAAAATCATTGAGTGTAAGTTTCCATACATGCATGTTGCCGACTTGAGTCGATGACCCTGCGAGATTCCTAAATTCTCCAGGACTTTGGCAGCCTTCCTAAATCCTTGTCTTGTAGAATTCGGGGATCTACATCATTAATTCAACGTCATCCCTCTATAGCGTGCTGGTCTCAAAAAGCTCCCTATGACTTTTCCCTCCCTCATTCGCATCCTATTTGTAGAAGATGATCTGGATATCCAAGCGATCGCCAGACTTGCTTTAGAAGCAGTTGGCGGCTTTACAGTCAACATCTGTAGTAATGGCATTGAAGCTTTGGAAAGCGTAGTTGCCTTTGCCCCAGATTTAATTTTGTTGGATGTCATGATGCCCGGTATGGATGGCCCTTCTACCCTGCAAGCCCTGCGGCAGATACCCCAAACCGTTCAAACTCCAGTCATATTCATGACTGCTAAAGTTCAAAACCACGAAGTTGCACTCTACAAAGAACTGAGTGCCGTGGATGTAATTGCCAAGCCATTTGATCCCATGACCCTCTCAGCCACCATTCGTCAAATCTGGGAAAACCACTATGGCTGAGGGAGGGAGCCTAGAGACACCAAACATCAGAGAACAATTCTTAAGCCTCTGCCAGGCTTACACCCAAGAATTGCCCCAAAGAATTGCTTCGATCGAAAAAATCTGGCAGCACGTATTAGAGGAAACGGATGGGCAAGAAGCCTTGGTGCATTTACATCACCTAATCCACAAGCTTGCAGGATCAGGGGCAACCTTTGGGTTTACGAGTTTAGGAGACATAGCCCATGCATTAGAATCCTTTATCGGCTCAATTATTGACCAGGGTAAGCCCCTAACCGTGGAACAACACCAGCAGATTGACACATTAATCATTGCCTTAGGAGAAGTGGCGATCGACTGTAGCCCAACGACAGCCGCTTTTCCGGTTCAACCCCAAGCCTCCCCTCGCCTCCCCCAATCTGAACTCAGTGAACGGTTGATTTTTTTGGTGGAAGACGACTTTGATCAAGCCCAAGCGATGATGCTCCAAGTGAATTACTTTGGCTATACAGTGCGGGTTTTCAGCCAATTAGCCGGACTCCGGGAAGCGGTCGCCACAACGCCTCCAGCAGCAATTTTGATGGATATTATGTTCTTTGAGGGAGGATTAGCTGGCATTGAGGCAATTGCCGCCATTCAGCAGGAGCGACGACAGCATTTTCCCGCCGCCAAACCAATCCCCGTCCTATTTATGTCGGTGAGAGATGACTTGGTAGCCCGGATTCAGTCCGTCCGGGCCCGGGGAGAAGCTTATTTCACGAAACCGATCGACGTGGGGCAACTGATCGACAAACTCGATATGTTAGTCAGTCATCATGCCCCCGAACCCTATCGTGTGCTGATTGTTGAAGATGACTCTACCCTTGCTGCCTACTACGCCCTCAGCTTGCAGCAGGCGGGCATCCTCTCCGTCGTCGTCACCGACTCGATGCAAGTCATGTCACCCCTGATAGAATTCAAACCCGACCTGATCCTCATGGATGTGTACATGACAGGGTGCAATGGTTTGGAACTGGCTGCGGTGATTCGGCAGCAGGAAGCCTACATCAGCATTCCCATTACATTTCTTTCAGCGGAAACCAATCTGGATAAACAGATGGATGCCATGAGTATGGGGGGCGACGATTTTCTGACGAAGCCGATCCATCCCCAGCATTTGATTGCAGCGGTAAGAACCCGGGTTCAGCGATCGAGGGTGTTGCGATCGTTTATGGTGCGAGATAGCCTGACGGGATTGTTCAACCACACCAAGATCAAGGAGCAGTTGAGCATTGAAGTCATGCGCTCCGATCGTGATGGAACGGGCTTCTCCTTTGCCATGCTCGACATTGACAACTTTAAACGGGTCAACGATGTCTACGGTCACTTAGCAGGCGATCGGGTGATCAAAAGCCTCTCTCGCCTCCTGAAACAACGCCTGCGTAAAACGGACTTCATTGGACGCTATGGCGGTGAAGAATTTGCAGTGATTCTCCCTGGAACTGACAGTCTCACCGCTTTGCAAGTGTTGGAAGAAATCCGGGTGGGGTTCTCCCAGGTGCGGCAGCAATTCGGCGGCACTGAATTCTTTGTCACCTTCAGTTGTGGGATTGCAGCGTTTCCCCAGTTTAGAGACACAGCCCGCCTCAACGATGCCGCCGATCGGGCCCTCTATCGCGCCAAACACGAAGGCCGCAACAAGATTCTTCTTGCGGAAGACTGAGCGCCATACCATTCTGATTAATCTAGTGCAGCAGAATTAAGTGGGTAGCACTCAAAACTCAAAACTCAAAACTCAAACAAGCTGCACTAGGCATTAGGATTCCAAATATGCTCCAGATACAGCGCTCTACTATGCCTCTAGATACAGATTCCGCAAGTTGCTACCATCAAGGAGTGTGTTTCTCCTTTAAACTAATTACATTTTTATAATTAGATTTTAGATTTCAGGTTTGACGGCGTTTCTATAGATCAGCGTGCTTTTTGCGTATGTGTCCACAGGGGCTGCTTCTACATTGAAATAACACCACGAGCGTGGGTTGTTTACAGTCGCACAGAACTGAAGTTGTTAGAAAAAGGTTTCAACCGTGACGAATTTCATGACCCCAGCCCAAAAGAGTTGCCACGAGAAAATCGCGCCGTGGATTAAGGAGTTTTTTGAACAGGCGTTTGTGCCTGAACCTAGCGAACCCTTGTTTGTGGTGCCGTTAGGATCTGCTGCTGCCATGATCGAAGTTTTACCATGGGGAGACAATGACTCCATGATCCGCACCTGGTCCTACGTTGTCACAGGCGTGGAACTGTCATCCCTTTTACTGCATTTCCTACTGCGGCAGAATGTAGCCATGAGCTTTGGGGCATTTGGAATAGATGACGATGGAGATATTCGGTTTGAACATGCCCTCGTTGGATCAACCTGCGACCCAAACGAACTCTGCGCTTCGGTGATGGCAGTGTTGCGGGCAGCCGATCACTACGACGACGAGATCGTAGAACGTTGGGGGGGTAAACGAGCGGTCGATCGCCACTTGGTTGCGATCGATTAGGGCATCGTAAGCTTCGTTGTGTAAGATGCTGTCTAAAAAGTCCCGAATTGTCGCCCGAACCGCCCCCCAGCCCTGCCCAATTCTCTTGTCATTACCAACATTTTTGAAAAATCGAAGATTTTTCAAAAATGTGAATTCTAAACCTCTCAGAAGTCCCGAATTGTCGCCCGAACCGCCCCCCAGCCCCCCAATTCTGGGGGGTTCTGAGATCGAAGTCCCCCAGAATTGGGGCCTTAAAGCCTTTCAGGCATATATGAAAAGGGGGTAAGTGCAAGGTCTATGGCATTTTTCAGGCACCCTCTAAGCTGTTTAAAAGATGTTGGTAACGGGTGCATCCCAGTTTTGCAACCGCCCGATCCACCCTCACCCTAAATCCCTCTCCCTAGGGAGAGGGACTTTGAATTCCGGTTCCCTTCTCCCTAGGGAGAAGGGTTGGGGATGTAGCTTGCTTCCCGAAGGGTGGGCGGATCGGAGATCTGCAAAAGTGAGATGTACCCGTTGGTAACTCCTCTGCCCATGATGGAGTGACAGATGGCAGGTTTTCATATAGGCTCTAAAAATGGTTGAAACGGGTACTGTAACGATTTGAATGTGATTGTGGCATGTAGTGAGCTATGTGTTCTTGTCCTTCATTCAGGGATCTCAGCGAGATTGATTCAAATTGCTAGACGAATTTAGTCCTCACCTCTCACCGCCCTATCAAACCGAGGGCAGCAGCCAGACCTTGGGGTTGGAATCCACTTTGCAGGAATTGCAACTGCATACCTTTCAAGCTGACCTAACCTGTTCGGGACGGGCTGTTGCTGAGGTATTTGAAGCTTATCCGTTGCTGCCTGGAGTGATTCTGATCGAACAGGGACAGTTTGAGGGTATGATTTCCCGCCAGCAATTTTTGGAATATTTGCTGCGTCCCCACGGTCTGGAATTATTTCTGCACAAACCGCTGAAAATTCTGCACAGCTACACCCGTACCAAGGTGCTGTTGTTGCCTCAAAGTACGACGATCGTTGTAGCTGCTCAGTATGCCCTCCGTAGATTGTCAGAGTTGCAGGCAGAGCCGATCGTGGTTCAGGTCGAGCCACAGGACTATCGGTTGCTGAATGTCCATGAATTAAATATTGCCTATTGGCAAATTCGTGGCATTGAAACCCAGGTGCGTTATGAACGCACCCAAGTCAGAATGATTCAAAGCGACAAGATGGCAAATCTGGGGCGACTGGTAGATGGACTGGCCCACGAAGTTTTAGATCCCGTAAGTTTTATTTGGGGAAATCTGACCTATCTCACCATTTACAGTCAGGGCATCTTGCAGCTCATAGCTGCCTATGAACAGCACTTACCCGATCCTGCCCCGGATATTGCGGTTATTGCAGAAGAAATTGAGTTGGACTACATCAAGCAAGACCTACCCAGGGCGATCGAAAGCATTAAGGTTGGGGCCGAACGCTTAACCAAGCTGGCGACGAGTTTACAGAATTTTTGCCATATTGACGAGGTTTATCCCAAACCTGCTGATTTGCATGGATCTCTAGATGGAATTCTGCTGTTGCTCAAAAGTCGGCTGACCACTGAGATTCAAATTGTCAAAAACTACGGTCATTTGCCGCCTGTGCATTGCTATCTCGGTCAACTGAATCAGGTGTTTATCAATCTCTTGACCTATGGAGTAGATGCCCTGCTGGATCAGGCAGTGCGCCAAAAGGTTTTGCCAGAGCTAAAAGGTACGATCGCTCCTCCCGCCACCGATCGAGAGCCACGCATCGAGGTGACCACTAAGGTTTGTCCTCTGGAAGGGAGTAAGGGAGAGTCGCAAGACCCAACTATGCTATTGCCGCGTTGGGTTTCCATTCGCATTGGAGACAATGGCCCCGCCTTGTCCCAAGAGTCGCACCGCCAGATTCTAGAGTCATTTTCGGTGGCAGGACGGGCGGCCCAAGAAAACAGCTTAACCATGAGCTATCAAATTGTGACAGCAAAACATGGCGGCAGGCTGAAGCTCCGATCGCCCTGGGCTTTTGTGGGCAACCAAAGCAGCGCTCAACCAGGCAACGCTCTGGCTCCCACCGATACTTTGCAGGGCATTGGCACGGAGTTTGAAATTCTACTGCCTTTGCTTTAGAGATTGCCAGAAAAGTTGATACCAGGCACCGGAAGGGCGAAGCAGTCGGGCGAAAAACTTTGAAACTTAATCAGGGCCTCTGACCGACTGCTTCGCCCCTACAGGGGTAACATCTTTCTCGGAAATCTCCATCACACTTTTCAGACAACCTCTCAGGCAGGTTGAATTTGCTTGTAGGTTACAGATGAGAAACTAAGGCAGAATTAAGATTCATAAGGTTATGTGCAACTTTCTCGAACCGCCCTCACCCCACCCCCTCTCCCAAAAGGGGAGAGGGGCTAAGATTTGATCGGCTCCCCTTCTCCCCTAGGGGAGAAGGGGCGGGGGGATGAGGGCAGACTTTAAGTTGCATATTGCCTATTCAATGAATCTACTGCGTTTACTCCTTAGCTGATTCCTATGAGCGATACTGTCTTGGATGTGCGTGACCTGAAAATTCAATTTCCGACGAGCGATCGGCCTGCGGTGAATGGAACCTCGTTTGAGGTGAAGCGGGGACAGACGCTGGGAATTGTGGGGGAGTCTGGGTCGGGAAAATCGGTGACGGCGCTGGGAGTGATGGGGCTGGTGCCCAACCCCGGCAAGGTGGCGGCGGGGCAAATCTGGTTTCAGGAAGCGGGTGCTGAAGCCGTGGACTTGACCCAGCTTACACCGGGGGAAATGCGGCGCTACCGGGGCGAAAAGATTTCGATGATTTTTCAGGAGCCGATGAGTTCCCTGAATCCTGTGTTTACGATCGGCTTCCAACTGGTTGAGGCCATTTGTCTGCATCAGGGCGTGACCAAATCCAGTGCCCGCAGACAGGCGATCGGACTGTTGCAAAAGGTGAAGTTGCTTGCCAGTGATGTGGAACTACAACAACGGTATCGGGAGGAGTTTTCTGCCCTCAACCCAACTCAACCGATGCTCCCCGATCGCGAAATTGAGCAGCGGGTGAATGCCCAGAAATTGGCGTTTCTCGATCGCTATCCCCACCAGCTTTCTGGTGGTCAACTCCAGCGGGTGATGATTGCCATGGCCATTTCCAACAACCCCACCCTGTTGATTGCCGATGAACCAACCACTGCCTTGGATGTGACCGTGCAGGCGACCATTTTGGATTTGCTGCGGGAGTTGCGGGATGCTGCTAAAACTGAGACCGGGCAACACCAAATGTCGATGATGTTCATTACCCACGACTTGGGAGTGATTGCGGAAATTGCCGATGCTGTGGCGGTGATGTACCAGGGAAACATTGTGGAATATGGCCCGGTGTTGGAGGTGTTTGCCAATCCACAACATCCTTATACCAAGGGCTTATTGACCTGTCGTCCCCGCCCCGATCGTCGCCTCAAGTATCTACCCACAGTCTCAGACTTTATGGAGGTTGTGACCAGTCCTACGGGCGAGCCGGTGATTCAGGAGAAACCGCTGGATGTAGACCAAGCATTGCGCGTCGCCACGGAAATCAGCGCGGCGGAGCTAGAAGCACGACTCACTCAGCTTCAGCAACAGTCCCCTCTCTTGTCGGTGCGGAATTTGCAAGTTGCCTTTCCGGTACGAGGCATTCTGGGGCAAACGAAACGCTATGTGATGGCGGTGAATGATGTGTCCTTTGAGGTCTATCCGGGGGAAACCTTGGGATTGGTGGGCGAGTCGGGATGCGGCAAAACCACTCTGGCCCGCGCCCTGTTGCGCTTAGTGAAATCCACGGGGGGTGCAGTTTTGTTTGAGGGGCACAATGTCTTGGCGTTGGGGGCGCAACCGCTGCGTCAATTGCGCCGCGAGATGCAAATTATCTTCCAAAATCCCTTTGCATCCCTCGATCCTCGCATGAGTGTGGGGGATGCGGTGATGGAACCGCTGCAAATCCATGGTGTGGGCAAAACTGCCCAGCAGCGCCGGGCCCGATCGGCGGAACTCTTGGAGCGTGTTGGACTAGACCCCAAGCTGATGTCTCGCTATCCCCACGAGTTTTCGGGGGGGCAACGACAGCGGGTGGCGATCGCCCGGGCCCTGGCGCTCAATCCCAAATTCATTATCTGTGATGAATCGGTTTCTGCCTTGGATGTGTCGGTGCAGGCGCAGGTGCTGAATTTGTTGAAGGAGTTGCAAGCGGAATTTGGCTTGACTTATATCTTCATCTCCCACGATTTGAGTGTGGTGAAGTTCATGAGCGATCGGATTTTGGTGATGAATCAGGGCAAAATCGAGGAAATCGGGCCCGCCGATCGCATCTACCACGATCCCCAAGCTACCTACACCCGCCAACTCATCTCCGCCATTCCCCTCGGTAGCCTGGAACGCATCCAAGCCCGCCAAGCTGAGCGATCGGCCGTGGGGTAATGGTCTATAGAACCCATTTGGTATCTAGCCTGTAACCCTTAGCAGAATACGATTTCAGCAAATTGACTGCTTCCGCTGAAATGCCTTCTCTAAAGTACAAATATTTTTAGGTTAGGCTAAATACTATTTTGAGTGCCCGATCGACTTTTGCTAATGCGTCTACTCCCAATTCACCACGCACCCTAACGAGCCGTTGCTGATGGTCGATCGGGCGAGTTTGCAGACGATCTGCGATCGAACGTTTGGTTAGCCCATTTTCTGTGGGTGGCTCCAGCTCAACATTGGTCACAATCTGGGACTTCTTCTCACTCCATTGAGTAATGGGCACTACCTAAATGACTGGCACACGAGCATTGTAGACATCATTCGTGACCACAACGCAAGGGCGAGTCTTCCCCGTTTCCGAACCTTTTGTGGGTTCCAAATCAACATCGATAATTTGACCACGCCGCAATGGAGTCATTCCTCCCACCCTACGATCGCACTATTCGTTAAAACCTTTAACTCCAAGTCTGCTTGATATTCCTCTGCATAAAGATCGGCAGACGCTTCAAGCTGCTCAAGCTCCTTTTGCAATTTAGTCAACGCCAACCAAACCAGCTCCTCCCGATTCCGAAACCCATACGCTTCGGACTTTTGGATAAACTGCCACAAAGTCTCGTCAAGACTAAACTGCGCTTGAACCATAGGATTTTCCACCTGATTAGGGGTGTATTCGCCCAATTCTAACAGCCGATCGACTAGCGATCGTCTCCTCTCAGAACCCAGAATTTTGCTTGTAGGATGCAGGGCATGAGAAACCGTTTGTGTCCAAGAGTAAGTTCGATCGCCCCTCCCCTTGCTCCCCCTGATGCCCATTGCACCATCAATTCAGCCCTACATTGCACTAGACGATCGGGCGATCGTTTGCTACGCTGAGAGGATGTTTGCCGCCATCATAGCCATTAGCAAACATAAATCAGTAAATCAAGCGAGTAATACGACAAGTATTTTGATGAAGTAGTGTGATGAAGTGATGCAAGTAGCTGTGGGTGTTTAAAGCAATTGGAATTCATACTTAAAGGGGAAGTTGTCATGATGAAATCAACTTTATACGCCACAGCAAAAGTTTTGCCAGGAAATACAATTGAAATCCACACTCCAAATCTTTCAGTAGGGCAAACTGTTGAAGTAATTATTCTAACTTCAGAGGCTAAGCCCTATTCTTTTCCTATTGAGGAGCAAACTTCATCTCTAGAGCAGCGTCTTGCTTTTCTCAAGCTACCCATGAGTGAACGTAGACGCATTCTCGAAAGTCAAGCTGAGACAATTCTGGCTCACTATCAACAGGATTCTGCATGGCAGGAGTTAATGGCCGGTGACATCATCAACTACTAGCTCTGATCTACCAAAGCGTGGAGAAATCTGGCTGGTTAACTTTGATCCTACAGTTGGTGCAGAAATCAAGAAACTACGCCCTGCTGTTGTGATTAGTTCCAATGGTGTGGGCAAACTTCCGATCAAACTTATTGCCCCAGTGACAGATTGGAAACCATATTTTTCACAAAACTTCTGGCACGTTAGAATTGAACCTGATGCCTTGAATGGACTAACTAAGACTTCTGCAATTGATGCTTTGCAATTAAGAGGTCTAGATTTACAAAGATTCATCCGCAAATTAAGAATTATAGGTGAGGTTGCAATGTCGGAAATTACCATTGCAGTTGTTACTGTAATTGAATTCGAGGTCTAACAACTCAAATGCCCTAGACAGTTGTGGGGTGTGGATATAGTTGTGAAGTTCGATCGCCCCGCCCCTGACTCACCCTGATGCCCATTGCACCATCAATTTAGCTCTGTGCTGCACTAGACGATCGGGCGATCGTTTGCTACGCTGAGAGGATTGTTTGCTGGATTGAGCTAGATGTCAGTCCCTCCTAACCTTTGCACTCAATCTCTGAAGGTTGCTTCTCTATTCCAAACTGGGCAACTTCAGTTATTGACCCATATTCTCATACTGGCATAACGCGAGAATTGTCATAAAAAATCAAGAATTAATTTTTTATGGGTATACCTTTTTGCTAAGCTAGTTTATGATTTTAGAGATGTAATTTGACCAACACATTTAGATATCATGCTAGACATTGCAGCACTTGCAAGTACGCTTACGGGTCTTCTAGCTCCGGCGTTACCATATCTCTTAAAGTTTGGTGAACAAGCTGGAACAGAAGCGTCTAAGAAAATAGGTGTAGACGCTTGGGAACGGGCGAAGACTTTATGGGATAAGCTGCATCCTCGTTTTGCAAAAAAAGCTGCCGCTCAGGAAGCTGCTACAGACGTAGCGGATGATCCAGCTAGTGAGGATGCTCAGGCAGCATTAAGGCAACAGCTTAAGAAGCTTCTGACTGAGGACAGCGGTTTTGCATCAGAATTAGCAAAGGTTCTAGCAACTACAATAACACCACCATCTGGAACAGCAATTAACAGTTCAGTCAACGTAGAAGGTGGTGGCGTTGCTTTTGGTTCTGGTGCAGTGGTGAATAGTTCAGGACCTATTAGTGGACGAGATGTGAACGTCAACAAGATCTAAGTCTACATTTTTAGCATTACCCTTAGCAATTTTTAGTGCTTGGTAAATTCTTGAGGATTTAGGAGCAAGCTACGTGAAGAATGAAGATGTTGTAGATCCCTGGTCATCAAAATCCTGTGAACCAGAGAATTCCAATAGTGATGTCAGCCAAAAATCTTCACATCCCTCTACTGAGGAAGAAACTTCTTCCTCAGTACCAGTTGATGCCGAACAAGTAATTAAGTCCATTGCGGATAACTTACTACAAGATAGGAATGATAGATCTGATGAAGGAAATTCGGAGAAAACCTCTGAAGTCCTAAAGCATACTTCATTGCGAGGGGTGCAAGTAGTAATTAATTACTATAGCAATGTAGATAATTCAGTCAATGTTGAGAGTGGTGGTGTCGCTTTCGGGGCTAAAGCTGTCGTCAACAACTCAGGTGCTATAGCAGCAAGAGATGTAAGCAGTCAAACGGTAAATTCATGTGCAGATATACTCTCAGCCCAAGCTCCTGGTAGGGAAGCTGATGAAAAAGTTCAAGATAGCGAGGTAGATGTTTTGGCTCTTTCACTCTCGGCGAAAGTTGAGTCCTGGTTTGAAAGCCATCAAGATTCAGAGCAACGCATTTTAATGATCACCCTAGCAGTTTTGAATGGGAGTAACTATCAAGTTGCTATCGAGGCTAGCACACGATTGAAATGCTTAATTTATCCACTATCTGACCGAGAAGAATCATTAGCTTCTGGAGTAGTTCAAACAACTACTAGGCGTACTAAGCGGCTTGAGGAGGTCTATGCTCATTTGGAAGACGGATACGAAAACAAAGAGTATGGTCAGGATCGAATTAAGCGGGTCATATTTGACGAGCCTGATCTTCAGTCTGCTGTCTTACAATACATTTGGGAAGAAGAAGATGTTTACTGTAATCCTATTCTCACTTGGATAGAAGAATTAGGATCTCATTCTAGTTTTGAAATTCGGATTGTAGCCGCCGCTGTAGCAGGTGAGCTTAGTTCTTATACATTTGGCGCAGTTAAAGATAAAGTCTTTCTCCCTTGGGCAGAATCGGACAAGCCATCTATACAGAGACTCGCTGCTTTAGCTTTAAGCGTCCCAGCGTACAACGAACGTCAAGATGTCAGTCAGCAAGCTTTAAAGCTAATTAGTCATTGGAGCAGCTTAACAAACTCACCAAAATTACGTTGGACGGCTATAGTTGCTTACGGTACTTACGTTGGATTACGCTTTCCTAAACTTGCTCTTGATAAATTGTATGAAGCTGTTCAATCTGACGATGGACGTTTCTTCTCAATCATTGCTGAAAGCGTAGTTAACTTATTTGAAACTAGTAAATTTATTTCTAGCCAAAATGTCATTGTTTTAACTGCTCTCGAAAAATGGACAGAGCAAGCTCCTAAAACTCCAACACATCGGCTGGGTTCCCTCATATTTATAGGAATAATGCACGAATCTAAGATATCAGTTCCTTCTAATAATAAACAGATACCAACCCTGCTATTTCTGTCTACAGAATTTCAGGAGCACGAAGACTTAGTCATCCGTCTTCTACAACGTGTCTTAAACCTGAAGTTGACCCGCAGTGTTGCGTTAGATGAAAGTCAAAGATGGTTAAAGTTTGCTAATGGCGATCGCTCACTATGCAAAACGATGGGAAGAATTCTCTTTAAGATATGCAAAACGGGTAATGATCGAGAAAGGGAGCGGATTGGAGTCTGTCTCAGGAAATGGGCATCAGACGAGCTTTCTTGTGCGTGCGAAGTCTTTTCGGTTTTAAAGCAGAAAGAGTTGATGTACATTAGGAGCGAACGAAATGGCAGATTATAATCCAATTCTTGCAAAAGAAGATATAAGGCAGCGATCGCCGTTTGATAAACGCCTTGTACCAGAGGCGAATACAACACTTGTTTTCTACCGAGAAGGTCAAACCCCACTTGTGATTGAACCTGGAGGTCAAGCTCCACTGCGTGGGCAACTGATGTTTGGGAAATACAATTGGCTTTATAAAGTTGATAAGAGCGAATTCTTTTGGAATTTCCAATGTAACTTGCCTTCTAAAACAAATGCTTTCAACTTTAAGGCTGACGTGCAGCTTAACTGCTCGGTGATTGACCCTGCAATGATCGTCCAACGTAACATCACTGACGTTCGCCAAATTGTACAACCTCTAATTGTCGAGGCTATGAAAGCTAAAAGCCGAGAGTATGAGGTTGATGAAAGCAATATAGCAGAGGAAGCAATTCGAGTTCACGTGAACCAGAGAGTTTACGATGAAGGTTTCCAACTCAACCGTTTCGTTCTGGATCTCTCATCCGAGAGGCAAATCACTGACATGATTAGAGAGAAAGAACTAGTCAAACGATCTTCTGACCTTGAGAAAACAAAAATCACTGAAAAGAGTGACGTAGAGCGCACATCTCTTCAAAAAGATACAGAGCTAGAAAGGCTCAGAATGGAACAAGACAAAGCTCAATTGGAGCGATTGCAGTTCAAGATGGATTTTTACAATACAGCTCTTCAGTCTGGCAGTTTGATGATGCTTGCAATGCAGTTGGCTAAAAGTCCTGATGATGTTTTAGTCGTAGCACAGTTGATTAGCCAACAGGATCAATTTGCTGCTACTAATCAGCTAAACCTGTTGAAGGTAATGATAGAAGGAGATGCAATTGAAGGAGCACAGCTTGGTGAAGTAGGTAAGCGAGTAGTGCAAAGACTAATTGGATTAACTGAATCTTCTAGACCTGCTTTGCAGAGTGCATTGGCTGATAGTTCTACCACTTCACAAGCTGTACCGATTGAGAACGAAAGTAATGATAATTTGTCAGATGAAGTTCCGGATGAATTTAGTCGATGAAGTAAAAGCATTAATGGTTTACATGATTGCAAGAGGGACAAGCACTTATGCTTATGGTTAATCTCCTGCAACCGATTACACGTTCCATCTGGGAACCTTTATTAGCCGTCTCAATGCCGTGGCAGCTTTTAGTGGTTACATTAGCTTTTTTATTTTTTACCCCTCTGTTTTTGCTGCGGATCCTACCGTGGTTGCTTACAAATCTCTTAAAAATAATTCTTGCGATCGCTGAGGCTACCGCTCAATTGCTGCTTTGGTGCTTAGGTTGGATAGTACAAACAATTGGAGGAGGCGGTCGTACTCCTCCAATTATCAACCTAGTCGATGACATTTTGGCAGAAATACCACTGTCCATTCGCAAAGCAAAAGACTCATCAGCAAAACTATCAGCGACTACGTATACAAAACGATGGATTTTCCGAAAAAAGATTTTGTATGCTCTACCGCTGCTTGTGATACCAATGTGGTTTATGCGTCCTTGGCTAGGTAGTATTACTCCAGTAGCAAGCTTGATTGATGGAACGATAACTTTTTGGTGTTCTTTTGAACATTGGGCAATGACCGGTCAGTGGGCACCATCTAAGCTGACTTGTACCTATCCAGATGATCCATCTCCCTGGAGCTACACCCTAAAAGGTAAAGAATATCGATACAAAAGAGAAATTTTAGAATACACTCGTACCATTGAAACTAACTCTAAAGATATTAATGCATATTACAATCGGGCGAACAGGTATTTGGAGTTAGATGATATGACATCAGCTATTAAGGACTTTACTAGAACCATTGATATCGACCCTAAATATGTTCCTGGGTACACTGCACGAGGTAACACTTATCTAAAATTGGGAATAAAGTTGGGAGATAGAAATCGAGTAAAAAAATTTGCTTATGATGATTTCAAAAAATCTGTTGAAATAGATACTAAGTATGCTCCTGGTTATGTTGGTCGTGGAGATGTTAATCGATACTTAGGAGACAAAGAAGCAGCCCTGAAGGAGTACAATAAGGCGATTAAGCTAGATTCTAAATATGCACCTGCTTACTTCAATCGAGGCAAGCTTTATTGTGACCGTTTTGGCAATCAGGAAGCAGCTACCCAAGACTATGAGTTGGCTGCAAAACTGTTTCAAGAGCAAGGACAAGACAATCGCTATAAAGAAGTCATAAGTTTTATTAGAAAATTCTCCATCTATGAAGTTAGAGAAGGAGATGGGCTAACCAAGATTGCTCAAAATTATAATGTTCCTGAAGATAGTATCATCTCAATCAATCAAAATACCTATCCTTCAATTGCAACAAATAGAGATGATATTAAGGTTGGCTGGAGGCTTAAAATCCCTGTTTGTAGGTGAATCAGTTGAAGACTGAGTTTCACAGAAGAAGATTGAGTTAGCTACTAGCCAATTTGCCAGGGTTGGAGAGAGTTGAGCATCAATCCAACCCTTCATGCCGTCAATCTAGGAAAGTCAGTGCTTCGGGCGGCAAAGAGCAGGCGAGCTTGAATATCTGCTAATTCCAAATCTGGGAAGTCTGCTAAAACTTCAGTCACACTCACGTTCTCAGCTAGCAGTTCTAAAATATCGGCGACTCGAATTCGCATCCCTCGAATGCAGGGACGATCGCCCTTGGTTGTGTCTATTTTATCAGGCAACGAAGCATGTTGAATCGTCAGCTAACAACGCTTATGTACACCGATCGCACTGTTTATCTTAGTAGTGTGCGACCATAGTTCTAGTGTGAGGAAGGGCGATCGTTATTTCTACAGTGAGTATCAGCACTCAAAAACGAATTAAAAACTGGGCTTTATCAGCAAGTGATGAGGAACTTAAGAATGTACAAAATATCGCAGGCAATGTATCAAGATGGCAATCTCATCTTGAGTGAAAAACTCAACTCCGATATGGAAGGCAAGCACCTTAGAGTAATTATCTTGGGTACTGATGATAGCAAAACTAAGCAGGAGCGATTCTTCCAATTGGTCGATAAACACGCCTTTGCTTTGCCTGTAAATTATCAGTTCGATCGGGCTGAACTTTATGACCGATAGAGTACTGATAGATACAAATCTTTGAGTTTATCTCTACGCCAAACAGCCTTCAGATAAGTATTTGAAAATCAGACAAATTGTTGCTGATCACATGACTGCTATTCTGATCAGCACTCAAATTTTGGGTGAACTATACCATGTTCTAACGCACAAGAATTTTGTCCCTGTGTCAGAAGCAAAAGACATCATCTTAGAGCTAATTGCCAGCTTCCCAGTCCTTGAAATTGATGTGCTGAAGGTTATTCAAGCTCTAGAAATCAACTCAAAATATGGCTATTCTTATTGGGACAGTCTAATTGTGGCTACAGCCTTCCTCTCTAATTGTGGAATTCTTTATTCTGAAGATATGCACAATGACCAATTGATCGAAGGAAAAACAAGAATCCAAAATCCTTATATGTAGCCTATGAGCCTTGCTGCTTGTTGCTATTTAGATAGCAGTGAATTCATACCATACCACCTTGGGTCAATACCTTAACTATATCCAGGTGTCGAAGCATGGGAACCCGATCGCACTGTTTATCTTGTTGGTGCGCGACCATAGTTCTAGTGTGAGGAAGAGCGATCGAAGTTCTCCATACAGCTTATTTGATCATCTCCATGATGGTGAAGCGCACTTTGGTGCAATGGGGCTGGATAAAACGCCAGTAGAGGCGTAAGAGATTTCTGAGAAAGATGGTTCTGTAGGGGCGAAGTATTGGGTAAGAGATCTCGAATGGCTGTACAGATTATTGCCCCAATGCTAATTGCAAAGCACACGCTGCGCGAACGCCCTTCCGGTGCCTGGTATAACCTTTTCTGGAAATTTCCTTAAACCTTGAACAGCAGTACGAGCTAAATTTCATCTACCTATAGTTACACCTAGGTTAAGAATTCGGGCCGCCACTCTAGTAAGTGTTAGCGTTGACGAAACTATACTTGTGGCGCTAAAAGTATGAAAATGCTGACGGGTTTTGCACGATCGCAGCACTCTAACATCCTGCGGGGGGCTGCTTCATTAGTCGCGTCTATGGCGATCGTCGCCAGTGTCCATCCTGCCAAAGCGACTTCGCCTCAATCCAGGCGGGCGATCGAATCGGCTCCCATTACCGCAACCGTAACTTCGGCTCCCGTTGCCCAACCTATCCTGCGACAAAATCCCTTACACCTGCAAGCAGGTAGCCAATCCTACCAGAGTATGGAGATCGGTTTGGGCGCGTTGATTCCGATCGTGTTGGTGGGAGGAATTGCTGCCGTGTTGCTGTTCCAAGGCGGACTGGGATTAGTCGTGATTGGAGAGCGAGAAGTTGGAATTGTGGTCAAGAAAGTCTCCTTCTCCGGTCGCAATCTGCCTCCTGGTCGTTTGGTTGCCCTCAACAACGAAGCGGGTTACCAAGCAGATACCTTAGCTCCCGGTTGGCATTTGGGCTATTGGCCTTGGCAGTACAGCGTTCGTAAGGAAACGGTCACCGTGGTGCGTCCCGGTGAAATTGCCCTAATTGTGGCCGCAGATGGCAATTCTTTGCCTCCAGAGCGGATTTTGGGTAAGGTCATTTCCTGCGACAACTTTCAGGATGCGCGCAAGTTTTTGACGGGAGGGGGCGAAAAAGGGCGGCAACTCAATGTGTTAACGGGGGGAACCTATCGCATCAACACCGCCCTATTTAACATCATCACCTCTGCCAACGCCGCAGCAAATGGCCTTTCTCCAGAGCAACTCCAGGTGTATTCGGTTGCACCCGATAAGGTGGGTATTGTCACTACGTTTGATGGCACCTCCATTCCAGCGGGTGAAATTGCCGGGCCGATTATTCCTAGCCATGACAACTTCCAAAATGGACAGGTGTTTGTGAATGGGGGCGGCTGCCGAGGCTTGCAGGAGCAGACGTTGCTCTCTGGCTCATGGAACCTGAACCCGTGGTTTGTGCAAGTGGAGCAGGTGCCCATGACGGAAGTGCCGATCGGCTACGTCGGGGTGGTCATTTCCTTCGTTGGGAAGACCAGTGAGGATGTGAGTGGCGCGGCCTTCACCCATGGTAACTTGGTGCGTCCTGGCAACAAGGGCGTGTGGACAGAGCCACTGTATCCTGGCAAGCATCCGCTCAATACACGAGTCATGCGGACTGAGTTGGTGCCGACAACGAACATTGTGCTGAACTGGTCGGGCCGCACAGAGCGCCATAGTTACGATGCCAAGTTAGCTTCCCTGTCGGTGCGATCGAGAGATGGCTTCGGGTTTGACTTAGAAGTGGCGCAGATTATCCATGTGGGCGCGTTGGATGCCCCCAGGGTGATTTCTCGCGTGGGTTCCATGCAAAACTTGGTGGATCACATGTTGCAGCCAACAGTGGGTAACTACTTCCGCAACTCTGCCCAGGCTTACACGGTGCTAGATTTCTTGATTGCCCGCAGTGAGCGTCAATCTGAAGCCACGGAATATATCAAAACCGCCCTGCGGAGCTACGATGTGCAGGCGATCGACACCCTGATTGGCGACATCAATCCGCCCGCTTCTCTGATGCAAACCCAGACCGATCGTAAAATCGCCCAGGAACAGCAAAAAACCTACGAAGTCCAGCAAATGGCCCAAACCCAGCGTCAGCAACTGGTGCGGGAAACTGCCCTCGCCGACATTCAGCAGGATATGGTGAAATCTGAGCAGGGGGTACAAATTGCCCAACTCAAAGCCAATGCCAGGGTGAAGGAAGCAACGGGTGAAGCCGAATCCATCCGGGTGACAGGAGAGGCGAAGGCAGAAGCTTACAAAGCTGGGGTCATTGCTCTGGGTGCCCAAAGCTACACTGCCATGCAGTTGATGCAAATTGTCGGCGATCGGCATGTCCGCGTGGTGCCGGATGTCTCAGTCACCAGCAATGGCAATGGCTCTGGCATGGTGGATGCCCTCTTGGGGATGATGCTCCGGGGTGAAACGGATAAGCTCCATCCTGGAATCAAACCGAGTCAACCTGAGTCAAACCATGCTGAGCCGATCGGAACAGCAAAATTAACTGCCTCTGGAGATGGATCATCTTCCGTGCTAAATCCCTTTCCTGAGTTGAGTTAGTCCAAGTAAGCTTGCTCTGGGAGCATCTCAGTTTTGTAGAGGATACGCCAAAACCCCCTCATCCCCCAACCCCTTCTCCCCTCTTGGGAGAAGGGGAGCCAGATCCAAGTCCCTCTCCCCACATGCTTGTCATTACCAACATCTCTTAAAAAGCTTAGAGAGTGTCTGACAAATGCTCCAGACCTTGCACTTGCCCCCTTTTCATGTATGCCTGAAAGGCTTTAAGGCCCCAATTCTGGGGGACTTCAATCTCAGAACCCCCCAGAATTGGGGGGCAGGGGGGC
>Ga0163154_10002025_pt1 | contig 30317 bp, 45 predicted proteins | sample OliLakLV19MP9P1_FD_148649 | JGI IMG/M metagenome (GOLD analysis project Ga0163154, IMG submission 148649) | Freshwater microbial mat bacterial communities from Lake Vanda, McMurdo Dry Valleys, Antarctica - Oligotrophic Lake LV.19.MP9.P1 | ecosystem: Environmental > Aquatic > Freshwater > Lake >... | reverse complement strand
AACAGTGCTTCCAAAGGTGGGGAACGCTAAATTAGGAATGGTTAATTCTGCCACTACTACACTACTGGTAGTTTGAGCACGAACTAAATGGCCCTCATGCACTCGAATTCCAGTGACCCCGGTTATCGCGGCTGCTGTACATGACTGAATGACATTAAAATAAGGCCCCGGTACTACTTGGTCAACGCTATCACTTTGTAGATAAAATGATTTTCCAAGATAAGCCGACCCGACAATCATAAACCGATTAGTCCCGTTTGTGACCACTCCATTAAAAAAGATTTGAGTGGGGTTGAAAGTCAGTTTTACTTTATATTGTCTCCCGCTGGTGGCAAAGGTCATGCTGCCGGTAGTTCCTATTCCCGGCACAACATCAGCCTGATTTATTTTGGGTGAATCTTTACCGTTATGAACATGCCGGGGAGTACCGAAATTTTCATAAGTACTCTTTTTATTTTTACTCAAAAAAGCATTATCGACCTCTTGTTTAATGAGTTTTCTTATTTCTTCTGGTTTCATATTAGTGAATAGTTACCTCTTTTATTCGTACATAGGATGGAGAAGAGGCAACACTTTTCATTTCAATTTTAAGCTGTACCCATTCTACGTTTTGCCAATTAATGCTGGATTGCGATGAAATTACTCCGGCAAGAGTAAATTCGGCAATCACGCTGTACGCGGAGCTGAGGTTACTTCTTTGGGAAATTCTAATACTCTCACCCTGAACCATCGGTGTTGCTAATTTATATACGATTTTTTCAAAAGTTGTCTTTGAAAAGAAAGTTCCTACCGGAATAATTTCCGTTTCAAAATAAGCACTGTAATCAGTGTGTGGTTCCGATACAGAATAGTCGAGGTAGTGTGCTGCCCCTACTGAATAGCCAACAAGCAAGCCTTGTCCCGGCGGGCGTAGTAATTCTTGGGTAAAGCCATCAGCTACAGGTAATGCCATCCGAACCCATGCGTTAGGATTAATTGTTCTTTGAACCATTCTAAGAGCGTTGGTGTCACTATTTATCGCCCATACTCCCTCGTTGTTTGCCAGCGGTGTATCAGGGTCATTATTGGTGAAAGATTGAAAGGTGAAATACAGTTCGTTGTTTCCAACATTTGCATCCCAAAAGAAATAAAACGGACGTTCTGTTAACGTAATCCCGTTTGGTAGTTGCTGGTACAGGGTAGCGGAAGAACTATTGGTTAAATAGATTCGCCCCTTGTTCCCGGCAAACGCATACAGAAGATTATTAGTTGCCACAAAATCTGTTATGGCTGGTTCCGGGAAAGTGATGGGAGCATCAAATGATGGAGAAATAGTGTCCCATGGGTATAATCTTTTGCTATCCGCACCCACAAAAAGGGTGCTAGCTGACATTTGTACGCTCTGAATAATATCACTTTCAGGTATATCAAAAGCTTCGGATGAGTAGGTATAGGTAGTAATGTCATTCGGGACAAATATTTCACCAGCATTTTGATTCAAAGAGGCTAGAAACTGTTCCCCATCTCCCCAATATAAGGTGTTGTTTTCAGCAACGGTTATGGGCACATTTCGTTTTAGAGTGTTAGAAGCACCATGTCCGTCACTATAATAGTAAAGCCAATCATGGCCTACCGCAGCTTCTATCTGATTTTGCGCTTGAACAAGGATGGAAGAAGCCACCTCTGCTAAGTCAGTGGTGTTGCTTGTTGTTGCAAAAAATACGCCAAATTGATTTGGTTTTGTTTGTTCAACGTCTGCATAGGCTAGAACAGAAGAAGATTCTGAACGACCTGAGCCTGATTGAACCACTGTGCTCATATTTCTTACGACAACTGCACTAACCAACCGATTTGTTACTGCCCCTCCGTAAGTCCCAATAATAACTCCTGAAATATCAGCTAAAGCGGTGTAGGTTAACACACGTATACCAAAATTATAAGGGAAGCTGTCATTATTATTAAAATAAGAAGTCATCGCATTCCCCGCAAATGTAGCACTTGTAACTGACTGATTATTCCATGTGTACACAAAGGCAACCACTACGTCACCCTGCTTTAAATCTATGGTATTAGAGGTAATGGTTGAACTACTACCCGCAGCAAACACCCGGTCAGTACTTTGATATATCGGCATGTCTGGGCCAGATGGATTGTATATATAGCCTATGGTATAGCTAGGAACAGCGGTGTCTAAAGTAAGACCAAAGCGCAACGCTTCTTCACTCCTTACTCCTGTGTAATTCCAGTCAGAGGGTACGCTGGAACTCGTAAAGGTTCCCCAGTTAAGGACGTTAATCACTGATGGTTGTCTCACTAATACTACGTGTCCATTCCAGTACGAAACCCCTGTCTGGTTGCCGGTTTCAGCCCCAATGCCACCAATATTTCCTAGAAATAAGACGGTATTAATTGGGCTGTTTCCACCTGTTCCTTGTTGCCACAACCACACATAATTAGATGAATCAGAAAGAAGTACCCCTCCAATTTCAGGAGCTGCATAGTATGAAACCGGAGAGCCGTTATTAACTAGTGCTCGTTGATTTCCGTATTGGTAGGTAGTGAGAGTGCCACCTCCATCAACGGTGATATTAATAATTGGTGAATTAGGTGCGACTGATAGCTGGAACGTGAGGGCACTAATATTTCGGACATAATAAACAATGGCATTAGTTAATCCCGTAGCGGTATTGGCAGCTAGTACTACGGCACACCCCTCATACAAACCAGTTACACTAGCTAGTGCCACTCGGTCTGTACTGGCTGTCCCTGTATAGGAAACAGCATTAAAAATGGGTGGTAAAGTAACGGCCCCGGCTTTGAAAGCTACTGATATTTCTCCTGAGTCCTCAATTATCTCTACGTTACGCATGTCAGCAAACCCATTGTAGGGAGAGTTTCCAATCCCATTTTCAAAGCCGTCAATTGTTAGTTTGTTGTTTTCAAAGCGAACTGTCATAAAAATATTGTATCATTTAAATCAGTTTTGTATTTTGTTTATCGCGTCTATAGATGCTTGTAGAGAATCAAGCCTCCGTACCACATCATTATAATTTGATACTTGGGTATTATTTAGAGTCTGAATATTGATTGAGTTTTGCTCAATATCAGCATGTGCTTGCTCGATATTTGTAATATTGGAAGTAATTTGATTATTTTGAAATTGGTCAATATTTTCTCCGGCGTTAATCGAATTTAAAACAAACATCCCTCCCGCAAAAATAACCCCTACAAATATCCAATTTTCTTTTAGTCCGGTTCGGAATGAAGAGAAAGAATCCCGGTCTTGCGGTTGGATAGGAACAACCTGACCCATGTGTTGTTCAGGTTTAAACACTTCTTTCATCATCTTTAATGTTTCTAAATCTATTTGAGTTCCCATATAAATCAAATTTACCTTTAAATCATTAATCGACGATGACCAAAGGCGGGGTTAAAACTTCCACTAAAAGTAGTCCAAGTCCCCCAGAAAGTAGCCTCATCGTTTTGGTTGTTGTATTCAGTAGTTATCCAGTTAGCATCACGAGTGCTGTCAGTAACGCGAGCTTCATCAATTCTCCCTTTCCAGTATAGAGAGGGAGCAACGTCTGCTTGGTGGGCACCCAAACGGAACGTGCTGTTGACGATAGAAGTGTTGCCCGTAGGAGAGGTAGAGCCACCAGAAGCCCCATTGAGATACCCTGTCTGGGTTGTGTTGTCCCAAGTGTGGGTGTATTTCCTCCACACATCATTTGTCCAAGCACTGACAGCATTAAATTGAGTGTTAGCATTTCCTTCGTGGGCAAAGCGCATCGAAGCTCCGCCAGAGTTCTCGAAATACCCATAAACTCTACGAGTAGTGGCATCGTTTATAATCCACGGTCCTTGTCCAAAAGCAGTAACATCATAAAGTCTGAGCCACATATCAACCGTGTAGCTGGTGAGTGACATTCCTAAATCTGTAGCGTTGCTTAGGGTTTTGTTGCTATTTCCTGATGTAAAGTCAGCTGAACCTCCAAGTTTTCCAGTAGCATTCATTGTTACCGAGTTGTTGTTGGTCAGCGTGTAGCCGTTGCCGGTACTATCAACTAAATCATCTAAGTGAAAGACGGCTCGATACGCTGCCCAAACAGCATTCCGTCCAAACGTAGCAGTGACCGCGTAATCAGCCCTGATACCATCGTAGTCAATAGCAATTTTAGAGGTGCTTGTAAATGAAGCATACTTACCGTGGGCCTCAGAAACGGACACAATCTCCCGTGCCATTTCAGTAACTAAATCAGTGTCGGTATACCAACGACTAGAGTGAGCATCTGCTAGAGTTAACGTCGTTGCCCCGACCCGACCGAGGTCAACGTAAAACGGAAAATTCGTCTGCGATGCAGGGACATCAGCGGCTCTAACTGTAGCTACTCGGATTGGCATTTTATTTAGCTCTTACTTCTGGTGTTTTAACTTCAACAACTTTAGCGTCAAATTGAGCCTGAGTTAGTAGTCCAATCTCCACGTCTGCTTTAGCTTCCCGGAGGATTGCTCGCTTGGCTTCAAGTTCGATTCTTTCAAGTTGTTCAGCCGTTGCTGGTACGACTACTGGCTCTGGTACTTCGATTGTGAAAGTGCCAGCCGTTACTTTTGCAATTAGTTCCTCTTGGGCATTAAGGCGAGCGATATTTTGATTAATAGCGTTAACTGCGTCTGCTTCTGTGTTGATAAAAGTTGAAACACCGATATCTTGCCCATCACCTTTTGTTAGTACGAAACTAAGCAAGAGCTGAAAGATGCGCCCCTCCGGCAATTTTGCTGTTTGGATTTCTTCTATTGTAAGTCTCTTTAGCTCTGATGATTTTAATGTGTACATAGTATTTATATTAATTTATTAAATCTCATTGACGTAACTGACAAGCACTTTAGTTGCAGTTACTTTTTCCAACACCATCGTCATTGTTTTTGAAATAACGGTGGTCGTTGGCAACGGTAGTCCAACTAGACCAAAATAGTGTGCCCCAAATGTAATTGCCCTAGCGGTGGCATTGTCAGTAATTTGTACCGTAACTACTTCACCAATATCCATAGTCGGGTTACTGATGGTGATAGCGGCTGATTGTGCGGTACGGATATAGCGGTCAAAATCTACTTTAGTTGGAGTAATATCTCCTGATGCACTAGAGCTGACGCGGGGCTGAACACGCTTTTCTGTAAATGTATTAACACTAGATATGGTTGGCACGGCTACTCCCTCGACAGCAAGGACACCAGCAGAAAGTCTTGAAAGGGTAGTATCAGAAGCGTTACCGAGTTCAATTGTCCCTAGACCAAGAGCTAATGATGTCGAGTTCACCAGTCCTGATATTGGTAGACCAGTGGCATTCGTTAGAGTTACTGATGTTGGTGTACCTAAGACTGGGGTTACGAGAGCTTGTGAGTTAGGTAGTACCACCGTGCCTGTAAAGGTAGGTGAGGCAAGATTCGCTTTTAGGTTCAAAGCTGTTTGCTGGGCGGTACTTACTGGCTTATCAGTATCGCTAGTGTTCGTCACGTTTCCTAGCCCGACCATCGTTGCTGTTATACCCGCTACTGTTCCAGTAAATGTAGGACTCTCTAAGAAAGCGAAAGTTCTTCTTGCTCCACCTGTTGTGATAGTTCCGTGATAAGCGTCTGTAAGAAACTCGATTGCCCCTGCCTCTGGTGTAGTTAGAAGTGTACCGCTGGTAAATTTAAGAGGGGCTTGACCAGCTCCTGCCAAACCATCCCGTAAGTGTATTCTAGCGGTTGGAGATGTCAGCCCTATCCCTAACCGATTGTTAGTATCATCCCAAAAAAAGTTAGCATTGTCTTGGGCTAGTATGCCCGCTGCTCCTGCAAATAATACTGAACCGGCGGTTGCCGATGTAATCGTGTTACCGATTGCCAACCCGCTTGCGGTTAGCGTATTTGTCGCTGAATCGTAAGTTAGACCGCTTATTAAAGCGAGCCTTGTTTCATTTAAAGTATCATCCCAGACAAATACGGCATTTGCGTTAGGGTCAGTTAGAACCGACCCGGTGCCTCCGTTGGCTAAAGCAATAGCCGTACCATTCCATACCCCGGTAACGATTGTCCCCAATGTAGTAATTGTTGACTGTCCAACATAGTTAGGAGAAATATTTATAATTACATTAGCGGGGTCAGTAGAATCAACCACGATTCTATTAGTCGTGCCCGTAACGGTATTAACAGTTCCTCCGCCACCGATACCACTGACTAAAATTCTCCCCGTGACTTGGTTAATCTGCCCCGGCATTACATTGCCCGGCTGCCCATCCACCTCAAAAAGAGCGGCTGGTACATGATTGTCATCTCGGGGTGCATTAGTTGACATACATTTTATGAATCTATTAATAAACGTCCTGCGCTGGTAGCAACAGCAGGATACGTCAGCCCATCAGAGCCTGTAAAGAGCCAACATTTTTGCCAATTTTCATCGTGAGGGTCAACCGGAATCATAGTAAAACTTATAGTGGCTGTGTCGGTTGCTAAAATGGCTCCGCCCACTGTGCATTTAATAGCAACAAGATTAGTACCTTGAACAGTATCGGTATTTAATACTGCCAATTTTGAAAAGACTCGATTTTCATCTTGGGCGGCATTTTCCATAAATAAATTATATCACGATTTAATTTTCTGGTTTGATACGAGATTTTTATCTACGCGATTAATTCAGTCGCTACATATCGAGGAGTAGTGCCGGCGATAGTAATTATCCCCATCCATACCGTACCTTGATTAATAATGAGAATACCGCCGATGCCGTCATCATTTCCGGTACCAGCCCGAAGTACAAAGTTAAATTCAGTAGTGCTGGCACCGGCTCCAAATCGGACAAAAAGTGGGTTGGCTCCTAAATTTTGGATTATAAAACCACCGCGATTTACATTAGCTGCCAACGCCTGAGCTTCCGAAGCTATTGTAGGGGCACTTGATACCGTTGCTTTAGCTATGAGGGTGTTTATATCAGCCATACTATTTGTTATTAAATATTTTTAAGTCGTTTAAATTCAATGCGTAACATTTCATTTCGGTCTTCTATAAGTAGTCTATCACGGGTTAATTTATTGCGTTGTGCAGCAATGGCTTTCTCATCTTCAACAATCCGAATTCTCTGTAATTTGAGTTCATAAGTTCTTTGTTCTAGTTCAAAAGTCTTTTCATTGATTACCTTAGAAGTGGCATTTGAGATTGATTCGTGGTCAGAAATTGCCTTGTTTAAATTTTGGTGCAGTCCATCAACATCTTGAATAATAGAATTTATCCCTACCAGCAGAGAAGCAATGGCATCACGGTTTTCTTCCGCTTCGGCTAGTGCTGCTTTGCTCGTAGTAAGTACGTCTTTGACTAAATCAAGAGCTTCGGTTTCTCTCTGTATTTTAAAATCAACCAACGTACTCTTTAGAGCGGCAAATTCAACTCTAGCAACTGCCAATTGTTTTTGTATTTCAGCCAATTCAGTTAATGATTTGAAAGTTTCAGAGTTGAGATTTTCCATAAATTATTTTAAGAGGTCTTCAAGATTAGCTTTATTCATTCGGGCGTCAAAACGGATACCTTTTTCAGTGAGAGCTTGAATGACTTCCTGTTTATCCACGTAGATTGCCGGTTCTGCCGGAGCGAGTGGTAAATCCTCAGAAAATTCCTTGTTCAAGTCTTCAATCTTTTGTTTCATCACCTCTGATTCAGATTTGGGAGCCTCCCGTGCTTCTGCGTATTCATCTGAAATAAAAGTATCAGCCAATCGGAGAGCTTGGTCTTCCGTCCATAGTGCTCGATTGCTTCCTTTACCATCAATTTCCGATTCATCTCGAAGTGGTGCTCTTTTAAGATAAACCTGTCTTGCAAGGTGCTTTGCTAAAAGTTTAGCTACTGGCTTGGGTGCCAGCATGGACTTTCCTGAGGGAATAAAGTATGGCACACCGCCAAACCTTGCTCCCATCTCAGGAGTGAAGTCGAAGTCCGTATTGTTGGTTAATCGGACAACTTTGTTGATGTCCTCATTACCAGCCGGGTTTGTAAAATCCATATGGTTTTATGTTATTAACAAAGGCTTCATCGTTCCTTTGTAGAGTCTAATGGACTCTTTCCTCTCCCCCCACAACAAGGGAGAGAAAGAATCAATTAGATACTGATATCAACCAACACAAGTTGGTCAGCAGCAGCATTCACAACCAATACCATACCAAGCGTCTGAGCAGCGAAAGGCCCCTCGGTTGCTACCCCAAGGATAACTTGGCCAGTCGTATCATCGCCGGTAGAAAAGCTAGAGCCGACAGGTGTAAGTGATACACCAGCTCGAACTGTTCCAACTCCTTTTCGTAGGGCATAACCATACGTACCAGCAGCAAAAGCAATTTGCGCAACAGCTTGTGCATTTTGTTTCTTTGAGGTAACCGCTGATTTAACCAAACGTGCGGGTGAAGAAATAGTAATGTCTGAATCAGCTACCGCAAGAGCAGTCGTTAGGGCATACGCTGGATAAAGCTGTAGTGTATCAGCCGTATTAGCGTAGATTTGTGCCGTTTGACCAACTCCTGTACCGTCATCAACTACTACCCAACTATCAATAAATGCACCCGGTGTCCAGCCAGCAGAAGCTTTTGTGATGTACACAATCCGGCCTAGACTGTCAGCAGCAGAGCTAACGAGGTCAACGGCGGTTACTGCGGTTGGGACTCCGACACTACCCCTGTCAAGAGCCGATACTGCATATACATACTGCCAAATACGTCCATCTGGTGTCTCTGCTAGTGTACCAAGCGCAATGGCTGGTGCAGTAGTAGTTTGGAACACGCTCTGAAAATTGATTTTAATCATAAATTTGTTTTTACAGGTTAAGGAATTTTTCATCCATCCCCCATTCTGGGGTTTTCCCCATTAGGTTATTAAGCGTCCTATGAAAGTCCGTACATTGAACCCGTCAAACGTGGTTGCTCTGAGATAAAGTTCCCAGCGTAGAACACGTAACCAACCTGAGCAAACTGGTCTACCGGACTCATCATCTCTCGGAAGTTAAATCCTTTTGTTGATGGTACTCGGCCCGGCACTCCCTCTGGTACACCAGCACTCGACTTCTTAAAGTTAAGTTGGGAAACACCAGCAGCTTTTACGTCAATTCCTTTCCAACCGAAGTACTTTGAATTCCAACCGAACATGGCACCAGTTGGTACTTGTTCGTCTTTGATAATTGGAGTTCCTCGGAACCAAAGACATTCAAATCCTTGCTGTCCGTACATCCCTTGTGCTCCGGCTACGATGCCGTACTCATCCATTCGAGGGAAACCGTTCTGAGTGTATCCCGCACGAACAGTTGGAACCAAAAGAGCCTCATACACACTCCAAAGAGCTTTCGTTGTCGGCATCCAGTCTGGCTTCTCAGTTCCAATTTCAATTGCATCGTAAAATGTTGCCATTTTAGCGAGTGTCAACGCACCGACTGATTGGAGGTCATACCCGGCCCATGATGGGTATGATGTTCGTGATACGCCACCGTAAGTAGCATAAGCACCTCCATCGTCAGCAGAGTTGGCGATTGAATCTGGTTGATTCCCAACTCCGGTTCCTGTAAACAAACCTTGACCCATTAATGTAATGAGTGATTGAGCCTGTGAATCGTACTCAGTTTGCATCAAATCAACAATTCGTTCCTCACCCATGTTGAGGGTAAGTTCGATGTCAGAAGCAACAACTGGCTTGTAAACCATTTTTGGTTCAAAAGAAGCGGTTACTCGAACATTCTGTCGGTCAGTATCAAGCTGATTAGCTACTCCTGTCCAACCACCGTTGGTCGTATCACTCACTTTAATCGGGAACTCGTACTTCGTACCAGTCTTCCACGGCTTTGCTACTCGGAGAGTCTTCATCAATGATGGAGAGCCTTTTGAGATTTGGTCAAAGACCGTTGGAAGAATAAAGGTACGAGTAGTTGTTTGTACTGCTTCGTCAAAAACCATACATATAATTCTTAATATTAATAACTAGCTTTTGTGGGCTTGGAAGTATTCCAATGCTGACCCGTATTGATTATGCGCACCATAAACAGGGGCGTTTGATACTGGGGCAGTACCGGGTTTACCGGCAATTGGAGCATCCTTGCGAGACTGCACATTCCGTAGCGTTCTTTGCTCAATCGTCAATTTTGCATCTTCAATTGCCCGAAGATTCATATGAGCTTTGGTTAAATCTTGAAATCCGTATTTGTTGGCATGTATAAATAAAGCATTTTCATCTAACTTTGGGTCAGTTTTCTTTATTTCTTCCAGTTGAGCGTTGATAGCATCAACATGTCCTTGTTGTACGGAATCTTGCTTTACCTTGTCTTCACGGATTCTTTCAATGGCCCTCGTTTCTGCAATTTCAATCAATTCCGCATAGTTTTTCGGAACGTAATCAGGCTTTTTCCAGTCAGGAATTTGTTCAACTTCTGTTGGCTTCGCTACCCGTTCGTAATCAGCTAAACGCTGACTTTTCTGCGTGTAGTCTTTCATTAAATTACCGTATTCAACTCGCACTTGTTCGGCATTAACTTTTCGGCCATCAGGGAGGTCGTACAAGGTTTCCGTCGGTTCTACTGGTTCGTCTGCTTCGAGTGGTTCTTCTTCCAAATACTCACTTGGTGCTTCTACAATTTCTGGGTCAGCACTGGGAGTTATTTCTGGGTTCATATATTTTTTTTCGACTGCTTCTATAATCTTGGCCGAAGCTGATTATAGTTACTTGGTCATACTGTTATTTTTAATATACCACACATTCTCCTAAGGTGAAGAAGTGCTACTCTTCGAGTTTGTTCTCTCGGCAGCTTGGTTGTCTTTTTCTTGGGCTTGCCTTTCTTCGTTCATTTGCATTGCCACTAACAACATCGGATTCAATTCAATCCCCGCTTGCTGGGCCAACTGTACTTTACCATCAGGGGGGAGGTCTTTAAATGAGATACTGGCTGACGGTGGGTTTTCATTCTTTTCAGGTGGAGCCATTTCTGCTATTTCCTCTGGGGTTAATCCGGCAGCCATTGGTGCATTTAACATAAAGGCTTGGGCCGCTTTAGCCTTTTCAGTAGGATTGTCATAACCAGCAATTTCCAAATAATCAACCGGAGAAATAAATCCTTTCTCGGCATCAACTTGCGCTTGGTCATACTTAAACTGACGGTCTTGCGGAAGTGTCTTACCAGCGATTACTTTTACCTCGGTTCCCTCTTGGAAATCATCTTGCATGAGCATGATGAGCTGCACTGATTTATCAGTACCCAGTAATTTAGCGGTATGATTTTCGGTGTATTTAACTTTTGCCAATTGATAAAACCAATTAAATAATTCGTAGGATACGTAGTCCACTACTTGCACCAACTCATTTAGGGCCAAATAACTTTGGTCAATAAGCGCGAGTCGTCCGGCTTTGGTTTCTTGACCCTCACGTTCACCTCGAAACGCTGATGAAGCCGCCATAATATTATCTATTTCACCCCGAGAATCAACCATATCGTCAAACACAAACTGCGGTAAAGGAGAGCCTGTTTCACGGGTAACACCATCTTTAACCCCTTTACCCCAAATAATGCCCCGAGCTTCAAAGCGGAGTTTTTGCGCATCGGCTTTTGGCATCACACTGGAATCAACTTTAATTTGGCCGTTTACTAACGACGCATTTTCATCAATGTCTTGTTTACGGCGGTCTATATTCTCTTGGAGAGGGGCAGCTTGGTTAATCATGTCAGTCTGACCAATCGGGGTGTTCTCATTATTAAAAACAGTAGTGAAGATGTACGGCTTTCGCGGGAAGTCAAAGTGATTAAATAAATATGACTGATATTGAGTTTGTTCAGTATTGTCTCCACCCTCAGCAATTTCACCGTCGGCTGTTTCAGCCGGAGCACGCATTGATTGTTGTTCTCGGATAGACCCCATGAGTGACCGCCGACTCTCACCCTCAGCTTCTTTGAGTTGGGCTTCTTCCTCATCGGTTACTTTTAATCCATCCCAATCCCAATAAGGATTCTTAATTGAACCAAGGAGGATGGTGTTGTAGGTGAACATAACGTGCTCGCCAATCCATGCTTCTTTATATTTTATAGTGAGGTTAGATAAAAACGCCGCTTCCTCAGTATCGAAACCATTTAATTTTAGAATGTCATCAGCCTTTTCAGGGAAGCGTTCCATGATGGCCATGATGGTGTCAGGCACTTCTTCAATCACAAATTCAGATTCAGATTCTTTGGTACTAGAACTTGATACTCGAATATTTCGAGGGTCGATTGACCGGACGTCAAAGTCATTTATAAGCGTATTCCAAAATGGTTTTAACACTAACAACCGCCCAAAATAAAGGTTCCGCAAGGACTTTCTGATTTGTTCTTTGACGTTTAAATCGTCGTATCGTTTAGAGAAATACCCCTCTAATATTTCAGCCATATCTTTTGCCTCGTCAGAATCGCGGGTCGGAATAAAGTTTGGTTGGGGTGGGTTGGCAATCAGCGCATTAATAACACTTTCCATGTTACGGAATATTCGGTTGGCTCTCACTTTAGATTTTCGTCTAACCGCCACTCCGGGTTGCATGTATTCAGGGTTGTTTTTGTAGATTTGGAGATTGTCTTTGTATGTTTTAATTACAATATCCCAGACCGTTTCCGACGACTGCCAACGGTTGTTTACCAGTAGGACTTTATTTTCGTCAGATAAATCATCTATATTCATAAAGGAATGATAACACAAATTTAAATTGTCAAAGATTTACTTTTTTATTCTAAGTCCGTCGAGTCAAGCATTGACCCAAAAGAAACGAACCGATTACTATTATCAATTGCGGGCGGTACCTTTTCATTCTCGGTAAAGACATGTCCCTGTCCTCTGGTCTGCACCGCTAAGTACCAATAAAGGGTGGCAAACGCAAAGTGGTCAACATCGTTGGTACTTGTCCACTGATAGAATTCAATCCCCTTGGCATTAGTACTCTTAATTCGCCTCATGGTCAGCCAGTGAGATATATATTCTCGCATCGACATGTCTGACGGCATTGAAAACAAACAATTGGCTTTTAAGATGTAGTCAATGAGGTGGTCGAGGATACGATTGCGGTTGGAGTAGACAATCCCCTGTTTATCTTTCTCCCCCCACCACATTATCTGCTGGGGGTTGGTATTGTTGTCTTGAAAGAACGACATGTAGGCATTTTGATACCTTTCTACGTAGTAGCGCGACATCGTATTGTCGGGCATAGCATCAATCACCAAGGTTGGTTTGTATCGCTCCATCATATCGTCAAGGTCTTCCCACTTGGTAAACTTTCCTACCTTTACAATCCCTTTCTCACTCCCCAAACAATAGTGTTTAATATTCCCCACATCCACTCCCAAGAACCAATTGCCGGTTTCAAGGTCTTTGGGTGTCCAGTTGTCCAACACAAATGACCGGGTAATAGATAAATCCCCGGGGTTATACGGCTCACCAAGGATAAAGTTATAGAAATACTCTTGGTCGCCATCAGCATCTTTCAAGATTTCCTCAGCCGTAATCCACGGGGCCATAAGGTGACTAGTATGGTAGCCACTGACGTCACTTTCCCTCGTTTTTTGCCAACTCCCCGTGCGCCGTTGCTCCCTTGTTAACTCAACCTTACAATCTGCACATTGAAAACACTTCCGTACTTTGTCAATAGACTCTGGCCACCGTAACAGCTCACTATGCCCATTATCACAGACACAAAACCACTCTTTCATGTCCGATTGACGCCACACTACGTCAAGTTCATCTTTTTCAGTAGTCGGGTTGGAAAATATCCACTTTCCCCGGAATTTACTAGCCTTGGTACGGGATTCATACTGCTTAATCTTGTTCTGGTCACTCCGACTAATCTCATCATGCACCGTGACGTCCGCACTGGTACTAATCGCCGCACTTTTAGAGACAGTCCCCTGAAAAAACAAGTTCCGCTTCCCCACTTGCTTCAAAAACACACTGTCGGTACTAATCCCGGGAAATAAATGCTTATTTTCTAAAATTAACGGGTTGGTTTTCGTTTTTACGAACTCCTGAACATCCGTTTCGGTAGGCATCGTGTAAATAATCGACCACCCCATCTTCATCAAAGAAAAAAACGACTTAATATTAAAAACCACACTCCCCCCCACCTGCGAACATTTTTTCCAAACTATTTTTTGTGACCAGTCGCCTAAAATATCCAACAAAAAAAGCCGGTCAGAGAAGTCTAATTTCTCCCCTTTTTCACTTTTTATTTTATTTTTCAAGACCCAATAAAGAATTGACACGTCTTCGGCCTTGACCTCGCCTAAAGGTGAACTTATTTCGGGAATATTTTTAGAGGGGGGGACTACTTTAGATTCTACCCCCCCGCCCATGGTGGTATAGGGGTCACTTTCCATGCAATTGTTCGCGTCTTGCCTCATGCTGTAGCCACTGTTGACGGTAGACTGTCTGGAAACGGCTGTCGTGGGGGCTTAATATGTCATCCGCATGTAGTGCCCTATCCTTGGCCACATCTTGACTTCTATTGAAATATGGGTCATTGCCTACGTCTGTTATGTAGCGGTAATTGTCATGTCCCTCTGGACACTGTGACTTGTATACTGCACTCATGCTGGCCCCTTGCCCCTCCACTACCTTATTGCCGGTAGCGTGGTAGTCTCGACCACAACAGATGCACCAATAGGGCTGGTACTGCCTGCTAGGGGCATCTACTATCTCACGCTTGGGGGCCATAGCTAGCTGATGCTCGCGTTCCCTGTCCTTATCGCGTTGTATTGATGCGTAGATGCCTGATAGCCTCTTGACCTCATTAGCGAGTGTACTCATAGCAATATCCGGGCTAGTACGTCACTCTCTTTGATTAGAAATACCCCCGGCTCCGCTAGCTCATTGCCCCATCCCTCATCGAAGATAACCGTATCCCCGGCCTCTAGCTCGCTCCCTGATGATACCGCCAGTACTGTCCCCTCGCTGATGGTAGTAGCGCGCGCGGTCTTATTCTGTACCACTTCGATACCTGAACTACGTACAGCATCCGGCGCACTTACTTGTATCAGAATCCTGTCATTCAATGGCGTTATCATATTATTGTGTATTAGTTGGTAGAACCGTTTGATTTACATCCCCCATAACTTCAAGTATTTCGACCAGCTTTTCTGTTCATTTAACATATCCTCATACTCTAAGTCAGTCGCATCAGAAAAGAATACCGCGTTTTTATTTCCTTTTACTTCCTTAGTCTCTATCTCTGTTACTTCACTCACTGTATTCTCTTTCCTTTTAAATAACCTATTTAGTATTTCCATATCCTAATTGCTTTTTTAATTCAGTTTCAAAGATAGTAACCATTTGAATTACCTTTGTATTCTCTATGTTAACCGTAATACTATCATTCTGATTATCCTCTTTTTTAGCTATTCCTTTTAATACCTCATATGATTCAATTGCTTTTTGTGATGTTGCTAAATTGTCAGTTTGTCGTGCATTTCTGATATGCAAACCTAGTAATTCATCATCAGTTATCTGGGCATTTATCAATTCTTGTATCCTTTCTGCTATATGAGGCTTCGATATGTTTTCTGATCCAATACAACACGCTACCCCTTTGTCAGTTGTGTTATAGGCTTTTAGTGCTGATTGTGTTGCATTTAGTGTGCGGGCGTATTCTTGGGCGAACTTTTCAGATTTTGGGGTGATTCTTTTCTTTGAACCCCCTATTGGTTTCTTTGTTGCAAAGTATGAGTTTTTTCCCCGGGGCTTTGTTTGTTTTATTGTTGTGTCTGTTGACATATATTAAAAGTGTTTTTTAATGTTGTGGTTTGGTGAGTTACCAACAGTATTAGTATTGTACTTTATGTATAATCGTGTATGATTGTAAGTAGTCGAATGATTCATAACCGCACTCTATTACAACCACATGCAAACAATTATACAAGATATCTCAGTTAATGAAATTGATATAAAACAATACCTTGGAAAGAAGATTTTATTTATTACCACTCTTGGTAATAAACGGAACGTGGCCCGGGTTTTATTCCCGGCGCAAGATGATAATTTTCTCATCATCAAAGCTCAAAACAGTAACCGTTGTGACATCATTCATTACTCGGACATCATATCAATTATAGCATAAATATATGAAAGAAATTAAAAATAGTATGATTTTAAATGTAGTCAATTGTGGTAGTTGTGGCGAGGTATTTGCGCATAAATTAAAGATGAAAAGTCTTACTTGCCCATACTGTAAATTCAATGAAGATGTTTGTCACTTCCCTGATTTATTCTATCCCCCTGAGTTTGATGACTCATTAATAAAAATTATTAAAACTAAAATTAAATAACATGCATAACTACAAACAGTATCGTACTGAAATGAAGATGCGAGGCTACCGGAAATACGTACAAGCGAAATTTAACTTGCTTTTATTGGGCCTATTCTATTGTTTTATGGGCGCATCAGTAATCGCTTTTATGTTCGCACTGATGCTGGCATTTCCTGATTAGTCACCCATGACTATAATTGTATTGCTACGATTATAGTACATGGGAAATTAGTCCCATAAATAAAAAACATATTTTTGTTATGTATACACCACAAAATGAAGGATTCATCGCTACTGCAATTGGTAAAGTTACCGATGTTATGCGGGCACTGTTTGACTCACGTACTCAAACATTAATCGAGGCGGGGTATATCACTAAGTGTGCGGAGTTTACGCCAGAATTTGATAATGCGGTACGCCTCATTATGCTGGCAAATCATGGCGAGGCCATCGAGGAACTTGCACAAGCAAAGCTTGACGCGCAAAAGGTTACAAAGTAATTAATACTGTAACCAGTTAAAAAACTATGAACACAGTATATATTGCTCGTTTCGGGCATGATGAAATAGAAGTAGAAGTGGCAGAGGGGGCCACTGTTCGGGAAGTGTTTGCAAAGACCGGATATACCAACAGTGGGCGCGAAGTTGCCTACGTTGACGGCGTACCCGCTACCATGAATAGCATTGTCGAAGATGGGGACGTGATATCAATTGTCACCCCTAAGCAAGCCGGGTAAAGATTTAGAATGGCCCGGCACATGCCGGGCTTTTCTGATTATCAGTAATTGGTTGACACTAAAAAACCATGATTAAAAGCATCAAACAAGCGTTAACGAAAAAAAGACACGCGGATTTTCACCCCTTTGTTGAAATGGAACTATTGAAAGACCGTGAAAAATTGGAACGGTCACAGCGTATAATTACGACATATACGCAAAACATAAAAAGTACGATTAGTTCAATTGAACATTACCAAAGTCATTTAAAAACCTGTAAAAACGAATTGACGACTGCTAAAAAGCAACAGATAATTGAAGAGAAAAAAATGGCCTCGCGCGTTGTTCCCATTGAAAATATCACGAAACAGTGGGAACGGTTACAGCGTCACAAAATGGTAAGAACGATTGAAATTGCCCCGGACAAGTTAACCATTTATACGCAACCAATTTTTACCGACATAAGATTGCATGATTTTACTAAGGATGTAAAACGTACTTTTGTTGGCTGTTTCAAGATAGTGATAAACGTGTACCTTGGTAATAAAATAAAGATATACAATCTTTCATTTCCTGATTGTAACCGCGCTCATTGGTCAGTGTCTAGCGAAAACAGCGCATGCGAGGGGGATTGGCAACCGATTATTGAAGATATCCGCAAGCGGGGGGACATGATGCAACTGGCCTCGACATTGCTCACGTACCTACAAAGTACCGAGGACGGAGCCGCTTATATTCGCTCGAACACATGGCGTAAATACCGCATTAATTCATCCACTGATTATCCCCCTTGTACCGAAGTAGGACAATATGGAATCTATAGGCAAGAAACTACCGACCATAGCAACGACAGCCTGATGTATTTACCAGTGTTGACGGTAGAAAGAGATGACGGAACAAGGGGGGTTGTTTTTCTCACAGACGTATACTGTCATAATGATTTGCTTGGGGGTAAACAAACAAATAATTGGCGGGCAAAATATTACCGGGCGCAACTCATTACCGACCCGCAAGAACTTTTTGACCACTTACACACCAATCCGACCAAAGCCCAGACCCAGGATTGGGGGTGGGAGTATTCAGAAAGAGAACACAGCTCATCATTGGCACCTATTGACAACATGACGCAAGAACAGGCCGAAGCGGATTATTTAAAATTAATAAAAATACAAAAATAAAAAGTATGAAAATAAATATCGAACGCAAGGCATGGGACAAAATCCGCGCATACGTTGATAATTGCGATTGTGAGATTGGGGGATTGGGCAAGGTAACAACAGACGGCGAGGATTTTTTTGTATCGGATGCGGAAATCTTTACCCAGACAGTTACCCCTACCCATGTAGATATGACCGCGGAAACACTGGCAATTTTTCAGATGGAAAAATTAAAGAAGAAAGAGTCATTAGTGGATTATAAATTTTGGTGGCACTCGCACGCAAAAATGGGAACATTTTTTTCTAGCACTGATACCGACACTATCAACAACAGCCGGGAGTTTCCTTGGTTAGTTTCCTTTGTCACCAATCATAAGCATGAAATGTCCGCGCGCGTTGATATTTATCATCCGGTACATATGTACATTGATAAAGTAACCGTGGTGGTGGTTGATGAAATTGACCAGACCATCATTGACAATTGTATTGCAGAAATTGCTGAAAAGGTAACTTTTCCGGTTGTCCCAGCGGTACGAGAATTTGGATTTAAAAACAGTTTTTTCCAAAGTGGCCCACTGTCAATCGACGCTGATTTTCTACCGGCCCCCAGTAAACCACTGACCAGTATTGCCGGGACAGCTCACCAACATTACTTGACCCTGACAACTCGCCTCACCGCATTAGAGAAAGCCGCAAATCTTTTAGATCTAAAAACTAAGAAATCCAAACAAGAGTCAATCAGATTAAAAAACTTAAATATGCAAATAGACAATTTATGTTATCAACTCGACATGATTCAGTAATCTATGACCGCCAAATACAAATCTTTGACCCCGGGCAATTTTCAAAAATAACTATTGCCATCATTGGATTAGGTAACATTGGCAGTAACGCGGGGATTCAATTAGCACGATTGGGATTGATTAATTTTATTCTGATTGACCATGACCACGTGGAATCGCACAACCTAAACAGCCAACACTATACCGTAAAAGATAACGGGAAGAGTAAAGCGGAATCACTAGCGGGACAGATGAAGAAAATCAATCCAAAGGTAAAAATTATTACCAAGATAGAAGAGTATCACGGGGAATCACTCGACGCCTCGATATTGATTAGTGCGGTGGATAGCATGACTATCCGGGCAGATATAAATGCCGGGATGATTAAAAATAAATACGCACCGTTTGTTATTGATGGCCGGGCGGGCGGTGGTCAGCTCGAAATTCACAGCCAACCCGCGGAATTATGGGGGGCTACATTAGTAGCGGATGCTGATACCGACCCATGCGGGGCGCGTTTCATTGGTTACGCCTCGACCATTATTGGGGGCATGATAGCCAACCAAACAAAAAGGCATTTGCGCGATGAGTCACTGAAAGCAAAGATTTTGTTTCATTGTGATACGTACCAGATTTTGACTGCGTAGCGTTTCGCTAGTATATCCCTCACGGGGGATATACGATGCGGTACAGTACCGTTATACGAACATTGACCGGGGTAATAATAGTCATTGTTACAAGCTGATAAGCTCGTATCGGGGCCACTTTTACCACAGGCCCCGGATGCTCGCATGTGCTCATTAACAACCATTAATAGTAATCCACGTAGAAACATACCCATATGAAAATATACGGGCTTACAAGCTCAGAACGGGCCACCAAAGGGCAGGGGGGTAATACCTTTGTTGAAACAGTCTACACCGTAGAGCATGCCAACAAAGAGCGCGAGATAATAAGTAAGACCCGGATTGACCGGGAAGACGGCGCATTTATCGTTCGTCATATCCCAGTGCAAGGGGATTCTATTGTCTACCGTATCCCTATCAGAACAAAGTAAGAAACCACGAACGGTAAAAAACCACAAACGCAAAAGACTCTTTTTAAAGAGTGAAAAGCTAGAAACGTAAAAAACCGCGTAACATTAAATTGTTATAGCGGTTTTTTCGTGTCCCCCGGTTGACCATCTTTATACAAAATGTCAAATCATTAGGCAACATTAATAAATATAGTCAAATCCTGAATCCCGAGAAAAAAAAGAGGGAAAAATTTTCAAGAAAAATCGGATTAGCAGACCGCCGATTTTATTTTGACTCCGTGTCCAACAATAAAATTGCGTTCCCCATCAATACGTTTGAGGCAATCGGGGATGACTCTAAAATCTTACGCATCATTGAAATATCGGCTTCATCGAACTCTACTTTTCCTCCCTTGTGACATTTTTTAGCCAACACAAATAGTTTCATCCGCCCTCCCTCCTTAGCGTTATCCAAACAAGAGGCGAGCAGACCGCCGAGGGTAATCTCTTTATTGTTCTCCTTAAAGGCGTTTCCGTCTAAGTTGTTAATGGTAATGTCAAGGTTAATTTTCATAAAGCATGTTATTAATATTGTAATGAACTAATTATACGTAATCATTTTAATCATGTCCATCATACCCAATGGAGCTTTATTTGATGCGAGGCCAAACAAAGAAAGGGATAAGGATTATAATTCAAGAGAGATTGCCGGGGGAATTAGCCGACCTTTTCGGAATAAAAAGATTACTCAATTGACCGCTACTAAATATTCTCAGGAGTTCACTTCCTCATGTGTGCCTCATGCTTTTTATACCCAACTAGAATACGAAAAAATTGTCAAACCTAGCCCAGAGGGAAAGTCTCAATTATTGGTCTACCGAAAGCGAACCAATTACCCGTTTGAGGGAAGTGCCGCGGTTGATTTATACAACCAAATTATTTCTGGTCAAAGCCCTCATTTTTCAGCAACGGTACGAAAGGGACATACCGAAAAAGAAGCCAACTCCCTCCCCCTATTAGCTGGCCAGAAAGAACTAACCTTGTTTGAATTTTTTGAGATTACTGACTACCGCAATGTTCCTCGTACCGTAGCTTCTGGTAAAGCTGTTGTTGTCTTTATTTACGCAACACTGGATGAATGGAGTCAAGAGTATGTCACTATCAAAGAACCGGGGTTGAACTCATGGAAAGCAGCCGTTCGTCACGCTGTCTGTTTAATCCCTGATGGTGATTTCGTTGAAAATGGAGTCAATTGGCTGTCTGTTCATGACAGCGCTGCCTTTGGAGGCCGACATCTTCGCTACATTTCGGCTCAATTCCTTGAAGAACGAGCCTATTACGCCTCACAGGTATATAAAAAAGGGACAATGCCTAATCCTATTCCGCCGACCACTCCACTCCCGGTCATTGATTGCCAATTCAAGGACAGTTCCAACGCGGTCAAGAATCTCCAAGGCTATTTAATCAGCAAGGGATTTTTAGAGCGTCAGTATCAAACCGGGTACTATGGAATCCTGACTGCCGAGGCCCTCATGGAATGGCAATTGACCAACCATGCTGAATTTAACTTTGTTCGACCAGTGCGCGAACTATTATCAATGAAAGGAAAATTCTTTGGTTCCCAAAGTATTGCTATAATTAAAAAACAAAATGTCTAATCTCTACACTTCTGCCTCAAAGATTGTCTTTATCATGTTGATTTTAACCTCATGTATAGGCTTTCTTATAGGAAAATTACCCGTTGACCAATTTATGATTTTAGCGATTGCCGCGTCATCATTCTACTTCTCAAACAAGGGTAGCGTCGGGGATAGTGACCAACCATTTTTAGGAAAGTAGTGGTAAAATAGTGGTTGGTGTGATTAATTCCGAACGGCATTCTATGACCCTCTTCGTCCGAGTGAGTCCATAGTGAGAACTTCCCGTATTCCTCTAATTAATTATTTATAAAACGTCTAATTATCCTAGTATTATTACTAGCTCCGTTCATAGTTCAAGCGTTCAGTCCTTACAACTGTTATTCATGGGCTGAATTTCGCAGCGGTGTTGACCTCCCTCCGATGGCTACAATCGTTTCTAACGAGTTTAAACCAGCGAAAGGTATGATTGCCGTGTTTGTATATGAAAAGTCCGGGTTGGGGCACGTAGCCATCGTGGAGTACGTCTTTGATAACGACTCGTTCCTGATTTCTGAATGTAACTACATTTCGGGTAAATGTGGGATTAGACATTTGCAGCTTGATTATAAAAATCTCCGAGGATTTTATGCGTTATCCCCAATTACGCTGTCTAAATAGCTAAAGGGGTTTTTGCGTATGATATATTTATTGAACATCCGCCAATAGTAACGGTATGGCTGATGTGATAGATTAGAACAACCAAGTTATTAAGCCCGCAGTTGATAGAGCGAGGGAACCGGGAGCAATCCCAACATTGTTCGGTTGTACAATGTCGTTACCTCCCTTTCTCTATCAATTGAGGGTTTTAATTTGTGTTTTATGGAAAAAATAGATTTTCGTACTGAAAAGATTCCTTTTACCCAAGTCGCTAACACTGTCCTTAACAACCAAAACCTTTCCTTTAAAGCTAAAGGTCTATATGCCTATTTGTATTCTAAGCCCGATGGCTGGAATTTTGAGTTTGGCCGGATTGCCGATGATTCCAATGACGGCATAGACTCCGTTCGTTCCGCCATCAATGAACTTGAAGAGGCTGGTTATTTAGTGAGAACGAAAACCCCTAGCGGAAGAATGATTTACTCTTTATCCATTGAGCCAATAGTGGAAAATCCAAGGTTGGAGCCAATATGGGAAAATCCCAGGTTGGGTAAAACCCAGGTTGGGAAAATCCAAGGTATAAGTAATAAAGAGTATAAAGTAATAAAGAGAACAAGTAATAAAGATAGCAAGACAGGTCTTGCACCAAAGTTTAATTCACTAGGTGCTGAGATAATTAAGGGGTTGGAGATGGTTGACCCCAAGAACAAAACCTACTACAACAACAAAACCCAACGCACAGCTTGTGATTTCCTGATTGATGAGTTTGGGTTGAAAGAAGTGTTGGCCCGAATTTTACTCCTCCAAAAAACCAATAAAACCCCTTATTTTCCAACCATTACCACTCCGGTTCAACTCCGGGATAAATGGGTTCAATTAGAAACCATGCTGGATAGATACAAACAAGAAAAAGTAAAGAATAGTTCCGCCTTTTAAACCCCCAAAAAACATGACCAAATCAAAATACAAAATCCGAATCATTTGCGGTTTCCGTCCCGACCAAGAATATTCAATTGACGCAAACGAGGCCCACAAAGCTTACTATTTGTTTAATAACCCTGATAAACGCGGGGTGTTTGACGATGGGTTGGCGATTAAAGGCTCTGATATTCAAAGAATTGTGCCCGATTACCAAACCACAATGGGCTGGAACCCCACCCATAAATTAACTGATGAGGACATGAATCTCTTGTATTCAACGGGGGTTATTCAGAAATTGAGGGAGATTATGTCGCTGGCGAAAGAAGTGTCTGAAACCGCTACCCACCAACACCTCCTTACCCCTCTAATTGAGTTTAAACGAGAGCGAATTGAGATGGCTAAAAAGGCCAAAGACCTTGCTGTATTGGCCTTAAAATAACTGGGGATAACTTTATTGACTTTTACATATAAATGTGTATACTAACATCATTAATCAATAATAAAAAAACATATGGAAGACAAACAAATTGCACCGGGCGTTTTTCAAAATGAAGCCGATATTAACGACAATATGGCTTTCGATGAAGCCCGTGATACTGAAACCGAAGATGCTATTGAAGAGGAGCGTCGGGAACAAAATCACGACCATTTGCAGGAAGCATTACATGACTAGAAACAACTAAAAAATATGACAACCAAACGAGAAATCAACGTACAGTACGTACCTCTAAAGAAAGTTATTGCTGATGAAAACCAACCGCGAAAGGATTTTGATGTATTCAAGATGAGTTCTTTAATCGCCTCAATTAAACGACTAGGCATTCGTGAACCACTAGTGGTTGAAGCTATGCCTGACGGTACGTTTATGATTATTGACGGTGAACGACGTTTCCGCGCTGCTACCGAACTAAAGTTAACTGATGTTCCGGTGATTGTGGAGAAAAAAATGTCAGCTACTGACCGAATCCTTCATCAGTTTCACCTCCAAGAACAACATGAGGGTTGGAAACCAATGGAAAAAGCCATCGCAATTCGTGATTTGTCCGAAGCTTTAGGAGTACCGCTACAAGCAATGGGTGAAATGCTTTCGATTCATCCAAGTATGATTGGACACTATATTAAATTCATTCAATTGTTAGCCAACAAAGAATTAGTTCGTAGTGATGTCCCGATTCACTATGCTGGACTAATTCAAACATGTACGAATAAAGCTCAACGGGAATTAGTTCGTCAAGGTGAATCTGAAATGGAAGAAGAACAGGTGTTAGCTTTTCAAGTTGGTCTTATTAATAAGATAATCTCGGGAGAAATTAGAAATGGAAATGAGCTGACTAAAGTCAGAGACTCGCTAACACAAGATGCTAAATATACTGTTGCTAAAGTCATTAAAAATGACGTCAAGTTAGACAAGATTTTCAATGAAACTAATGCTAAGTTAGCTCGTTTGTACCGTCAGTTTAACAACAATATCTACGCTGCAACGCGAGAATTGGCGACCATGAATACCCTGCCGAACATGATTGGTTACTTTGAAGAAGATGAGACTGCTAAAAGAAACGTCCGTAAACTTATCACCGAACTCAGTAAATTACCTAAATAATGTTAATAGTCCAAGAGATACTCTTGTATGCAATCCTAGGAATTATTGTTGCTAGCCTAGGCTTAGGCCATGCCCTAATAATTTTTGCGGTTACATTCTTAATTGCCTGTGTAAATTATGTCCAAGGAGGAAATAAATATAAATAGCGAGAAAGAGTTTTCGTTCAACCCACAAACTCATACCTATAAGTTAGGAGGAGTTAAAATGACGGGAGTAACAACGGTTTTAGGTATAATTGCCAAGCCAATGCTTGTCCCATGGGCAGCTAATATGGCGGTTGACTACATCAAAGAACATTCAGTGGTAGAAAAATCTGGTCGCAAAAATCTGTACATAGTCACCACGGAAGTATTAGAAGAAGCCAGAAAATCCCACCAAAGAAAAAAAGAAGCCCGGGGTGCCGAGGGTCATGATACGCACAAGATAATTGAGGAGATTATCAAACAAGCCATTGAATTTTCCGACGGATATATTCAACGCCCCTTGTTTGAAACAGCCCCGCAAGTATCTAAGTTCATTGATTGGGCAATCACAGAAAAGGCCCAATTTACCGTCAGTGAACAAGTGATGTATCACCCTGAATGGTTTGTGGGCGGTACGGCTGACTTTGTAGTAAGGATTAAAGGACATCTGTACGTGGGCGACATCAAAACCCAAAAGAAGATTTGGGACAGAGTGCCGTTCTTCCAAATGGCAGCCTACCGAAAAATGCTGGAACACATGGGTAATAAAAATTTCCACGGTTCGATTATTGTTCATCTTCCTGTCGAGGGTGAACTAGAAGCTCATTACTCTCTTGATTATGAGTCCGACCTAATTGGATTTACCGCAGCATTAACATTATACCGACAGTTAAAAAACTATTAGTATGAAAAACTTTGGGAAAGATTTGTGGCGTTCATTGAAATCATCAGAAGCTGACAATTGGGAGGAGTTAGACCTTTCCCAAAAAATTGTCACCGTTGGATTCAACACTGTTTGCTCTTTGCTGCTTGTCCTAATCTTCGCTTACATTATTATTATCTCTCTTAGTGCTATAATTAATCTCATTATATGAAAGTACAAAAAACTAGTGGCACGGGTGGAGCATGGTTGGATAAATCAGCCGTTAAATCCGGGGACGAACTTAAATTAGTTACCGAAGCTGCCGAAGTTGAAAGCCAGCACGGAACTCAATTGGTAGCAAAATGCAGACTAAGAGGAGCTTCCGGAGGAGCTACCGAACCAGTTAATGTAGCCATTAACACTCCATCTAAAAATGCTTTGATTGATGCCTTTGGTGACGATACGATTAATTGGACTGATCAAATCCTAACAATTGCGACTGAGAAAGTAGTGATTGGAGGGAGGCGATTAACTAGTATGTACCTTATCCCAGTTGGATACAGTCTTAATGAAGACGACGGTGGATACTTAGTGATTACCAAGGAGGGTGGAAAGAGTAGTACCAGTGAAGACACTCGTACCGTCCCCGATATCACCCCCGAAGATATTCCTTTCTAAAAATGAAGATGAAGAAGTTTTTGAACGACTTCGCCCATGATTGTTCTTCATACAAAACCCGTACCGATTAACCAGAAATTCTTTATTTGTAGAGGGCGTAACATCCTTTCCTCTAAATACAGAGATGCCAAGTTGGCGTTGTCATATGAAGTAATGGCAAGCTGGAAAGAACCGATGTTAACAGACTCAGTTGAAATAATCCTTGACCAATATTTCGGAGACAAGCGTAAGAGGGATATTGACGCATACCTCAAAATGCTATTGGACTCCATGAGTGGCATTGTATACGAAGACGATAGTCAAATCGTAAAACTGACTGTCCAAAAACTATACGATAAGGAAAATCCTCGTACTGAGATAACCTGTAAAAAATATGACCAAGGAAGAAATAAAAACATTAAAAGAAATAGCAGCGATTGAACCATGGCTGGTTCGTCAAAAACTCCAATTCTTTATTGAGTCGGCTGTCGTTGAGGAAATCCCCGGCACTAGAACCAGCCCCCAAAATAGAGCACTTCACCTCTTCTTCAAACTACTGGCCAATGCCTTTAATGACGCGGGGTATTCGGTTCAGGTGGTAGTGAAACAAAAAATAGATGTTGATTGGAATGAGCGACTTATTAAAGACCTCATTTGGAGGCCAGCCCAAATTGCTATTCTCAATATAGAAAGTACTAAAGATTTAGCCAAGCAGAACCAGATAGACAAGGTGTATGAACATCTTAACCGTCATATTGGTGAAAAGTTTGGGATTCACGTTCCCTTTCCTGTTGATGAAACCAAGCAAGCTGGATACAAAACAAAAACCGGAGCTTTTGATTATCCCGATAACTATGAAGAACCACTGATATGAAAAAAATTAGAACATCCATTGATATTGAACCCGCGCAAAAACGCGCTCTCCAATTAATCTCCGCAGAAAAAGGTATCCCGATGGGAAAACAGGTGCAATTCGCTTTGGATTTGTATCTATTGGAGCACAAAGATTTTCTGAAAAAGACTGGTTTCAAATTTAACAGCACCGATAAAATCAGTTAAGTAACACTTATGAACTATTGGCTAATATCAGACACCCACTTCAATCATACAAAGCTCGCCGAGTGGGGAGGTCGTAGTGGTGACTGGCAAGAACAACTATGGGGGGGTATCTCCTTTATTCCCGAGGGGGATGTGTTGATTCACCTTGGCGATATTTGCATCGGTGCTGACTCAGAAGTGCATGATACTTTGCTTGAAACCGCCCAGTGTAAGAAGATTCTTGTCTTAGGAAACCACGATAAAAAGTCAAAACAGTGGTATATGGAACACGGCTGGGATTTTGTTTGCGATGGGTTAGACTTTATCTACAAAGGACACTATCTACACCTCACTCACCGTCCAGCCCGGCCCCAAGGGAACATTACTTGGAATATCCATGGTCACACTCACGGAAACCGACATCGAAGCGAAGAGTATTGTGACTTTTACTCCGAGAAGTATCACATTGATATTTCCCCGGAGGTAGTTGGCTACCAACCAATCCGCCTAGACACCTTAATGAAGAACAAATAACCATGAAATTTAAAATAAATTTCCACCTAGCCAAACCGACAATGGACACAAAAAGAATGTGAAAAAATGGACGAACGAGAAGCCGAAGCTGAGTGGCACGACGATTTACCAAAAGATTAACTAATATAACTATATGAAAACACCATTACTACTTATCACCATACCATACACCATCGCATTTTTAGCAGGAATATTTGGTTGGTATATGGAAGAGGGATTACTTGCCTTACTTGGAATAGCAATACTTATCGGTATTGGCTGGGCTTGGAAAATTGAACTAAATAAATAAAACCTATAACTAAAATACCAAGCGTAGAGGAGAGAAAGAAATACTGGTATAGGTTTTATACGCAAACGTGTCCGGTATGTGGCAGGGAAAATAGCTATCTAAAAGAACGTGTGTTTACACCGAAACCGAAGGATTGGAACGAGAGATATTTATTCGCAGACATATACGACCATTGTAATAGTTAAATAACACCTATGACTAAGATACCAAGCGTGGAGGAATTAATAAAGACAGTATATGGTAATGATAAAGAAATTATCGAAGCAATCTTAACTCTTTATGTGAAGTCTGACAGATTTAATCTTGACCCTACATTTTCTCTTGGTAAATTCTATAAAGGATTAAATGAGCCAACTATAAAAGGCGACCTATATCCGCAAAGAGAAGACGTATTAAAAATGGACACTAACTTACTGGAAATTCCAGATAGTTCAATTTCTAGTATTTGTTTTGACCCCCCATTTCTGGCCGGTTATACCACAGGAAAAACTTCAGGGATAATTGGAACCAGATTTGAAGGGTTCAGATACATGAAAGACGTTTGGGAATTTTACGATAATTCTTTGTCCGAATTTTACAGAATTTTACAACCGTCTGGGGTACTTGCGTTTAAGTGTCAAGACACTGTTAGTTCGGGGAAACAATTTTTTAGTCATTGTCACATAATGGCTGAAGCATTCAAACTTGGTTTCAAAACAGAAGATTTATTTATTAACGTAGCTAAAAATAGAATTATTGGACATAACCACAAGATACAAAAACACGCTCGCAAATTTCATTCCTATTGGTTAGTCTTTATCAAATAGCCCCACTCACTAAATAACAAGCGTATGACAGAACAACTAAAAGCCGAGGCGTATGTACGGTCACAGCGACCAGCCTTGATTAAAAGTATTTGCCCAAGGATGCAACTTGCAGAACTTTTGCCGATAAACCTACAGGACTGGCTGGCGGCGTTGGGGGAAAAGAATATCGTACTTATAGATATTGTTACCGGCGGTGATATTGCAAAAGCGAGTGTTGGTGAAACTTACATAACCTTAAACCTAATCACCGGCCAACCTAACTCACCAGAAGATTATCTAGCCTTTAACAACATCACTCGCGTATGACATCACTAACAGACAAGATGGAGGGGTTGAGAGGAAAATTACCAAAACAAGGTGGTTATCTTCCTAAAAGCGTTGGTTGGAGTTTAGCAATAGACGCGTGTAAGGCTCTAGTCAACGCCGAAGAAAAAGCGATAGAAAGGCAGGTGTTAAGTAGAGTATTAAAAATCATTGACGGACACAAAGAGGTGTATCAAAAAGGTGACGAACGATTCGATACTACCCTAAAAGACGGTGACGAAAAAGACCATATTGATTCCTCTGAAAATGAAATACTAGACAATGTTATTAAAGCTCTAACTCCACCCATTAAATAAGTATGACTAAGATACCGAGCGTAGAAAAACCACGTTGTAAAAGGCTAGTTGAAAATGGGAAAGCAGTTTGTAATTGTATTTTAGATTGCCACCTGCATGATTGGAGACAAAAAGACCACATCATCGCCCTAGCCCAAGCCGAAGCAGCGGTGGTGGGGGATTGGGAGGCTGAGTTAAAGTCAAGGCTTATCGGTGAAGACGGTTGGCTAATTGACCATCCCGAAGAACGCTGTGAGGAAATTATGAAATACATCACCAACTTACTCGCCGCCAAGGATAGGGAGATAGAGGAGGTGAGGCAGGAAACAATGCGTATGGTAATAGCTCGCTGTAGAAAGTTAGTAGACGAACCAGACGAAGCCATCTACTTAGAGGAGATTGAAGAAATGTTATATGAATTAGACCAAGAGTATTTAACCCCACCCACTAAATAACACCTATGACTAAGATACTAAGCATAGAAGAGAGGGTGGCGGAAATGCCAACAAACAAATGCTCTGTTTGTAACGGAGATGGCTATACTGTAGAACATGACCCTAACGACCCCACAGGGCAAACTCCAATACAAGTGCAATGTGATTTTTGCCACGCAGAGGGAAAAATCACTACCCTAGATTGCGTAAGACAAACCCTCACCGCTGACCGCCTCACCCTACTGACCGAGCTGAGAGACAGTGGACTGTTGGAGGAGAAAGAACATGAAAGCCATAAAGATGACCGTTCATGGTGTGAGATTTGTGGTCACAACACCCTAGCCAAAAAAATCAAAGCCTACATTAACAACCTTATTAACCCCA
>Ga0163154_10002024_pt1 | contig 30317 bp, 25 predicted proteins | sample OliLakLV19MP9P1_FD_148649 | JGI IMG/M metagenome (GOLD analysis project Ga0163154, IMG submission 148649) | Freshwater microbial mat bacterial communities from Lake Vanda, McMurdo Dry Valleys, Antarctica - Oligotrophic Lake LV.19.MP9.P1 | ecosystem: Environmental > Aquatic > Freshwater > Lake >... | reverse complement strand
CGCCTGAAAACTTGGCGGTCATCCGTCACATTGCCCTTAACCTGCTCAAACGCCATCCGTCCAAACAAAGTCTCAAGCGTAAACGTTTCCGTGCCGCTCTTGACGACGCTTTCTTGCTTCAGCTACTCACTCAATTTTGATGCGATAGCCCTGCCCTCGCGGCAATGTCTGGTTGACATCCCGCCGCCGCGCATTATAATCGAATCGTCGTTAGATTATTTTGTCCAGCGCAAGAGGATGATTTACGTGGCGCGCAAACCCGCCGATCAATCGGTCAACCGCGAGGCAATCTTGCACGCCGCCGCCGATGCTATCCGCCGCAGCGGTTACGAGGCGGTCACGATGAAAGATATCGCCGCTGCCGTCAATTTGACCGCCGCCAGTCTGTATCACCATTTCAAGAACAAAGACGCGCTGCTGCTCGCCGTGCTGGAATTTGGCATGGAAGTGATCATCGCGCGCGTCGAAGCCATCGCGTGCGCGCCGACGCCCGCTGACGAACGGCTGCGCGCGATGATCCGCGAACACATCGTCGGCGTTGCCGAAAATACGGCGGTGGGCGCGGCGATGGTCTTTGAAATTCGCGCGTTGATGAATGTACGCCCCCCACATGCGCCCGCCGCACCTGCTGCCGCCGCCGCGTATGCCGAATTTGCGGCGCGCCGTGATGCCTTCTTCGCGCGGCGCGATCACTTTGAGTCGCTGTTTCGCGCGGTCGTGCGCGACGGGATCGACGCGCGTATCTTCCGCGCCGTCGATGCGCCGATCTTCGTTAAGTCGTTGTTGGGCGCGCAGAACTGGGTCGGCGTCTGGTACAAGCCAGAGGGACGCTTGTCCGAGCGCGCGATTGCCGATCAGATTGCCGATATCTTTTTGAACAGTTTGCAGGAGAACATTGGATGATTTCATTCACCCCGACCGATGAACAACAGCAGTTGATCGACACCATCCGCCGCTATTCCAAGACCGATGTGCAGCCCATCGCGCACGACGCTGACGAAAACGAGCGCATCCCCGCTGACGTGATCGCGTCTGGTTGGCAGATTGGCTTGACCGCCAGCGCGATCCCAGAGGAACTCGGCGGCTTGGGCGAGATGAGCGCGCTCACCGGCGTGTTGGCGCTGGAAGCCTTCGGCTACGGCGATTTGGCGACGGCGCTGCACGTCCTGACGCCGGCGTTATTCGCGCTGCCCTTGGTGCTGTACGGCACGGCGGAACAGCGCGCTGCCCGCGCGCCGCAGTTCCTCGACGAAACGCCGCCGCGCGTCACCGCCGCCTTGCTCGAACCGGGCGTCTTTTTTGATGCGCACGATCTCAAGACGACCGCCGCGCACGATGGCGATACGGTCACGTTGAACGGCACAAAAGCCGTCGTTCCATTGGCGGCAAGCGCCGAAACGCTGCTCGTCTACGCGCGCGAATCCGTGAGCGGGCGCATCGATGCCTACATCGTGGATGCACAGACGCCCGGCGTCGAGATCGGTGCGCGCGAAAAGCTGATGGGCGTGCGCGCACTGCCGACGTATCGCGTGAACTTCAACGGTGCGCGCGTCGATGCAGCGTGCAAACTGGGCGGCGCGGTCGGCATCAACTATGACGCACTGTTGAGTCGAGGACGCTTGGCGCTGGCGGCGTTGGCAGTCGGCATGGCGTCGGCAGCATTCGAGTACGCGCGCGATTATGCGAAACAGCGCGTGCAGTTCGGCGTCCCGATTGCGCAAAAGCAAGCGGTCGCGTTCATGCTGGCGGAGATGGCGATTGAAGTGGACGCGGCGCGCTTGATGGCGTGGGACGCGGCGTGGCGCATCGATAACGGCGAGGACGGTGCGCGTGAGGCGTACTTGGCGAAGGAATACGCTGATAAAGCGGTCATGCAGGTGACCGATTCGGCGGTACAGGTGTTGGGCGGCTATGGCTTCATCCGCGAATATCCGGTCGAACGCTATCTGCGCAATGCGCGCGGTATCGCCGCGCTCGAAGGTCTGGCGGTGCTGTAAAAAGGATGTTTCAACGGCAACCTCACCCCCCATTGCATGGCTGAGGGGAATCGATGGCAAATGTTCTCCCTCATTGACCTCATCCCCCAACCCCCTCTCCACGAAGTGGAGAAGGGGAAAGCTCGACGGAGACTCCCCCTCTCCGGTACGGAGAGGGGGTTGGGGGGTGAGGTTCTTGAAAAGGCGTCGTCTCCTCAGCAAGATAGAGAGGGGGTTGGGGGTGAGGTAAAGTAAAAAATTTACTGAGGTTACTTCTGCGTTAAATAAGGAGTCCGTAGTCATGACAATCAGTTTCAAGATTCCCGACAATCTCACCGATCAAATGGCAATGGTGCAAGGTGCCGCCGAATACCTCATGCGCCCCGCATCGCGCGAATTGGACGAGAACGAACATCAGCGCCCGACCGCGTTTGTCGAGCAGATGTGGCCCGTCATGCGCGAGATGCAAAAGCGCACGCTCGACAAACTCGACGCGGCGAATGGAAAAAAGCGCGAAGGTCCCGGCATTAACAATCTGCGCCTGATGCTGATGATCGAGATGCTGTCGTGGGGCGACGCGGGCGTTTATCTGTGCTTGCCCGGCGGTGCGCTCGGCGGCGCGGCGATTGAGGCGACCGGGACGCCCGAACAGAAAAAACGGTTTCTCGGACGCTTCGCGGAAGGCGATACGCCCGCGTGGGGCGCGATGGCAATGACGGAGCCGGGCGCGGGATCGGACACATCCTCGATCCAGACGACTGCCGTTTTCGATGAAGCGGCGAACGAGTGGGTGATCAACGGCGAAAAAATCTTCTGCACCAACGGCAAACTCGCGTTAGACGAGTCGGATGGCTTGGTCGTCGTCTGGGCGTCCGTCGATAAGACGCAGGGGCGTGCCGGAATGCGCCCATTCGTGGTCGAAGCGGGGACGCCGGGCGTCCGCGTGGCGAAAGTCGAAATTAAGCACGGCATCCGCGCCAGCGACACCGCCGCGATTGTCTTTGAGAACGCGCGCATCCCCGCCGATAACATCTTGGGGACGCCGCCGAAAGCGAACGGCGACGCGGGCGGCGGCTTCAAGGGAGCGATGGCGACGTTCGATGCGACGCGCCCCCTCGTGGCGGCGAGCGCGATTGGCATTGGGCGCGCCTCGCTGGAGTTTCTGACGGAAAAGTTGCGCGAGAACGGCATCGAGATTCCCTATGGCGCGCCCTATCACAAGTTGACGGCGATTCAGCGCGATGTGTTGGAGATGGAAGCGCAGTTGAAGGCGGCGTATTTGCTGACACTGCGGGCGATCTCTTTGCTCGATCATGGACAGCAGAACAGCCTCGAAGCGTCGATGGCGAAGGCAAAAGCGGGCAAGGTCGTGACGCAGATCGGGCAGCGTACCGTCGGCTTGCTCGGCATGATGGGCTACAGCCGCGAATGGCTGGCGGAAAAATGGATGCGCGACTCGAAGATAAACGATCTCTACGAGGGAACGGGTCAGATCAACACATTGATCGTAGCGCGGCGCATTTTGGGCTACAACAGCCGGGAATTGAACTAACACGATGGAATGTTAAAGCATTGTCGAAATGCCTTGAAATGACAATTGGGAGGGGTATGAACCGACCTCATGCGCGTATAATGAGTAATGATCTGTAATACTTACGCGCCGGAGACTTTACGCGAATGCCAATCCATATCAACTGGTACGACCCAGAGCAGACGATTGTCCGCTACGAATTCGAGGAACGCTGGTCGTGGGATGAATTGTACGACGCCGTGAAATCAGTCGTCGAGATGCTGCGTAGCGTCCCACATCGCGTCGATATTATCTTCAATGTGCGCCGCAGTGCCAGCATTCCGAGCGGCGCGATTGGACACATTCGCGGCTTGAGTATGCGCGGCGACGACAATTGGGGCATCGGTGTGATGGTGGGCGGGAGTACCTTCATTAAGACGCTGTTGCAGATTTTTATCAAGCTGAATCCGAAGTTGGGCGACCGCTATCTGTTGGCGGAGACTGACGAAAGCGCCGTTCAATTGATCGCTGCGCATCGCGCAAAAGCGGCGACCACCGCAACCATGAAAGTCGTCTAACGCAGGATAGAAACACCATTGGCGTTGATGTAAGGGCGTGACGCTGGAATGTCCGCTGCCGACTTGCCAGCGGCACGTCCCTACAAAACCTGTCTTTCCTTCACTACTGCCATCATCGCAACCGTCAATCGGAGACGCTCAGATGCCAGTTACCGTCAAATGGTATGACCCTGAACACACCATCACCTATTACCAGTTCGAGGGCAAGTGGACACTCGCTGAACTCGATGTAGTGATCAAAGAGGTACAAAGTTGGGGATACATCGCCTATCTCGATATCATCGTCAATATGCAAGCCAGTCGGGGGATTCCAGCGGATATGCTGTCGCAACTTCGCTCGCTGCAAATTCCGATGAGCGATCTTGAATGGACAGTCGCCGTGATCGTCACCAGCGATAGTTTCGCCGTGCGTCTTGTGCGCGCCTTTGCGAGCATTTTTCCGCAGTATGGCAAACGCTTTGTGTTGGCGCGGAGTGACGAGGACGCGCTCGACATTATCCGGAATATTCGTAAAAAGCTCCCGCGTTTCATGTCGGATCAGCCAGTCGATGGCGTGGAGCAGGATTAGCTCATGTCTGTCTACGCTCAATATAACGACGCGGAACGGACAATTCTATATTTTCGCTTGGTCGGGCGGTGGACGCGCGTCGAGCTTGACAATGCGATCAAAGAAGTCGAGCAGGTCAAAGATGTTTTGTATCATAATGTGATCATTGATTTACGCGAGAGCGCGGGGATTCCCGCCGATACGCTGTCGCATTTGCGCACGCTGCAAATTCCGATGGGGACGATTGAATGGAGCGTCGCGGTGATCATCACCGCGGACAGCTTCGTCGTCCGCTTCGTGCAAACCTTCGCGGCGATCTTTCCGCACTTTGGCAAGCGCTTCACCTTTGCGCAGACCGATCTTGAGGCATTTGCCATCATCGCGGCAGCACGCCAAGACCATTTCCGATTGATGACCGAAAGGACAGATCAATGACGTACACAATTCGCAAAGCTGCCGTGATTGGCAGCGGCACGATGGGCGGCGGGATCGCGGCGCTGCTGGCAGGCGTCGGCGTCGAGACGGTGCTGCTGGATATTCCAGCGAAAGGGACACAGCCCGGCGATCCGCCCGCGAAGCGCAACAGCGTCGTCGCAGATGGGCTGAAGCGGCTCGGTGCAGCGCGTCCGGCGTCGTTCTTCAACACCGACGACCTGAGCTTGATCACGACGGGCAATCTCGACGACGATTTGGGCAAGGTCGCGGATGCCGATTGGATCATCGAAGTGGTGGTCGAACGGCTCGATATCAAACAAAATTTGATGGCAAAATTGGCAGAAGTGATCGCCCCGCATACGATTGTTTCGACCAATACATCCGGCTTGCCCATCCACCAAATCAGCGCGGGCTTGGGCGCGGACTTCAAACGGCGCTTTTTGGGGACGCATTTTTTCAACCCGCCGCGCTATTTGCATCTGCTCGAAGTCATTCCCGGCGCGGAAACGGACGCCGATATCGTGCGCGCGCTGATGGACTTCGCCATGATGCGGCTTGGTAAAGGCGTCGTGTTGTGCAAGGACGAACCCAATTTCATCGGCAACCGCTTCATGACGATGATGGGGATGCACACGATCAACGCGACCTTGGCGGGCGGCTACACCGTTGACGAGATCGACGCGATCACGGGTCCCCTCATTGGACGCCCCAAGACGGCGACCTATCGCCTGAACGATCTGGTCGGCATCGATATTGCGGTGCATGTGGCGCGCAACCTCTATCCTGCCATCCCAGATGATCCGGCGCGCGTCGTGTTGGAAGATGTGCGGACGACCGCGCTGTTCGATAAGCTGTTGGCAGACGGTTGGTTGGGCAATAAAAGCGGACAGGGTTTTTACAAGTCGGTCAAGAGCGCGTCGGGCGAGCGTGAATTTTGGACGCTGGATTTGAACACGTTCGCCTACCAAGCGCCGACGAAACCGCGCTTCGACAGCGTGAACAAGCATCGCAAGCTGGCGGACACGGGCGCCCGCATCAAAGCGTTGATCGCGGCGGATGACCGCGCGGGGGCATTCTTGTTCGATCATTTCGCCTTCTATCTGGCGTATGCGTCGCACCGCGTCCCCGAAATCACGGAGACCATCGTCAACATCGATAACGCGCAAAAGTGGGGCTTCAGCCACGAAATGGGCCCCTTCGAGATTTGGGACGCGCTCGGCGTAGCGGACACCATCGGCAAATTCGAGTCGGCGGGTTATCCGGTCGCGCAGTGGGTGAAAGACATGATCGACGCGGGACAGCCGACGTTTTATCAGCGCGACGCCAGCGGACAAGTGATCGGCTTCTACAGCCCGCAAGACGCCGCCTACAAGCGGTTGACGAGCGACACACGCGCGATCCGCGCTGCAACGTTGCGCGCAACGGGGCGAGAAGTCGCGCACAATGACAGCGCATCTGTGTTGGACATGGGCGACGGCGTGGCATTGTTGGAGCTGCACAGCCCGGCGCAGGCGCTCGATCAGGACGTGATCAGCATGGCGTGGACGGCGCTCGATTTGCTGCAAACGCGCTTCGACGCGCTGGTGATCGGCTCGGACGCAGAACGCTTTTGTGTCGGCGCAAATCTGGTCATGGTGGCGATGGCAGTGCAAGGCGGCGAACTGGGGCAGTTGGAGACACTGCTCAAACAAGCGCAAGACTTGATGCAAGCGTTACGATTTGCCGCCAAGCCCGTCGTGACCGCGCCGTTTAACCTCGCGTTGGGCGGCGGCGCGGAACTGCTGATGGCGGGCGCGCGCACCGTCGCGCTCATGGAGTTGTACACGGGCTTGGTCGAATTCGGCGTCGGGCTGATTCCGGCATCGGGCGGCTGTGCGGCGATGCTGCGGCGCGTCGTCAATCCGGTCATGGCGGCGCATCCGAATGCGGACGCATTCCCGCATTTGCAGAAGGTATTCGAGCAGCTTTCGACGGCGAAAGTGTCTGAAAGTGCGAAACAGGCGCGCGACCTGGGCTTGCTCACGCCGGTTGACCGGATCGTGCTGCATCGTGGACATTTGTTAGGCGAGGCGAAGCGCGAGGCGCTGCACATGGCGGATGGCTACACGCCGCTGCGCGCGGGCAGCCTGTACGCGGCGGGGCGCGATGCGTATGCGGCGCTGCTGCTGGGCATCGAGGGGTTCCAAGAGGGCGGCTATGCCAGCGAACACGATGCGCTGATCGCGCGCAAGTTGGCATACGTGCTGACAGGCGGCGCGATCAGCGAAGCGGGCTGGATCGATGAGCAGGTGATCTTGGACTTGGAGCGCGCGGCGTTCATGGAGCTGGTGCAGACGCCGAAAACGTTGGAGCGGATGGCGCACACGGTACAGACGGGCAAGCCGCTGCGAAATTAAGAGGAAGAGTCCTGAATTCAGCGCATTTCGGCGTATCGAGTCGGTGTACGCTGTCCGATTTCGGGCGTAGAATGGGCGTAGGGGCATGGCGTGCCATGCCCATGATGAGGATGAACGATATGGCGATGCTCGAAAAGCAAGCAGAGACACAAGCGCCTCCCGAAACGACCGCACGAGTGAGACCAGCGCAAGCGTTCGACATCATCGCGGCGCTGCCACGCCACCGCCACCACAAAATGGAATTTCTCGACGGGGAGATGTTCATCATCATGCCAGACGCGCCGCAGTCGTCGGAATATGCCAGTTTGATCAATGCTGCCCTCGTCCTTATGGTCTACCCTAACGATTTGGGACACGTCACGGGCGAACAAGCGGGCTACATGATCGGTGAGGAGCGCGTATCGCCCGATGTCGCGTTCATCCGCAAAGACAAACGCTTTGCGGAAACGGGCTACAACCCCGATCCGCCCGATTTCGTGGTCGAGGTGATTTCGCCATCGGATCGACGCCGTGCTATCGAACGCAAGAAGAAAATCTACGCCGACGCCGGGATTCGGGCGTGGTTCGTGTATCCCAAACGACGCGAGGTCGAGGTGTACGCGCCGGGTCAACCCGTGCGGATCGTCGGCGTCGATGGTCTGTTGGACGGCGGCGAGGTGCTGCCCGATTTCAAACTGCCCGTCAAGACATTTTTTCGAGGGTAACGCGATGGCAATTGCGGAACGATTGATCACGGTGGATGAGTTCGAGCAGATCGCGGCGCTGCCGGAGAACCGAGATCGACTTTTGGAACTGATTGACGGCGTGATCGAGGAAAAGGGAATGCCCACCGAACCCCATTCAATTGCTGATGGGAACATCTACGCTGCCCTGCGTCGTTTCGTTATTGCGCGTGAGTTGGGTCGGGTTCATATTGAGGTACGATATTGTAGACCAGATGATCAGAAAAATGCGCGCATCCCAGATGTTTCCTATTCCAGTGAAGAACGTCCTCTGGTCGAACGGGGAAGCGTGCCAGAAATCCCCGATATTGTCGTCGAAATTCAATCGCCAGACGACCGACTGAAAAAACTTCGTAACCGCATCCAATGGTTTCTGGACAATGGCGCAAAATTAGGCTGGTTGTTGATCCCAAAAAGCCGCCTGATTGAAGTGTATGATGGTGAGGATGTCGTCATTCTGACCGACAAAGACATTTTATCTGGTGGAGATGTTCTGCCAGGATTTGAAATTCCAGTCAAAACTGTTTTTGACGACCCGTTCAAGTTTGGGGGTCGCAAAACCGCACAAGTGAAGTCTGAGGAATAAAATCATGCGTGAAGCAGTGATCGTCGCGGCGGCGCGAACCGCCGTTGGCAAATCGAAACGTGGCATGACGCGCTATCTCCGCTCCGACGAAATGGCGGCGGCGGTCGTGCGCGCCGTCTTGGAACAGACGGGCGGCAAGCTCGATCCGGCGCTGATCGACGATGTGAGTATCGGCTGTGCGATGCCCGAAGGCGCGCAAGGACTGAACTTCGCCCGCGTCATCGCGCTGCGCGCCGGGCTGCCCGTCGAAGTCGCCGGACAAACGGTGAATCGCTTCTGTGCCAGCGGCTTGCAGACCGTCGCTTCGGCTGCTGAACGCATCATCGCGGATGGCGCGGACGTGATCATCGCGGGCGGCGCGGAAACCATGTCGCTCGTCCCCATGTCCGGCTTCAAAATCAGCCCGAATCCGTACATGGCGGCGAACGAACCCGAAGTCTACATGAGCATGGGATATACCGCCGAGCATGTGGCGGACGAATTCAACATCTCGCGCGAGGACATGGACGCCTTCGCCGTCGAAAGCCATCAGCGGGCGGCGCGCGCAACCGATGCGGGCTACTTCCGCGACGAGATCACGCCCGTAGACTACGACGAAACCTTCATTGGGGACGATGGCGCGCCGCAGACCGTTGCGCGCACGCTGACAGAGGACGAGCATTTGCGCCGCGAGACGACGCTCGATGGCTTGGCGAAGCTCAAGCCCGTCTTTAAAGAGGGCGGGCGCATCACGGCGGGCAACAGCAGCCCCCTGAGCGACGGCGCGGCGGCAGTGATCATGATGGAGGCGAGCATGGCGGCGCGGTTGGGGTTGACGCCGCTGGCGCGCTTCGTCGGCTTCAACGTCGCGGGCGTCCGTCCCGAAATCATGGGCGTGGGCCCCATCAATGCCGTGCCGAAGCTGCTCAAGCGCATCGACATGCGGCTGGATGATATCGACCTGATCGAACTGAATGAGGCGTTCGCGTCACAGGCGCTCGCCGTGATGCGCCACTTGGAGATGAACCCGGCGCGCGTCAACGTCAACGGCGGTGCGATTGCGCTGGGGCATCCGCTCGGCTGCACGGGGACGAAGCTGACGGTACAGTTGATCCACGAGATGAAGCGCCGCAACAGCAAGTACGGCATGGTGACGATGTGCATCGGCGGCGGCATGGGCGCGGCGGGCGTGTTCGAGAATTTGAATTAACCCGAGTTTCGGATAGGTATTTTGCGTGACTTTAGGGTTCCCCTCACCCCCTAAAGTCCCTCTCCACTGTTTGGATAGGGGAATTGGGGGGTGAGGGGAAGCTATCCAAAACTCAGGTTGAATTAAGGTGCCGTAGGGGCGTGCCGCTGGCACGCCCACGCGCTGCGTTGACAGCCGAAAACGAGTGTAACATTTTTGTATCATCGCTTCATTCGACTCTCATCCGTTCCGCGTTACAATCATCATGAAGCGATTTTCCCACCGACCACCACTCACGCTGTTCTTGGTTCGGAGTCGCCAATCTACATGCTGTATTGGTATTGATATCGAGCGATCTGGGAGTCCCATTGATGAATTCACTGCGCTTCGAGGATGTCCTCGATCTCGCGCTGCAACTGCCGCCGACACAGCAAGCGCGGCTGATCATTTACCTTGCCGCCGCCACCCAAGAGACGCTCGCCGCGCACACGGATGCGCCTGACGAGGAAGCGTGGATTGCGCAGGATTTCGTCTCGCTGCTGCACATCGAACACCACGCCGCGCTGCCGCCAGACGGCGATGCGCTGTTGGCGGTCATGGGCATGGACGAGTCGTAGTTGCTTCCAAAACAAAAACGCGCCCCAGTTCCGCATGGGAACAAGGGCGCGCTCTCGCTGAACGCTTGAGGGTCGATAGTACGCGCAGTCGAAGCCTACTTGATGTCGGCTTTCGCGCCTTCGGCTTCGAGGAGGGTCTTGGCTTCGTTCGCCTTGTCCTTGCTCACGCCTTCGAGAACGACGGCGTTGGGGGTCTCCACCAAGTCTTTCGCTTCCTTCAATCCCAACGCGGTGATCTGGCGTACTGCCTTGATCACGTTGATTTTCTTCGCGCCCACGTCCGCGATGATGACCTTGAATTCGGTCTGTTCTTCGACCGGTTCGGCTGCTGCTGCCGGTGCGGCTGCACCCGCGCCCGCTGCCATCATCATCATGCCGCCGCCGGATGAGGCGGTGACGCCCCACTTCGTTTCGAGCATCGTCTTGAGTTCGGACGCTTCGAGAATGGTCAATGCGCTGAGATCATCAACCAGTTTCATTAAATCTGCCATGAGTTTTCCCCTTCCGTGATGGTGAAACTATCGTTTTGAGTGAAATTATGCTACTTCGACCGGAGCCGCTTCGACAGCAACTTCTTCGGCAGTCGCTCCGTCTGCTGGAGCTTCCATCTTGTCCAAGTACGCCTGCACCACGTTGACGACCTGCGACGTTGCCGCTTGCAGGATGCCCGCCAACTGGGATGCGGGTTGCACGATCAAACCCGCCAACTGCGCCCGAATTTCTTCCATCGTCGGCAAGCTGGTGATTTTCTCCAGATCGCCCGCGTAGAACACGCTGTTGGCGATGATGCCGCCTTTGACGATGAACACGTCGGCGTTGTCCTTGATGAAGCCCTGCACGACTTTGGCGACAGCGGGCAAATTGCCGTTGCCGAAGGCGATTGCCACGGGGCCCATTAACAGCGACTCCGGCACCACCCACCCATTTTCGCGCAGCGCAATCGTGAACAACGTGTTCTTGGTGATGGCATAGGTGCCAGACACCTCGCGCAGTTTGTTTCGGAGATCGAACAACTTGGCGACTGTCAGCCCGCGATACTCGGTGACGATGAAACCATCTGTCCCTTGCAGCAGTTGCGTGTAAATGCTGACGAGTTCTTCTTTACGTTCTCGTGTGATTGCCACGTTGACCAGTCCTCCTTTCCGCCAGAAATGAAAAACGACCCGCGCAAACAGCCAGGTCGTTGGAAAGTCGCATTGAGTTGCGTATCGACGCAAAACGTCGATATCATTCCATCCCCTCGGCAGGACATTAAGCCCGTTGTTGGTCGGACACCTGCTGTCTGCGGTTCAGCAAGGGGCATGATAGGGGTGGCGGGGCGGAAAAGCAAGGGGGAACACAACCGATGACAGGAAGTGGACGATAGCGCCCGATCCTGTTAGAGGTTTGACTCGTTCCAATAGACGATCACCTGTTCGCGCGCGTACAAATCCATCTTGGCTTCGACCGCTGCCACCGTATCGCGGGCGATGTGCGCGTACAAATCGGCTTCCAAGTGTGGAGCATCGTCCACCAACGCGCGCAGTGCCTGTGGCGTTAGGTTGACGCGCGGCGCGATGACTTCCAGCGTTTCCGAGTCGCCGTCGGGTACGATCTGGCGCACGATCATATCGCGCCATGCGATCAGCGCACTATCGTCCATGAACGGCAGCCAATGATGCGGGATCGCCGCCGCCAGTGGGATCGCGGTCGTTTGCGCGGCGGCGAAATCGCGCTCATCCATCTGAATCAACAGGATGTTGAGCATCAAAAAGCGTCCTTCGCGTGTTCCCCATTCGCGCAGGGCGAAGTACGGTCGCGTTAGCTCCAACCACCAGATTTCATCGAGGCATAAATGCGCGACATAGCCCGCGAGGAACGCCCGCGCTTCCTCTGCGTCCACCGCGCGCAGCGACGGATGACGACTCAGCATCACGCGCCATGGATGATCGTCGAGCGGGCGATCATACTGGTAGAAATGCGTCTCATCGCGTTTCAGGCGCGTCAAATGATGTCCGTCCGCAGCGATGTTGCCGAGCAAGAACGCGCTCTCGTGCGCCAAGAGCGCCGCGCGGATCGATTCTGGCACGGCGCGATCTGCCAACAATCGGCGCGCGTTCGCCAAATGCGTGAAGGGAGTTGGCATCGGCGCGGACGCTAGATCGGAATCCAGAAGCCGAAGCGGCTGCCAACGCCGGGTTCGCTCTCGACCCACACATCGCCGGCGTGCCGTTCGATCACCGTCTTAACGAGGCTCAAGCCCTGTCCGCGCCCCTCGATCCCCTCGGTTCCCGGCTGCTTGACGCGATAGAACGACTGGAATAGGCGCGGCAGATGCTCTTTGGGAATGCCGATGCCGTTATCCTCGACCTCGTAGATCAGGCGGCTCTCGTGGCGATAGGCACGCACGATGATGCGTCCGCCGTCAGGCGTGTACTTGCTGGCGTTGCTGATCAAATTTTCCATGCACTCACGCAGTAAAACCGAGTTGACGGTGACGCCGGGCGCGTCTTCCAAGTGGATTTGCATGTCCATTTGCTGCTGCTTGTTATAAATTGCCATCTGCATGTTCGCCGCCGCTTGGCGCACGAGTTCGGCAAAGATGACGTGTTCGTGCATTTCCAACGGTGACTTGCGAATTTGCTCAACGCGCACCATCGCATCAAGCAAGCCTTTCATGCGTTCCGTGGCGCGCATGATGGTTTGCAGATAGTCGTTGATGGGCGAGTCGGGCGCGATGTCGAGTTCGATCAAGCTGCAATAGCCGACGATCAGCGCCAATGGACTGCGCAAATCGTGCGAGGCGATGCGCAGCATCTCGTCTTTGAAGCGCGTCAAATCGCGCAGCGTCGATACATCGCGCAGCACGACAACGTAGCCCGCTGTCTGTGCGGGCGGATTCTCCCACACGGAGACCGAAACCAGATAATCGCGCTTCTGCCGTTCGGAACGGACTTCAAATGTCCAATTGCCGCCGCTCTGTAACGGCGTCTGGATGATCTGCTGAATTTGTTCCAGCACACCGTCCACGCCGTCAATGGTGACGAACTCGGCGAGACTACGCCCGATCAGCGTATCACCGGGACGGTCGATCAACGTGGCGGCGGGTTCATTGATCAACAAGATGCTGCCACTCTCGTCCAAGACCATTAGCAAGTCGGGGATGGCGTGCAAGACGGCTTCAAGCTGACGCTGCTGCTGTAACATGCGGCTGAACAACTGTGCGTTGCGCACGGCAATCGTAGCTTGGTTGGCGACGATGGTCATCAGTCGAAGGTGATGCTCGGTGAAATGCTCGGCTTCATCGTGGACGAGCGTCAAAACGGCTAACGCTTCGCCGTTGTAGATGAACGGCACACACAGCGCCGAACGGGCGTGGGAGTCGCTGTCAGGAAAATTAACCCACCGATGATCGAGCAGGGTATCGACGATCACCGCGCCCTCTTTTTGGCGCACGACCCAACCCGCCAAACCCTGATCCAACACGCGCCGCGCCAGCTTCAAGACTTGATCGCCGCTCAATCGCTCGATGTCATCGGTATCGAGGAGATGCCGGACGAAGATATTCTTCCATTCGGCGTCGTATTCGGGATGGAGCAGCAGACTGGCGCGCTGTGCGCCTAACGCCCGCGCGGTCAGGTCGATCACGCGCTCCAAGACGCGATCTTCATCGAAGACCGTCAGCATTTGCGAAACATCCGCAAGTAATTTGAAATCGAGCAACGAGGGCTGTCGGTGTGCTTCTTGTGTCATCGGCTGCGACTTTGTTCACCAATACATCTATACATTAAATATTGTAACGGATCGGGCGTGCGCGCGGAAAGCCAGATGTGGTGAAATTGACCTAAATTTTTCCAACATTTGAGGGAGTGCATCGTTAGAATTAACAAGCAATGGCGACAATAGACCAAATTACCTATGCCGATTTGCGTTTTACGCGATCATCTCCCGCGAAACCAGCGTCGCATCTCTGCCCACTCGACTCGGCGCGCTGCCTGAATCAGGCGCCGCTTCTCCAGCATTCGCGCGCGCCCACGCCATGCCGCTGTCAGCGCGGGCAGCGACCGCCATTCGCGCGCCAACAAGTAGGCGACGATCCCCGCATCATAGGCGGCGATCATGGGCAAATCGTGCCAGAACCCCGCCTCGATCTCGTTCTTGAGCATCAACCAATAGCGATTGCGCGTCCCCAAGAAGCGCATATACGCCGAGACGCGCGCCCGTTGTCCGGGACGAAAGGCGCGGACATGATGCGCCACCGCGCGCGGTAGATAGACCGCTGCCCACCCGCGTAACCGTGCGCGCCACGCTACATCGACATCTTCCTTGTGCATAAAGAAATCTTCGTCGAAGATTTCGCCGCGCTGTTCCCCACCACGCACAGCGGCAGGCGCAGGATGGGGGATGCGTATATCCTCCAGCATCGCGCGCCGATAGAAGGCGCACGCGCCATCTACGCCAAAGATTTCTCGCGCGAAGCCATCGTTGGATAATTTGGAAAGCAAATCGACGGACTGTCCTTCGTTCGCCAAGCCCTGCCGCCGATTACGCTGCATGATTAACCCGGTGCTGTCGATGGAGGTTGCGTTATCGCCGAGCGCTTCGACGCGCAGCAGACTGCCCGCCGCCGATCCGATCCGCGCGCCCTCGTCCAATCGCTCTGCCATCGCCAGCAAGAAACCAGGCAGCAGCCGTGCATCAGGATTGAGCGTCAAGACGTAATCTGACTGCGTGGAATCGATCAGGCAGTTGTGCGCGGCGGCATAGCCGATATTTTGCCGCGACGCCGTGACCGCCACACCATGCCGTGCCGCGATCTCGAGCGTCGCATCTGTGGAGGCGTTATCCCAAACATGGATGCCGAAATCGACGCCCTTCTGGGATAAGGCGGCACTCAAACAGGCGTCGAAGGTGGCGGCGCTGTTGTAGGTAACGATATGAACGCTGACAGTCGGCATGGACAAAAAATAACACAAACCTGAAAAGGCGCAAGCGTGATCTTTTCGGTGGAACGCCCACTGCCCATCAGCGCGTGCCACCGCGCTCCATCAGTCGTCTATTCCGCTTCGCCGCACCAGCGCCAGACACCATCCTCGTTGACGACGCTGTACGCCCCCAACGGGATCGGACGATTTTCGCCGTCATAGACCGCGATGATATTGCCTTGACACGTTACGCTGGTGTTGGCAGCGTTGACCGTACAGGTCATGCCGTCGATGCTCGCTTCCACGCCGGAGAACGACAGCGCCTCGCGGTCAAGATTGTCCTCCATCGCAGCGCACAGCCCATCGCGCACACCGTCGCGGTCGCCCGCCACTTTCGCCGTCAAGTATGTCTCGACCGCGCGCGCCGCCGCTGGATCGCCCGCGCTGCCATCATCGAACGGCAAAACGCCCTCAGCGGGCGGCGTCAATTCTGTGTTTGGCGTGGCGCTGGCAGGCATGACGGTCGCGGCGCTGGTGGACGATGCGGGCGCGGAAGTAGGAGGTGCAGCAGTATTCGTCGGCGCGGGCGTCGGTTGGCACGCGGCGGTCAGCGCGAGGATGACAAGCGTGAAAAGAATACGTTTCAAAATGGGAAACTGCTACCTTTCTTATATACATCCGTATACATCGACGTTGTTCCTGCTTCATCCAGTCGTGCCGTCACGCCGAAACGCTTTGGGCTTACCGACTGTCCACAGGCATTTACGTCCGTCGTAGCCACTACCGGACGATGCACTTTGACCCTACACGTGAAGCGCACTTAACCGGACTGCTTCGTTCAGAATGTTGATCGCCGCGTTCAAATCACGATCCATTTCGACGCCACACGTCGGACACCGATAGACACGTTCGTTCAACGAGAGGGTGTCGCGGCGCTGTCTACAGTTTGAACATGTTTTGCTCGATGGATAGAACCGTCCCACCGCTTGCACCTTGCCCCCGCGCGCCCTCACCTTCGTGGCGAGAAATCGACTGAATGTCCCAAACGCTGCATCGCCCAATGCCTGTGCCAGCGCGTGATTCTTCATCATCCCCTTGACGTGCAGACTTTCCAGTCCCACCAGCCCGTAAGTGTCGGCAATCCAAGTGGTCACCTTGTGTAGATCGTCTTCGCGGATACACGCAATCCGATAGTGCAGCCGCGCCAGCTTCAGCCGCGCTTTCTCGCGGTTCTTGCTCCCCTTCTGCTTACGGCTCAGATTGCGGTTCAACCGCTTAACTTTGCCCAAGAGTGACCGAAGCGGCTTTTGGTTTTCAAACACGCTGCCGTCGCTCAAGGTCGCCAAGCGATTGATGCCCAAGTCGATGCCCACTTGTCCCGCTGGCGGTGTTGTGTGCGCGTCGGGGCGTTCAACGGTGATGCTCACAAACCACCACGCCGCTGTTTGTGTAATGTGCGCGGACAGAATTTTGCCCGCAAAGCGCAGCTTCTCCGCCATGTTGACCAATCCGAGCTTCGGCACTTTCAGCCAATGTCCTGACACATCGAACCTGTCATTGGCGAGATAAAACCCTTCACGATTGCGTTTCCTTTGCTTGAACTTCGGAAACCCAACCTTGCGTCCGCTTTTGATGCCCTCGAAGAAATGTTTGAAGGCGCTCGCCAAGTCCATGAACGCGCCCTCGATTACACACTTGGTTACTTCGTATGACCAGGGAAACTCGGCTTCTCGGATGGCATTAAACTGCTTTTTGAGCGCCAGCGCAGATGGCTTTTCGCCCGCATCGTATTGACGCTTCCACTCCGCCAGTCCCCAATTGAAGACGAAGCGGCGCGTGCCAGCGGCTTTGGCAAAATAGATTGCCTGTTCAGGCGTCGGATGAAGGCGGATGCGGTGACTGCGGATCATCTTCCAAAACTTTTCTCAAGGATTTTCGATAGCTTCTCAACCATAACGACGGTTCGTGTGCGTGCGTTTGGCATTCAAACGCTTTTCGCGATCCCATCGCTGCAAGGTATGAACGGTGACGCCAATTTTCGCGGCAAACGCTGATGGCGTGTGCATATCTACATTCTACCATATATATGTATACAAAATAAACAGCTAGATCAAGTCTCCATCCAACCCGATCATTCAAACGCCAACATTATATCCGAGAAACTTGCCATTCCACGTCCCCGCGATTACAATGTTCCTTCACCAAGCCTTAATGTGTGCGCATCGAGTCTTGTCTAGCCCCAAATCGAACCATCCCTGTGTTCGTGGGGTAATGAATTGATGTGTATATACAAGGCGGTTTTGTGTAATTTGGCAAAAGGAGTATTTTGTATGCGTATTCGGATCAAGATTCGGCTCGTCGTGACCGCGTTGGCGCTGCTGGCGCTCACTGTTGTCCCCGCGTTGGCACAGGACATGGAAATTCCCATGACCCCCAACACCACTATGACCGATGGCATGTTGGGCTACGCCGCAGAAAACTGCGACTATGGCGGCGGCATCCAGTCGATCACGTCGCTGGACGCTAACACGGTTCAGTTCCAACTGTGCGCGCCCGATGGCGCGTTCCCGCAAAAGGTCGCGTTCTCGTCGGTCGGCATCCAGCCCACCGAGCATCTGGTGGCGACGGGCGGCGGCGGCGAAGCATTGTTCCGCAATCCGGTTGGCACGGGTCCCTACATGCTCTCCAATTGGGAACTCGGCAGCGAAATCGTCATGGCACGTAACGACGCCTATTGGGGCGAACCTGCCAACGAAGCCACGTTGATTTTCCGCTGGACGAGCGAAGCGGCATCGCGCTTGGTCGAACTGCAAGCTGGCACTGTCGATGGGATCGACAATCCGGGCGCGGGCGACTTCGAGGTGATCCGCAATGACTCGAACCTGCAACTGTTCGAGCGCGAAGGCTTGAATATTTTCTATCTTGGCATGAACAACACGTTTGCGCCGTTCACCAACGTCAAAGTTCGTCAGGCGATCAGCCACGCGATTGACCGCGAGCGCATCGTCAGCAACTTCTACCCGCCCGGCTCGTCGGCGGCAACGCAGTTCATGCCCAGCGCGATCTTCGGCTACACGCCCGAAGTCGAACCGCTGCCGTTCGACGTCGAAGGTGCGCGCGCCCTGATGGAAGAAGCCGCCGCTGAAGATGGCTTCACGCTGCCGATTGATGTCACGCTCAATTATCGTGATGTCGTGCGCGGCTATCTGCCGCAGCCCGCGATTGTTGGACAAGATATCGCGGCGCAATTGGCGGAAATTGGCATCAACGTCAATATCGAAGTCATGGAGTCCGGTTCGTTCCTCGATGCGTCGGATCGCGGTGAATTGGCGTTCTACTTGCTCGGTTGGGGCGCGGACTACCCGGATGCGACCAACTTCCTCGATGTGCATTTTGGCTTAGGCGCGAGTGCTCAGTTCGGTGAGAAGAGTCAAGAAGTCGTCGATCTGTTGATCGAAGCTGGACAAACTGCTGATGTCGAGGGGCGCTACGCGCTCTACACGCAGGTCAACGAGATCATCCGCGATTTCGCGCCGATGGTGCCAATTGCGCACGGCGGTTCGGGCGTGGCGTACAAGGCGAGCATCGAAGGCGCGCACGTCAGCCCGCTGGGCAACGAATCGTTCGCGGTCATGAGCGACCCTGACGATGACACCTTCATTTGGATGCAGAACGGCGAACCCGCTGGTCTGTATTGTGCCGATGAGACCGATGGTGAGGCGCTGCGCGTCTGCGAACAAATCACCGAAGCTTTGTTGGGCTATGAAGTCGGCGGGACGGCAGTTGTGCCGTCGCTGGCGACCGATTACACCGCCAGCGACGATGGCATGACGTGGACGTTCAATCTGCGTCAGGGCGTCACCTTCCACGATGGTTCGGCGTTTGACGCCAACGACGTCGTGTTGAGCTACGCCATTCAATGGGACGCGGCACATCCGCTGCATGTCGGGCGCGATGGCGGCTTCTCGTACTGGACGTACCTGTTCGGCGCGTTCCTGAACCCGCCCGCAGCGTAAAAGTAAGGACTGAGGGCTGTAGACTGAGGATTGAGTAAAAGATCAGCGCGAACCGAAACAAGATTGATAGGGTGTAAGGGCGTCTCGCTGGGACGCCCCCTACAGCGTTCATACCCATTTGTTTCGGTTCGCTCTACGTCAATCTTTTACGCAGCACTCCGTCCCCAGTACTTGGTACTTCTTTCAAAAATGACTGCTTTCATCCTCCGACGCTTGGTCGTCACCATCCCTGTCCTGTTCGGCATTCTCGCCGTAACATTCATTTTGTTTCGCATCATTCCCGGCGATCCGTGTACCGCGATTTATGGTGAACGCGCCAATCCACAGTTGTGCGCCGCGTTCGCTGTGCGCTATGGGCTGAATCAGCCGCTGCCCGCGCAGTTTGCCACGTATATCTCTCAGGTGGCACAGGGCGATTTGGGCGACTCGATTCGCTATACGCGCAGCGTGACCAACATGCTGATTGAACGCCTGCCCGTGACCATCGAACTCGCCGTCGCGGCGCTGTTGTTCGCTGTCGCTGTCGGGGTGCCGCTGGGCATCCTGTCCGCGTATCGGCGCAACACGCCTATCGATGTGGGGACGATGTTAGGCGCGAATATTGGCGTTTCGATGCCTGTCTTCTGGCTCGGATTAATGCTGGCGTATATTTTTTCAGTCCTCTTAAAAGATACTATTTTTGCCCTGCCACCGTCAGGACGCTTGCCAGCAGGCTACAGCCCGATCCCGTTCTATATCGCATGGGGTTTGGCAGAGAACGCCGATACCGCCGGCGGTGGGTTGGTGTTCCTCGCGCGCTTCAACATTCTGAACGCGATTTTGACGCTCAATTTCGATCTGCTCTATGTTTCGCTGCGCCATCTGATCTTGCCCGCCATCGCGGTCGGCACGATCCCGCTGGCGATCATCGCGCGCATGACCCGCTCGGCTGTGTTGGAAGTCTTGGGCATGGATTATGTGCGCACGGCGCGCGCGAAGGGGTTGCGCGAATGGTTCGTCGTCAATCGGCACGCCGTCCGTAACGCGCTGCTCCCGGTTGTGACCGTGATCGGGCTGAACTTCGGCGCGCTGGCGTCGGGTGCGGTGCTGACGGAGACGATCTTCGGGCTGACGGGCGTCGGACGCACGCTGTACGACGGTATCACGGCGCGCGATTATCCACTGGTTCAGGGCTTTACGCTGTTCATTGCGGTGATCTTCGTGCTGGTGAATTTGGTCGTCGATCTGCTCTACGGCTATCTTGATCCGCGCATTCGGATGCGATGACGCTGGCATGGGCGTGTCGGGACAGAGCAAGCCCTGTCCCGACGGAATGATGTCACTGTTCCTCGTCGTTCTTGCGTTTTTCTCCATCGTGCGGCGCGTCCGCTGCATCCACAATCACGCCGTAGCGCGACAAGTTCATGCCGTTGATGTAGGTCGCGCCGTCGGGCATCACCGTGCCGGATAACCGTGTGTCAGTCATATTCACCCCCTCGAGATTGGCATCGCGGAAGTTCGCCCCGCTCAGATACGCGCCATGAAAGGTGCTGTTCTCGATATTGGCGTTGCGAAAGTTCGTCCCCACGCACGTTGCCTTGCTGAAATCCGCACCAGTGAGGTTGCCATCGACAAAATTCCCGCCATCCAGTCGCGCCGCGCGGAAGATTGCACCCTCGATATTGGCGTGTTTGAACGATGCGCCGTCGCCTTGCGCGCCGCTGAAGTCCGCGCCTTCCAAATTGGCTTCGTAGAAGTTCGCACCCTCGATGTGCGCCTCCACAAAGCGCGCGCGTTCCAAGTTGGCACGTTTCATGTCCGCGCCGACCAACGATGCGCCGCCAAAATCTGTGCCTTCGGCATTGGCGTCGCGCATCGATACGCCGTCCAAGCGCACGCCGCGAAAATCACGTCCGGCGAGATTGGCATCGCGGAAGTTTGCGCCCGAACGCGGGACAGGTGGCACGGGTGGGACAGGCGGGACAGGCGGGACAGGCGGCATCGGAATCTGGATGTCCACATCGATATCGAGGTCGTTGAGCGCGCGACGCAAGGTTGTGCGCGTGACATTGACGATCTGTTCTTGTAGATCGCGTCCCATGTTCTTGATATCGCTCCAATCGCCGCCGCCGCGCGCCCCACGTCCGCCGCTGGCTGCGCCGCGTTCACGCTTGAGCAGTTCTTGCCCATACAAGAGCATTTGCATTGCCGCAAACTGCACTTGCCCCAAGATGGCTTCATCGTTCGCCGCTTCGCCGTCCGCGTTCACTTCCAGCGTTAGCGATCCGACGAAGAAATCATCGGGCAGCAGTTCCGCGAGATTGTGTTGCAAGCCCGCATAGGTGCGCGCCGCCATTTTGCTCGTTCCAGCGAATGTGCCTTGTTGCAGCGCACGCTCAATCGATTTTTGCAGGGCTTGCAGCGCGTGTAGGTTTTGTTCGATCTTCTGTCGTGTCGTCTCGTCCATGATCTTTCCTCGCTAATTTGACCTCACCCCCAGTTCGCTCTCGGATTCGGAGCGGGGGAGACAAGCGTGCCTCGTTAAATTGTCGTGGGGCGGGCGCGTTGTGCCTCGCCTTTACAACGTCGTGTGTTCAGCGGGCGGTCAGAATTTATGAATCGCCCAATTCTTCGCGGATTAACCGCAGCGCATCGTCGCTCAACAATTCGCGCAAGCGGCGCTTGGCATGGAACATCCGCGATTTGACCGTCCCAATGCTCACGTTCATGACCTGTGCGATCTCGGCATACGATAGTTGTTCCTCGGCGTACAAGATCAACGCTTGTCGCCCCAATTCCGGCAAGCGCTCGATGGCGTCGCGCACTTCCATGTACAACAGCAGCCAGCTCGCCGCATCTTCGGGCGAGGTGTTGAGCTGCGACAAGTCGAAGGCGATGCGCACCTGCACCGGATCGTCGTCATCCTCATCGATGGACACCTGATCGTAGCGTCCTTGCCGCCGCAAAAGGTCATACGCCCGATTGCGCGCGATCCGAAACAGATACGGGCGCAGCATGTGCGGCGGATCGATTTCGCGGATGTGGCGGTAGAAGCCGATGAACGTCTCTTGCACGATATCATCGACTTCTAACACATTGCCGACCAAGCGACGAACGAAGCGCGCGACCATCGGTTCGAGGCGGGCGTAAAGGTCGTCGAAGGCATCGTGGTCACCCGCACAGACCCGTTCTAGCAGGGTCATTTCGACCGGATCGGTCACGTCGTGTTGATCTCCGTGTGTTGGAGATCAATACGATGGATGTGGGGATTGTGTTCACATGGAAGGACGTGAAAAAGACTCGGCAAAAGATTTCGTGTAGAGAAATACAGAAGTGACCATCGATATATCTTGTTTTTGGGGCGTCTCGCGCCCTACGCATCTTCCTCTGTCGCTGCGGCGGGCTTGTCTTTGTCGCGCAGTCGTCGATAGGTCGCTTGGAAGGTCAGCGCGTCGGCGGTGTGGAACGGTTCAGGGGCTTCAATCGCTGCTGTGCCTTCGACGCCGAAATCGAGGAATGCTTGCAGCAGGTCGCGGTAGCGCAAATCGGCTTCGTTGAGCGGAATGTGCTTCTTTTCGCCCTTCGCTGTATATTCGATGCCGCTAATGTGAAAATGACAGCGTTTGAGCGCGTTTGCCCCGACGACATCGCGCAGTTTGGACAGCGCCAGCGCGAATTCGTCGTAGCTGTTGAACGTGCCGTCCCCCGTGCGCGCGTGCAAGTGCGCCCAATCGATGCACGGCAGCACACCCGGCACATCGTGACTGAGCTGGACGATTTCATCGAGGTTGCCGAACATCGCGGACTTGCCCATCGCTTCGGGGCGGAGGATCACATCGACATTTTCGGCGCGCAAAATCGCGGTCAATTCGAGCATTTTTTGTTTCACGCGCTCGTAAACGTGTTCCGGCGGCTGTGTGTGATAGCTGCCCGGATGAAAGACGATATCGCGCGCGCCTGCCAAGTAGCCTTTGCGCGCCGCCGCGAGCAAGCGTTCATCGCTTTTGCGCATCAGTTCGTCGGTCTGGCTGTTCAGATTGATGAAATAGGGCGCGTGGATGCTTAGGCTGATGCTGCATTCTTGCGCCGTCGCCTTGATCAGCGCGCAGGTCTCGTCGCTCACGCGCACGCTCTGCACCCACGCGATTTCCAAGTGGTTCAAACCGAGTTCGCGGATGTGGCGGATGGCGGCGGGTGTGCCGTCGCGTGGGGTGGTCGGCGGTGCGCCGACCGTACCGAAGCGGAGCGCGTCGGTGGGGGCAACTTCTTTCATAGGCACTCCGTATACAATAGACGTAGGGGCATGGCGTGCCACGCCCACGATGAAACAATAAATCTATTCTAGCACAGGAGTCCCACTCGCCATGACCGCCCGCCCGATCCCGTTTCGCCGTCGCGCGCTGATCGTCACGGTCGCCGCGTCCATGCTCGTGTTTATCTTGTGGAACGTCCCCGCGCTCGATTTCGCCCTGTATCCGTTTCGCTTGTTCGTGACGTTCGTCCATGAAACGGGGCATGGGCTGGCGGCACTGGTGACGGGCGGACAATTTTTGGGGTTTCGGGTGTTCGAGAGCGGCGCAGGGTTGGCGGTGACGGCTGGCGGCGCGCGGGCGCTGATTCTCCCCGCTGGCTATTTGGGGGCGGCGGCATTCGGGGCGACGCTGTTCTATCTTGCGCACACCTACCAAAACAGCAAGCATATCGCCGTCGGCTTAGGCGTATTGTTAGCGGTCGTGACGCTGCTCTACACGGGGCTGCTGTCAGCGACGTTCTCATTCGTGGCGTTCTTCGTCGGCTTACTCAGCGCCGGGCTGTTGATCTGGCTCGGACGACGCGCTGACCGCGATATCAATCTGCTGGTGTTGAACATCTTGGCGATCATGACCGGGCTGCACGCCGTCCTTGATTTGGTCGCGCTGATCGGCAACAGCGGCGCATCGTTGGGGGATGTGCGCAATGATGCGGCGGCGTTTTCGGCGGAGGTTGCGCCGATCTTGTCCGGCGGCATTTGGGCGGCAGTGTGGGCGGGCATCGCCATCGCGCTGTTGGGCGCGGCGATTTATACCAGCGTTATCCGGCGGTGGCGACGGGGGGGATCGCTGCGCTTGTAAGCGGGTTTAGACTGCGCTTGTGCCAATGGGGAATTTGGATGATGAATGTCGTCCCAACATCGATCTGACTTTCGACAGCAATCGTCCCATTGTGCAGATCGATGGCTTGTTTGACAATCGTCAGCCCCAAACCCGTGCCGGGATAGCCGATTGTATTCTTACAGCGATAGAACGTATCGAAGATGTTCGCAAGTTCTTCCTCTGGAATGCCAATGCCGTGATCGCGGACGCTCAACATGAGCGCGCTGTCGCTGCACGCGATATCGAGTTCGACCGTTCCGCCGTGCGGTGAATACTTGATCGCGTTCACCAGTAAATTGATGAGTGTCCGGCGGATCAGCCGATCATCCAGCGTCACTTCCAAGCAGTCGGTCGGCAGGCTCAGCGCGATCCGATGTTTATAACTCGCCAAGCGTCGGGCGTCCGCCACCACTTGATCCGCCATTTCGATCAGATTGATGGTCTGCGGCTTGAACTCCACGCCGACATGCTCGGAGCGATGGGCGAACAAGATTTCTTCAATCAAGGCGTCCAATTTGTAGATTTCACTCAAGATGGTATCGACTTTTTCTCCGATGCGCTCTGGTGTCACCTGCTCACGATACAGCTTGAGAAAGTCGGCTGCCAACATGATCGACGCCAGCGGATTCTTGAACTCATGCGAGATCGCCGACACGAAACGTGCGATGAGTTCGTTGAGATTCTTCTCACGGGTTAGCGCGATGTGTTCCGCGTCGAGCGCGGTGCGCAGGCTGTTCTCGGTTTGCGCGTGTTGACGACTCTGTTCGGCGGTGCGCGCCTCGACCATGGCTTCGAGTTGAGCGGTGTAGCGCGCATCGTCGTCGCGCATTTTTGCGTTGCGCAGCGCGATCCCGATTTGATCGGCGAAGGCTCGTAAGCGTAGCCCATCGTCGTCACTGAACGCGCCCACCTTCGCGCTGTCCAAGTTCAAGAACCCGATCACCGCGCCGCCAACCCGAATCGGCGTGCTGATATTCCCGCGAATCCATTCGGTGCCAGCCAATTGCGTCCAGTTCGCTTCAAGATGGGTATCAGCCAGAATTAAGGGTTTTCCCGCCCTTATCATAACTTGCAGCTTCGTGTTCATGGAAATCGGAAGCCGCCACCCCTTCACATCGCTGCCGCGAACATCGAAGCCGCGTTCGCTGACGATATACGCTTCATCGCCCTCGATCAACATGATGCTGGCAGCGTCATATGGCACAACGCGCGCCACCATGTCGAAGATTGCTGATAGCACGGCGTCAAGATCGCTTAGGGTATTGAGGCTCGCCGTTGCCTCGTGCAGTGACTCTGCGAAGGCGCGCTGTTGGCGTTCGGTCGCTTCAAGCTGTTTACGCTCGGTCACATCGCGTACCGTGAGAATCCAGCCGGATTCGTCGTTCCATCTCGTCGGTGTGGTGGTGACTTCGATATCGATCAGCGTCCCCGACGGCTGCTGGATGCGCAGTTCTAATCTTGGATCGGACACCAGTTGCAGCCGATGGCTGTTGATCAGGGTTTGCACCCCGTCTGCGAGCAAGACAGCGGCGGTGCGATTGCAATAGGGACGGTTCCCGTTACATCAATGATGATGAGTCCATCGGGAATGCCGTCTAATGCCGATGTAAGCCATTGTACGTTCATGGTGGAGTGCCTTCACCGAACCGAGTGACAATATCTTTTGACGTACTACTCAGCCATCGCGGTATCTTCACTGGGTTATGACCCTATATAAGCCTTAGATGTCCATAAAGAACTTTGCGACACGAAGATCGGTATTTATTCACCTACCCGTGCAGACCGCGTTTTGCCCCAGTCCTATAGGGTTCATTATGTGTCTATTGAGTTCAAATTCACGGATTTTGAGCTTAATCCTATGGATAGGTGAATAAATACGAAGATCGTGACCAAAATCCACTACAAAGCGGTCTATTGTCAACCGTTATGAGTCGAAAAGTCGTGATGGCTGAATAGTTATCTTTTGACATCATTCTAACCGATTCCTAAAAAAAATTAAATTAAGATGAAATATTCATCGTTGAACCATGATAGTCACATTTGGCGGCGCGCACGAACGTGTTAAAATAAACCGTTACCTATGGGGAGAAGCGTCCATTGATCGTCCAACATCGCGTCCGCTGGCGTCATGCGCAGACATGGAGTGTACGCGCACTGCTGCTGTTGTGCATTGTCCTAATCGTCGGCATGATCCCACCATCATTCGCGCTTCAATCTGCCTCGGCGATCCAAATTGATCTGCCGACGACTGTACTGACGGTCGCAGGGCGCGGTGAAGGTGCGATTTGGCTGCGTTGTCCGACGGGCGGTTGTGACAGCGTTTCGTTGACGCTTGCCAACGATCCGGCTTTGGCAGTGGTATATGATGTGCGCGGGGGCGATTTTTGGAGCGTCCCGCCTTCGGTCGCAGTCGAGACGCGCACGGGCGACGACGGGTTGACCTTGACGACGATTCGCGCCAGTGGCGTTCCCGCAGCAGAAGTGAACGCGGGCGCGGCGGGGGTGGTCTTTCGCGTCACGTTCGAGGGACTGTCCGCTGGAACGGGCGCGCTGATGCTGACCGACACGGTGATGCCAGCGGGGATCGGCATCATTTCCATGCCGGTAGAGGCGGGTACGTTGATCGTTCTGGATGCGGATACGCCGTCTGTTTCGCTCGCCAGCCCGATTGCAGTGTGGTTGGGACCCAACACGCTCTTCAAAATGCTCGGTATGAGCGAGAGCGCCGCGCCGCTGCCACTGCTTGGCATTAGCGCGGATAGCGCGTGGGCGTTTGTATCGCTGCCACAGTTCCCGCGTGATCCGACGATCCTACTGCCGCTCGATAATCGCGTGTGGGTCGAGGCAAACGATCCGGCGATTACAGCGTTCAACGGCGATCTATCGACGCTTTTGGAAGTCGTGCCGACAAATACACCGACGTTCACGCCGACGAATACGCCGACAGCGACGCCCACCGCGACGTTCACGCCGTCGGATACGCCCACGCCGACGTTCACGCCATCCGATACGCCCACACCAACGTTCACCCCATCAGACACGCCGACGGCGACGTTCACGCCGTCCGATACGCCGACGCCGACGTTCACACCATCGGACACACCGACGCCAACATCGACCTTCACGCCGACGCTTTCGGATGTCGAGATCGCGGCGACGAACGCTGCGATCAGCGCCGCGACTGCCACCGCTGATGCTGCCCCGACGCGCACCCAAGAGGCACTCAATACACAGTTGGCACAGCGGTTAACCGAGATCGCGCTCTCGTGGACGCCCACGCCCACAGCATCCCCGACGCCGACGCCGACTTTTACACCCTCCAATACGACCACGCCGTCGAACACGCCGTCGAACACGCCAATTCCAACGTCAACGCCCGAACCCGCGTTTGTCACCAGCAGCAGCGCAGTCAATTTGCGCGCGGGTGATGGACAGTCATACAGCATAGTCGGGTCGTTCCCGGTAGGCGGACAGGCGCTCGTTTTGGGACGCAGCAATTTAACGACAGATTGGCTGTTCATCCTGCTGCCCGACGGCACACGCGCATGGGTTTCGCGCGGGGTGGTCACGCGCGTAAGCGGTGATATCGATGAAACGCCCTTGGTCGAAGCGGGGACGAACCGCGTATTCACGAATACGCCAGCACCGTTACGCACGCCGTCCGCGACGCCGTTCACGGTGCTTGATTGCAGCGGTTTCGTGCCGATTCTGCCCGTCAACGGCTTCGCTAACGGCGTCGAGGCGTTCTCGTGGAGCGGCGTGAACGGGATCGACACGTACCGCGTGGTGATCTACGACGCCGATGATAATATCGTGTGGACGCAGAACGTGACGGGGACGAACGCCGATATCGATGTGAGCAGCACGGCGATTGGGCCCGGCATCAACTTCTCATGGCAGGTCATCGTCTTGGTGAACGGACTGCCGGAATGTGAGACGTTCCGCGTGACGCTGCCGCGTTCGATGTTTTCTTTAACGGGCTGAACCACCTCATCCCCCATAACGCGAAGGGCGTCCTATTTGGACGCCCTTCGTAGTTAACCTGAGTTTCGGATAGCTTCGTGAACCCATAACCCCGCTTTACGCATCCCTCATCACTGTCTTTACACTTTCGGCGGCAAGACGTCGCGCGGTTTGCTCCCCTCGACGGGGGGACCCACGATGCCGCGTTCCTCCATCACATCGATCATCCGCGCGGCGCGCGTATAGCCGATGCGCAAACGCCGTTGTAACAGCGAAACCGATGCTTTGTCGAGGCGGCGTACCATATCAACAGCTTGGTTGTAGAGTTCGTCGTCGTCGCTGTCCACATCGCCATCGCCGTTCCAATCTTCGTTCATGAGTTCGTCGTCGTCATCATCGTCGGACTTGCTGCGTTTATTCTGATCGCGCTGCCAAGGGGCGATCACCGCGCCGCTGGTTCCGCGCGATCTGTTCCCACCCTTCGAGTCGCCTTTGCTCATCTCATCGAGCGAGAACGCCGTGATCGATGGGCGCGCTGCCAAGTCGTTATCGTCCACTTGACCGCGCCAGAAGCGGGTCACGTTGCCGATTTCGGTGTCCGAGACGAACACGCCTTGCAAACGGACGGGCGCGGGCGAGTCGCCGCTCATGTAGAGCATATCGCCACGTCCGAGCAAGCGATCCGCGCCCGGTTGATCCAAAATCACGCGGCTGTCGGTGCTGGACGCGACGGCGAAGGCGATCCGTGCCGGGAAGTTCGCCTTGATCAAGCCAGTGACCACATCGACTGATGGACGCTGCGTCGCAATCACCAAATGGATGCCCGTCGCGCGCGCCAACGCGGCGATGCGCGTGATCGTGCGTTCCGTCTCATCCGGCGAGAGCATCATCAAATCCGCGAGTTCGTCGATGATCACGACGATGTAGGGCAAGATGTCTTCGCCAACGGGCAGATGCTTGTTGTAATCGTCCAAATTACGCGCGCCCGCTCCAGCGAAGCGGCGGTAGCGGTCGTCCATCTCGCGCGTGACCCACTTCAGCACGCCGACGGCGCGTTCATGCTCCACGACGACGGGCGCGATCAAGTGGGGAATGCCGTTGTAGCCCGTCAATTCGACGCGCTTGGGATCAACCATGATCAATTTGAGGCGTTCCGGCGAATTGCGGATCAGTAAGCTGCCGATGATCGCATTGACGCAGACCGATTTACCGGAACCCGTTGTTCCGGCGATCAACAAGTGTGGCATGGTGTCGAGCGCGGCGGCGACAGGCGTCCCATCGACACTTTGACCGAGCGCGAACGCCAGCGGCGACTTGATCCGATTGTATTCCGGGGACTCCAGCACATCGCGCAAGCGGACGACGCTCGGAGACTCATTCGGAACTTCGATGCCGACGTAACCCTTGCCCGGTACGGGTGCTTCGATACGGATCGACTTCGCGCCGAGTGCGAGCTGCAAATCTTTGTCGAGCGCGGCAATCGCGCTGACCTTGACGCGGTTTTTCTTGCCGCCGCGCGCCACGAGATAATCCGGCTCGACGCCAAACTGCGTGATCACGGGACCCGTGCGGACTTCGACCACGCGACCGGGCGCGCCGAAGCTCGACAGCGTGTCCTCGATCACCCGCGCGCGTTCGATCAGCTTCTCGTGATCGAGTTCGTGATCCGTCCCGGATTGCAGCAGTCCGGCGAAATCGGGCAGCTTGTATTCCTTGCGCTTGCTGCGTGTGATCTGCGGCGCGGGCCCGCTGTCGGATGCGGGTCTTGGCGGCGGCGCAGTGATGATC
>Ga0163154_10002020_pt1 | contig 30331 bp, 50 predicted proteins | sample OliLakLV19MP9P1_FD_148649 | JGI IMG/M metagenome (GOLD analysis project Ga0163154, IMG submission 148649) | Freshwater microbial mat bacterial communities from Lake Vanda, McMurdo Dry Valleys, Antarctica - Oligotrophic Lake LV.19.MP9.P1 | ecosystem: Environmental > Aquatic > Freshwater > Lake >... | reverse complement strand
CCACCACCTGTGCCATTAATAGATGCTCCTGAACCTCCTGCCGCCCACATTTGAACTAGAATTTTTTTAGCTGTACCATTTGTAGGTTTCGTGTAAGTTCCACTATTAGTAAATATTTGAACATCTGTTACTGGTGCTACAACTGCAATCCTCGTCGCCAACTTCGCAGGTGTTACAAAGAGTTTAGCTCCAGTACTACCTGTGGATGCACCAGATACCATTTGAGCGTCTGTGGCTTCTTGGTTGATACCTCTTTCTGTTTCACTTGCGTTTGCACCTCCTGATGTATCAATATATGTTTTTACTGCTTTCTGTGAAGGTATTTTAACGTCTGAATTGGCTGCGAGTGTTGTGTCTGTATCTATAAAAGAAGTTTCTATCTTGTCGCTGTTTAAGTTAGCAAGATTAGTATTATTCTTCGTCATGAAGTTTGCTGTTGTGATTCCGTCTGAACCTACTGATGGTGTAATTGCTGCCATATTATGTTGGTTTAATAGTGTTAGTGATAGTAGACGATGTCCGACTTGTATTCGTCATTGTTGTTCCCATTTGGTCAAAAGTACGAGTTTCAGAATCAAAGGTTGTAGTATTAGAATTAAAAGTCTCAAAAGAAACTACTCTGGTTGCGTTAGCGATACTAGAATTTGGTTTTGTGGTGTTTGTGATTGACATATTATCTAAAGCTTATCCCTATTGGTCGCAATATTCTTTCTTCGTCTTGGTTTCTATCCTCGAAGTATTGAATCATTTTCTTCTCTTCTTTTTGCATTTCTGCTGAAAGAGCTTGCATGTTTGATAGCCCAAGTGTTATAGCCCCCTCATACGCTGATGCAATAACAAATCCTCTATCAAGTAAAGGAGAGAATCCTGTTGTTCTGGTTGTGTCCAAAGCTGTAAAAGAAGGAGCGGTTCTTTGAAAGAAGAATTTAAGTCCTAACGATACTGTTGCCTCTGGTTTAGCGTCCAGTCTGATGACGTTATCTGCAATTTTATCGTAGTAAGTTACCACACCAGTATTTACCCCAAAGGTTGAAGCATCAATACTAGGGTCGTTTCTATCTACTGGCATAAGTGGTACATAAATACCATTTCTTAATATTGAAATACCTGTAAGGGTGATGATGTTGTTGCCTTGCTGGTCTGTAAGGAAAGAATAGTCTGTCTGGTCAATAGTTAAGGTTGTAGTGCCCTCTGGGAGTGCTGTGTGGTTCGTGTTGTCCCATTGGAAGCGTCTATCCGCCCCTATAGCGTACCCTGTGAGCGTATCTAGCCAGTTGTTGCATGAGTTCACTATCTTTGCTGTGGTCCACTGGTTAGAGTCTGCACGCATAAAGCTTCGTACTTGCTGTACTATTCCTAAACCGTTTATACTATCTGAAAATGCTAGTGCCATGTTAATTTGTTGTTAGTTTATAAAAGTCATACTGATAATGGCACTTTGCACAAAGTCTAACCCAATCAGATAGAACCTTTTTGTACTCTTTGCTTTTGTTAGCCCAATGTATTTGTCTTCCATAAGTCACTACACCACACTGTGAACACTCACAAGGTTTGCCTAACATGTTTTCCACCCACCTGTGAAGACTTCTGTACTCATTCTTTGTGCCAGTCCAGCTATGTCCTACTCTTCCGTAGTTTCCAAATCTTGTTTTCTCACCATTTATTAAACCAGACTTGTTGTCTTTGTTGCCTTCTGCAATATTCTTCTTGTGTTCTTCTGATAAGACTTTCCCTTTTGTCTTCATTGAAAATGCCAGCTTTGTTTCTTCTGACCAGAAGCACCCATGTCCTTTTTGAAATCCTTTTTTTCCTTTCATATATATTTATTATACTTCTAAAAAAAATAATCCCCTTGGTGTCTTACCTTAATGGTAGGGTCAATGTAGGTTTTAATACCCATCTCCCTTGCAGCGTTAGAAAAAAATGCGTCTTCACCCATTGCCAAGTTTCCTTGTGAATCTCTCCCAAAGTTAAACCACGGTAGCTTTTTACCTGTTTCAGAATCTACCCACTCTTTCTCGAAGATAGAAAGGTCTATCAACATACAGCCCATCCCTGCGTAATTAGCCTCGTAAAGCTCTGTTTCACTTCTTTCGGTCATAGGTTTAAATGTTCCTTCTAGGGGAAACTTTCTCTTATTGTATTCAGTGCCGACAATTTCTTTTTTGTGTGCTAGTAGTGAGTGAACTGTACTCATGTTGAAGTGCATATCAGAATCTACAAATAGGATATGTGTACCTCCGTTCTTGATTGCTTCGTTTACTAGCCATGTGCGAGATGAGACTATGTCGCAAGATATACGGAGGAGAAAGTCTGTGACGAGGTCTTTAGCTCCGAGAATAGTACAACCAATAGCATGAGCCGTCATAGCCTTCATAGACATTGAATCAGAACAAGGTACTGCGATGATTATTTTGGGTTGTGTTGTGTTTCTTTTCATATCCCAACCCTCTTTAAAGGGCTGAGGATGAGAACAAACTAAGCGTTTGCTACAAAGTAAAACAATGTAATCTCTACTACTCCTGCTGTTGCAGTTGTAGTTCCGATAGTAACTGTAACGTTACCTGCTGCTGACAGCTTTACTGGTCCTGCAAACGTTGGTACTGCATTTATAACAGCGTTAAGCGAAAGCGATCCTTTTGCTGTAACTCCGAGTATAGATGTAGCTGAAGAACCTGCTGAGGTTCCTACTGACAATGTTGCTGCTCCTGCTGAAGTAAAAGCTGTTGTAGAGTTTACTGTTCCTCCTACGATGATAGCGTTTTTTGGTAGCCCTGTTGTTACTCTTGGAGTAATAAGAGAGGCTGCTCCTCCGTCTGTTGCGAAGTTGTAAATAGCTTTAGCTACTTGCAATGACCCGAACTCTGGCGATAGTCTTGCTGTTTGTCGTTCTAAACTTGCTGCGAATTTTGATGTTGCCATATATTTTATAGATTAGTTAATAAATTATGCGACATTTACATCAAATATAGTTGGAAGAAGGTTAGTTGGGACAAGTAGTCCGTAATCGAGACGTGTGTGGATTTGTGTACCTGAAAGTGAGCCTGCTGTTGAAGAAGCTGGCATTTCATTTACATAAGTTCGACCATAAGTACTCTTTAGAATACCTAGTTTTTGTACGCCTCGTATACCTGCAAACAAGTGCTGTGCTGTATGAGCTGTTGAAACGTAGTGGTACAATCCAAGATAATCAACTCCAATAGATGCTCCATCCTTTAGAGATGAGTCGGCCATATTGAATCCGTTAGCTTGCATGAATTGTGTCATGAAAGTCCAGTCTGCTGGTCTCCATGTGATAAATCCACCCTTTTCTTTGTAAAGGTTGAATCCGTTAGCTACATACACTTGTTCAATAATTCCTCGAACGATGTCGTCAACGTTTGATGCTGTTACTGTAAGTGTTGTTGTTGAAAGTCCTACTGCTCCTGCTCCTACGTCTCCGATGTTAGTCCAAGCTGCGTGGTTACCAAGTGAGATAGCTTCTGCTCGCTCTCCGATTTTCTTTCCTAGAAGATTACCCATTTCTGCCATCTTAGCGTAGTTAGATTGAGCTTGGTCAGCGTAGTCTAGGTACACTGAGTCAATTTCAGCTGTTACGATTGATAGAGTTTGGTTTGTCTCTGTAACGTCAATGAAAGGAATAACGTTAGAAAGTGTTGAACGTCCTGCTGCGGTGTTTGTAAGAGTTGCAACTGCTGGTTCGTTTGCTTGTGAAACTAAAGGAAAGTTGTAAGTCTGTGCGTCTGAGTAGACTACATCGTTAACCTCTTTCCAGTTTTGTGGTCTGTCAAGTCGCTGTGCGAGCTTGTTTTCCCAAAGTGCTTGATAGATTATTGTATTCCTTGTTGTTACTCCCTTTCGGGGAATGGATTATTTCTATCCATTTCTACGACTTCTTTTGTTATATCGTAGAGCAGACTATCGCTTCACCTTTCAGTGTCTTCTCGCTTAGTCGTTCACGGTGCTTTCGCTTCCGCCCTGTCGTCCACTTCTGGACTTCCAAGTCAATCAGAGAAGATTTTATATGACCCTGAGGTTAAGCCATATTGTTTTTTATTTCTTTTGCAATCTAGGTTTTCGTCCCCAAGTAATAGTCTTAAGATGGCAAGGTTTGCATAAAGTTCTTCCATTTCCTGTATCCCATAGTTGTTCGCATTTTATTGCTTCGTCTATAGTTTCAATCTTATTCTGTTTCAATATATCCACAAAACGAGTCGGGCAATGGTCTGCTTCTACATATCCTGTCGTCCCACATAACACGCAAGTATAATTATCTCTTGTGAATATGGTCTTTCTCCATTCTACATACTTAAAGATTTCACGGATTGCTTTCTGGAGCGGTCTTTTTTTATCTTCTACCCAACAATGATGCTGTCTCCCAAACTTACCTTTTGAAAGACTGCTCACTCGTTGTCGTGTGTATTCAGAAACCTTGTGACCTTTCAGAGACTTACTCATCTTGTCCTTAGTCTCGTTAGACACTAAAGGTCTTTTTTTACCTAGCCAATGTCTTGCTGAGTTTACGCTTTTAAGTCTTCGAGTTTCCTCTGAATCCTTTTTCCCTAGAGAATGTTTATTCCCTAAGTTTGCGACTCTCAAGGCTTCTAAATGTTCTTTTGAGAGCTTAGAGCCTTTGCGAGATGGTGGATAGTTTTCTGGTTTGTGAAGATAAATTCCTTTTGGCATAAGATAATTATATCCCATACCGCTTCATAAAGCAATCCATGAACCTAAATTGTTAAAGAGCTGTTGTTTGTTTAATTCTTAATAATTAAACGAACTTGAGGCTACTGCCAGCTTGGTTTATTGTTATGTCCTTTGCTTACAAAAGCGTTGATAACCTCTGACCTTGTTTTAAAGTCTGTTGGTAACACTCCTGTTGCTTCGTACTTCGCAACTGCTGAGGCTAGGTCTCCTGATTGGTTACCTCCTCGCTTACTTCCGCTTGGCATTGCTTCTTGAACTTCTCTGGCTGTTTTATTAGAGGAAAGTTTAGCTGTGACATAATCATCTTTGAGAGCTTCTCGGACATTTTTACCTGTCTTTTGAACAAAGGTCTCTACAATTTTTAAGTCTTCAGGCTCATATATACCTTTCACGTCTAGATAATTGAGCTGTGTGTCATTCAGTTCGTTTGATGAAGTCTCTTTAGGTTCGTTAGGTTCACTGGATTTTCTCAGTTCCTTGACTTGCCTTTTGAGTGAGCCTTGAGTCTGTTGAAACTTTTCCCATTCTGACTTAGACATGGTTATTTTTTCTTCTTCCTCTACTTCAAGCTCTAGTTCTACTTCTGGTGTCTCTACTTCTTCGTTTTGATTGTTTTCTTCAGTATTCATAACTGTTATTTGTTTTCTTTATTAAAAGAATAATTATTAAGTTTCCCTTTTGAAAGGTAGAATAACCTTGTTTATCTAGCTTGATTTATTTTTATATCTTCTGGTGCTTTTGTTTTGTAGCCTTCTATTTCTTTAAAAAGCTCCTCTATTTTTTGTTTACCTGTCAGACTCGACCTTAGTATTTGTCCGAGAATTAAGTCATCTTTTGTGTCTGTTGTTGTAATTATATCAAACTTAGAAAGCAACGCAAGCTTTAATAAGTCAAAGAGGTTTTTATTGTCTGCTATTAGTTTAAATGCTGACTTGTCCATCGGTATTTTGTGTTACAGGTTGCTCAGTTGGCTGAGGCTGTGTTGCTTGTAATTGCTCTTTGGTAATCCCTGAGAAGTCTGCTGGGTCTAGTCCTGATGACTCTAGGATGTCGTTGAATATCTTAGCGATTGCTGGGATTGTTAGCACTGCTGGATTAACGATAATTTCTCTAAAGATATTGACTAGCTTATCTGTTCTTCCTGCTAAGTCTTTTGTCTTACCTTTCACTGATACCTTCACTGACAATGTTGCTTTCTTAAATTCTCCTTTGAGTATCTCTATAAAGTGTTTACTCCCTTTCTTCTTGAAGTCCAACATGATAAGTTCCATCATAGTTTTCTGAATATCTGGTGTAACTTCTTCTCCTGCTAGTACCATGTCTTTCAGTCTTTTGTTTGCTTCGTTATTTGCGAGCATTTCTCCTACATATTGCAACTCCTCAAGTGATAGCTCTGATAGGAATTTATACCCTTCTGTTATTTTCTTCTGGATATGTGGGACAATCCAGTCTTTGTATATTTCTTCGATGTGCTTAGCAAACTGTCCTCTTCGGTATTCGTGCAGTCCGTGTGCTTCTGATGTAACAAGCTCTTGTAGCTTGAATGGTGTTCCTGATGCTGGGCTGTTTCCCATAATAGCGTCATTAGCTGCACCCATTTGTTGTGCGTGTGCTTCCCATTGCTGGACTGAGTTATCAAACAACTGCATATTTCTTGGGAATGTATCAACTTGCCCCAAGTCTCCACCCTCTCCTAAATCTAATATTTCAAGGTTTTCAAGGTCTGTTAGCTTTTGCCCTGCTACCTTTTGACTATTTGGACCAATAGCTTTAAGGATTGTTATCGAAGCAGCGTCTAACATAGCTTGCATACGAATCATGTCATAGTTTATCCACACTTGAGCCTCGAACAGTTCTTCTGCACCTCCGAAGCCTAATGCTCGCCCATACACTGGGTCTCTTTTAATAAACTTGAATGGGCTTGTATTTTCTGCCTTTGTAAATAGTGTGACTCCTTGCTTATCCATACTTCCTTTCTTTTGATAGAAACCAACTATAAAGATTTGGGTTTCGTATTCTCCTGAGTCATCTGTGGGGTCTGCAAACCTTTTAGGCAGGTTCCCATGTACTTCAAATATCTCAATGTACCGCCCTGTAGTCTTGGCTATTTGCCCATCGGTGTTGTCGTTCTTCTTCTCTGAGCGAGATAATGTAATCAGTTCCTCTACGCTTATGGTTGCTCCATTCTTTTCATCACCCCAGCCCACTTTCTTCATATCCATTAACTGGTCTGGTGAGAAATAATGTCTGATACCAATAGGACCTGAAAGAATGTCTGTCTGGTCACAAAATGCAATAGACTGCAAAGGTACTAGCTCTGGTCTAGCTTTGCTCATTTTCTTTGATAGTCCACCCCCGAAGTCTATCCTAGAGACATTGAGTTCATCAAAGTATGTATCAAGGTCATTTTCTTGAACGAAGATGTCATCGTGGTATTTCTTAACAAGAAAGGAGAGGTGATATAACTCAGGGCTATCCACATAGATTTGGACATCCTTTAGTTCCAAGTCTTCTGTTCTATGCTGAAGATTAAGAATAGGGCGTGTAATGTTCTTTACAGGCTTAAAATCACTCTTGCCTGTTAGTAACTGTGAGTTCAAGTATAGGTCACTGGTCTTGATGTGGTCTTTCATTGACCAATTCCATACATCATTTATTGGTATTGGTTGTTTATAGTTAGCTTCTTGAGCCACTATGTAATTGAAAATGTCTTTGTCTTGGTCTTCCATTAGTTTATTCCTAACACGTTATGTTCTGCGACCACATAATAAATTTGTTTGTCTATCTCTGTTTCATCAAACCCAAACTTAGAAAAAAGGATGCTGTCACCCTCCTTTACAAGCTGTCCTCCAACTATTACTGTTCCTGTTGCTGGCTTCTCGCTTACATTACCAAGCAGGATACCACTCTTTGTCTCATTTGGTACAACGTCTGGTTTTACAAGTATTCGGTTGTTTAATGGCGTGAATTTCATTTATATTATTTTATTCTTTTGTTTGTCTGTATAAGGCATATGGTTTAAACATATAAAATCTTAACTCTTTCTCTTTGTTCTAATACAAGCATATTCTCTAGCTTTCTCTTTCCAAAATCACCTAGTGTTCTCCAGCTTATCCCTTGATATGTTGCTTTGCTTGTGTCTACTTCAACAACTTTCACATCGCCAACGATTCTTTCAGTCATTATCGCATAGTTGGGCTTCATTTCAATAAATATTCTAATTGCTTTGATAATATGCCCTGTGATAGTGGATAGAATAACCGTCTGACTCTGTTGGGTTGCCATGTTTGCTTCATCTTCTTTTTACCAAGAGTAAGTTCAATGTCTGCCTTAGTAAATATCTTAAGAGGTGGATTGATTGACTTAAGAGCTTCGAGAGCGGTGTCCCCTTCTCCTGTTAGGGTTTTCCCTGCGAGTGTGATTTTTAGATTGAAAACGGTTGGTTTAGTTTTTTTCATTTAAATGTATTATACCACAAATAATAAATACAACTATCTAGCAGGATTCTTTCTTTGTTCGTGCGGTCTTTTGTAGACTGGTGGCAAGTCTCTTTGAGTGTTGTGCATTGATATTGCGTACCTAAGAGCATCAAGAGCGTGGTCGTTTTCTTTTATTGGGTTCTCCTCCTCGTTGTGGTCTGGTCTTCTTTCAGGGTATGCATAAGTCTCTAGCTCATATATTAAATTTTTGCATGATTCGTGTATATGTAGTCTTCCTGTCTTAAATAGTTCTTTAACTACATTGATACCGTTTCGAACTGAGTCTTTGTTTTTTATAACCTCTCGGACATTGATACCACGCTTTTTAAACTCTAATATGCCTGATGCACTTTCTGGGTCAGGATAACACTCATCCCATTTAAGAGATGCTACATAGTCTGCTTGTTGAGCGTCTGTTAGCCCTGACTTATAGAACTCGTCCCATACATAATAGTTTGAGTCTCTATCTTTCTTAATAGTTATTGAGGCACAAGGGTTGTTAGTACCGAAGTCATGTCCTCCGAATGTCTTTATCCATTCTTTAGCAGGAGCATTTTTAAATACATGAAATGTTCTTTGAAACTCTTTATATACTAAGCCCTCACTCTTTCTGAAATCTGCCATGTACTCTTGAGCAAATCTATCCTCTGGTAGCTCTTTCTTTGCTTTCTCAATCTCCTCTACTGGTAGATGAGGGTTATCATACGTTGTAAAATTAAAGGACTTGTAGTCCTCGTCTGTAAAATTATATAAATCATAGAAATGATTAAATCCTTTTGGTGTTGATATAAACAAAGCATGACCTTTTCTATCAGTTAGTGTTGGTCTCAATACCTCTTGCCAGTTTAACCAAAAGTTTCTCATACTAGCTATCTCATCTATTACAACAAAATCAAACTTCTGTCCTCGTAGTGTTTCCACACTTTCCCAACCTCTTAGCCAGATAAGCGATGAGCCACCGTTCTTTGTATTTACTGTAATCTCAAGACGTGCTTCGTTAATTGCTGATGATATAGGTAAACATATTCTTTTTAATTCATTCCATGCTATGTCTCTAGCTTGTTGATATGTAGGTGCTATGTATACAACCCTTGCATCGTCTTTGTATATTGCTTTAGCAACCATTTCAAGAATAGCAAGAGTGGTCTTTCCCCATCGTCTACCGCAATTCACTACTCTAAAACGGTGTGTATCAATTGCTACTAGCTTTTGAGTTTCATGGAGTATCATTTTTGTTTATAAGTTCGCTTGGTAGTATAACCATTCTTATTCTTTCAGTCTCTCCTCCTGTTAGTAGCTGTATGTTCTTTGTAAGACTGTCCGTTGCTCTCACTAAGTCCTCATACTGTACTTCATCTAAGTCTTTTATAGACATTGCTTCAAATGCTCTATCCCTTTCTTTCTTTAGTCTCTCTACATAGGGTGCAATAACTCCTTGATATGATTTTGTTTCAGTTACTAATTGTGGAGTGTCTGCTGTGTTATCTGCGTACCCATTTCTTCTTATGATTTCACCTAAAACAACCTTCTTGCCTTTTCCAATAGTATCCAATACCTCTTTCGCTACGTTTTCTGCGTCTAATGATGCCATATTATGTCTTTATTAAAAACCCCATGTGATTAAGCGTTAATTCATCTAAAGGATAAAAACTATTAAAATCTGTTAGTATTTCTTCGTCTTGTTTTATGTCCTTTATAGCATATATTGAGTCACAGTTTGATTCGCTTGAGTGATTACAAAAAGCTGTCAACGTATAATTACTGTTAGGGCTTACAATAGTAACTTCTTCAATTCCTTTTGGGAAAATAGTTCTGTCTAAAATAAGATTAAGTATTTCTGGTCTTATTAGACGTAATTGTTTTTTATTAAATGTAAAGTGTTTTAAATTAATAGGTTCTGTGACGTTGTTGTCTGATAACTTAGTCCCTTTAGGAATGTCTCTTATAGCAAATACCCCTATACCATGAATAGAAGATTTCTTCAGGGTTGCCCATACTGTACTATTTATATAGTTTATATTTTCTATATCAGTTTCTTCTTCCATATCATTCTTTAATTCTTTTAACTACTGAGATGCCTCCTATCTCTGCTAATCCACAAGCTATACTTACTGCTGTTTCAAGTGATGCAATAAGAGATTCTGCTGGGTCGTATACTTCCTTTAGGAATTCTTTACCATTGGATTCTAGTATCTCTCTTGGTTTCTTTAGTGCCTTGTTTAAAATTGGTGACGATGTTTTTATGTTCTTATACGTTATACCTCCTCCTGTTATTATACCATACTTTGATGATAGTGCTATCTTAGTTGCACCCACAGCGTCTTCTATCTTCTCTCTGATTGTCTGCTGCTCGTTCTTTGTTGGTGCTCCTACTTTAATAACAGCAGATTTGCCACCTTCTATGATTTTGTTTCCTATAATAGACGTTGTGTTCTTTGTAGCGTTCACTGACTTAGCTTGCCCGAAGTCTTCCTTTGTTATAGCTCCTAGTTTAAGGTCGTGTACCTTAGCTCCTGTTAGTTCTGATATTTTCTTTAAGGTTTCATACTTCTCATCTCCAAAGCCTGCGTTGTTTACCAATAAAGGTTTAAATACTCCATTGACTTTGTTCACAGCGATTAAGCTTAGTACTTGGTCTCCGAATGAGTCCGCCATGATTACAAACTCTTTTTTGTTAGACTTCATCACCAGCTCAAGGATAGGCATTACCTGTTGGATAGAGTTAAGTGCGTCATTTACTATGATGACATAGGGTTTATCTAGAAATACACTATCCCCACGATTGATTAAGTGGGTAGACACATAGCCTGTTGGTATTTCAAATCCTGCTGCTAGTTCATAGCTAGTGGTCATTTCTGCTCCATCCTCTATGTGAATGATTCCATTTACTCCTACTTGAAAGACTACTTCTGCTATTATCTTTGCAACTTCTTTGTTATTGTATGCACTGTACGCGATCTCTTGGAGGTCTTTTTTGCCTGTTACAGTTTTAGCTTTCTTTATTATATAGGCTTTTGCTTCTTGCAATCCTTTCTTTACTTCAACAATATTTGTTTTGTTGTGCCCTTTAGTATTAAAAATCTCTTTGATAAGAGCGGACATAAGTATTGCTGATGTAGTTGTACCGTCTTGGATTCTTTCGTTAGTCTTTTGAGTAGTATCTTTTATGTACTCAATCACCGCCTGTTCAAAGTCATCTTCTACTTCAAAATGTTCTGAGGCAATCTTTCCATCATCTACTGCCTTTACTCCGTCTGAGCCTATTAAGATAGTTTTACCTGCTGGTCCATAAGTAGGGGCTATAAAGTCTAAATACTTATCCACCGCGTTCATGATAACTTCCTTAGGATTATTGTGTATGATTTTCATATTTTTTTATTTGCAAAGCAATACTATTAGCTTTGTTACAACCTATGTGAGCGAACTGGTCTTTATAATGATTAGCGTACTCTCTTTTTATTCTGTGCTTGGGTTGAGTGCTAAAAATACATTTCTCACAGTAATAACATTTATCCCTTTTCTTTGGTTCTTGTCTCATTATAGGTTCATATCTTTATTCTTTATCTGTTAATTTGTCTTGAGAGGAGAGGATGTCAGCTAAAACAATATCTACATCTTCTTTTTCTTCCTCAATTAAATCTACATAACTTTTTTGAACTGTTACTCCTTGTTCGTACCCAGCTAAAAAAGCTTTTTTCACCCTCGCCCTATCTTCTGCTATGGCTTGTTGGATTGAGGTGGAGACAAGGGCGTTAACTGCTTTGGTTTGTTCTTCGTTAAAGAAGACCCCCTCAGCAGCAGCAGCAATTGTTGGCAACTTTACGTCTGTAGCATAATATCCTTCCCATGTAGTAGCCAGTGCTGTTCCGTTGTCTTTTATAATAATCTGCATAGTTTCTTTTTTATTCCACTCAACCTCGCCAGCACCCTTTTCCACCACACTCACTCTTTCTTCTGCTAGGGCTTGTGCGATTTTAATTTTTAACTTTTTATTTAGTTGAGATAGTATTTCCTTTTTATTTGTTTCACTAGCCCATTCACCTCGCAAATCGTACATAGTGTATTCTAAGATTTTATCTGTGTTGGTCATATATTTATTTTATTAATTATTAAAAAGCCATAGTAATTCTACTAATTTATTTATCTTCATTTCGTGTTCTAAATCAGACTCAATACTTCCAGTAAAATAATTAGAGGAATTTTGTGCTTTTAGTTCAGCTATTCTTTTTTCTATTTCTTCTTTCATATATATTTATTTATTATCTGTTAATGGTTTGTCTAGGGAGGAGAGGGCAGTTCGTATTCTTTTGCGTTCAAAGTTGATAGAATATTCCACTGGATATTTTTCCTCATTGGACAAGTCTGCTAGAAAATCGTAATCAATAAAGTTCACTATCTCCACCACCTTCTTCATCATCTCTTGCTCGGCTTGTGTGATTGATTCGGAGAGGAAGGCTTTAATGTTTTTTTTAATTTTAACCGTTGGGCAATTTATGTCGTGTAAATGCCCTCGGCAATTTTTAGTATGCAATCCTGGTTTCTCATCTGTAAGTCTATTTAAAAAAACATCAAACAACTCTAATCTTTTTTCTGTGTAGGTCATATAATTAAAGTGTCGCTATCTTTCATTTCACGAAGTTTATCTAATAATTCATCTGCACCTTTTTCAGGATATTTGTTACAGTAAATATAAAACTGTTTTTCATAACAAGCTAGCAGATGTCCGAACTGCTCTTTTGAAAGTCCCGTTATGTCGTAAGTTGCTTTCACTGTGTCTAGTGTTCTTTTTATATTCATATATCTTTATTGTTCTCTGGTAATGGTTCTATTTTGTATTCTTTGGGTAATTCAACTGTTAGTACGTTTGTTGTGCTGTTGTTTTTAACTTGAAGCCCTCCATTAAATACAACATAGTCTCCTGGTTTCAATTCCAATATATTTATCTCCCCCCTCACCCTCTCTCTTTCTTCTGCTATGGCTTGTGTGATTGATTCGGCGAGGAAGGATTTAACCTCAAGAGAAAACCCCGCTACTTTTAAGTATTGATATGCCTTCGTCTCCTCAAACTCCTCTAATCTTTTTTCTGTGTTGGTCATATATCTTTATTTATTATTGTCGACTTTTATGAGGTTTGGTATTTCAACATTCACACTTACGGCTCTCCAATGGTCATTTAGGTCAATGAAGACTTCCGCTTCTTCTTTGGTTTCAAAGAATGGGAACATCTCCACATCACGCATTTTAGGTCGCCCTATCTTATTTTTTGATACGTTCATTTTCAATCCGTGTAACTCTGGGTCTTGAGAGATAATTGGATTGTCTAAATCTTTATCTTCAATCCCCATTTCTTCTCTGCCGTGCTTGTTCCATACGGCTGTCCATAGTTTTATTTTCATATATTTTTGTTCGGATTACTTTGTTGTGGGGATAAAAGAGCTGTGCGAAGTTTCAGAAGGACATCATTCCACCCAGTGTCGTATCCTACTGCGAACCCTCGCTCGTAAACATCCTTTTCATTCGTGACGTTCGTGTAGTGTCCGTCTAGTGCGCTTATCTCCTCCCTCACCCTCTCCCTATCTTCTGCTATGGCTTGTGCGATTTTGGAGGTGAGGAAGTCTTTGATTTCGTTTGGAGAAACACCATAGTTCAAAGATTCCATACCAAAAACGTGTTTAGATACGAATAAGTCATCGAATTCTTTTCTCCAGTCTTTGTTTTCCATAGGTTTAATTTTTAGTTAATAATGGCTTTGTAAGTTTTACCATCTATAGTTACTGATACTTCTTTACCAGAAAGAGAAAGCGGTGCGTTTAGTTTAATACCCGTTATTTCTTCCCAAATCTTTTCGTCAAAGTTCGGCAATTCTTGAAACCATTTCTTATCACTATCACTTGCACGATTCCAGTACTCAGCCCAAGCTTCTTTATAGGTTAGAGTTTTAAGAAGTCCACCCATCTGCTTGGCACTTTCTGTTTGCTCGTCTATTGGTAAGGCGTTTAGTTCTACCCAATCACAAATTTTTAAGTCTGGGTACACTTGAACATTAAAATCTGAATACTTGATACTGCTTTCCTTGTTAAAGAAACGCATCGTTGGCTCATCAGTATTAAACCAGCCAGAGTTGTAGTAGCCAGAGTTGTAGCTGCCAGAGTTGCGGTAGCCAGAGTTGTAGTAGCCAGAGTTGTAGCAACCTGTGTTTTTTAATTGATGTTCTTCTTTACAATAATTGCATTTTGTCATATATATATTCCTTAATTATCTAACAATCCCCCGATAAATGTTTTAATTACTTAACAATCGGTAGTTTGTGGCTAGTCCTTAGTTATCTTTTTTAGTAAACTTACAGCATCAGAAAACATAGATTCACCTAAAGAATCAATTTCGAGAATTTCTTTTAATTCAAAGATTTTATCGTTTGTAATTTTTCTTACTTTCAATGCTGTTTCATCTTTGTCGTAACCAATACCCCAAAATGCAATTCTAATTTCATTTATTCCTGCTATCTTACCTAATAGGTGTGCTTTTGCTTCCTCTTGTGTTTGTAGTTTCATATATCTATTCCTCTTGCGAGTTGTTACCTAATAATCCCCCGATAAATGTCTTTGTTTCTTCTGCTTCAAAAGAATCTTCACAACCATTTACTTCTTCGTCAAAATGTTCAGCGTTAAAATCTGTATCTATGTGGCTATCGCACTTGTTGCAATATTCTATTGACATATATTTTATTCTTTAATTAGCTTATATCTTTTACCATTATGTTTAATTAAGGGTTAAGTTGGTCAAGTGCGTTCTTGCTAACATTCCACATAAAGACCGACCACTTTACTTTTGGTTGCTTTACGAAGGCTGGGCTTGGGACAGTTTCTGTTTTGCTCCATTCTTGTAAGCTATCGTTCTGTGCCAGTTTCATTATTTGCTCTTCGTTGCGAGCGTTGCGTGATTTTCTTAATAATGTTGCGTGTGATATTGGTTTCATTTGTGTTCTATTCCCATTACTAATGCTGATTCCCTGATAAATTTACTAATTTTTACTTTTCTTTTCTTGGCGGCTTTTTTTACTAATGCCATTTCAGGTTTACTAAAGCGTACGTTTATTCTCTCTGTGTATATGTTTGCTCTCATTTTAATATCCGAGTTCTTTTTTCTTAGCTTCCGATAATGTGTCTTTGTCTTTGTAGTCACTGCCCCTGAGTTCGGGATTATCTTCTAGGCACTTTCTCCACTGCCTATCCATTGTTAAAACTTGACCGACAATGTCTGCGAGCATAGCCTTGTCTACTTCTGCAAGTTTCCAGTATTTCATTTGGATTAAGTTTCCTATGCACCGATTCTTGTTTGCTCTTTCTCTTGCCTGTGGCTGTGCTGTTAAATAGTCTAGGATTGTCATTTTAATGGTGCTTCTTCTTTACTATCTGGGAAGGGAAGTGATATTTCAAAATTCTTGGATAGCCACATGGACATGATGTCGTATATTTCGGTGACTTCGTGCTTGGTTAAGAATGTTGTACTTTCTTTTCCCAGGTGAACTTTTTGAATTTCTCTCCAAACAAGTTCTTTCAAGTTGTGCATTGTTGGTTTAATTTCGACCTTGTTAATTTTCTTTACTACGTCTTGCATTGTTTGACCCTGATTTTGTAGTTCATGAGCCACTTGGGTTAGGTAAAGGTGAATTGCCCTATTCTGGAGTTCAGTTCGCTGTTTGGGGTGAATGGTGCTTTCTTCGGTTTTTTCTTTACCTGGGGGCATTTTGGGGCTAGAAAGGGGACTCTGGTTTCGTTTCGACCTCTGTTTCTCCGTCTTCTTTCTTCATCGGGTTATAAGTGTTCAAAGAAAGGTACAAATTGCCTTTAGCTGATTTCTTTAAGTCAAAGCGTATTTTGTCGGGCAAACTGTGGGTTGTTTGGAACTTTAGTAGGTCTGAAACTATTATCACCACCTGCCCTTTGATAAAGTCTGGGGCTTTTTCATTTGGGCGATAAAAGTTCACTCCTTCTGCAAATATGTTTTCTGCCATAAAATTATAGGTCTAAGTCATCTGATAATGGGTCTACACCATTTTCTTGGTCTGCTTTGTTCTTGGCGTTGTAGGCTGCTGTCTTGCCGACCTTTGGTGCTTGTTCACCGCTTGCGTCAGTGTCTTTGTCTGTAACTAGCCCAAGCATTGAGGAGAGGGCGTAGCGTCTCAAGTAAGTAATTGACGAACCCAATACCTGAAAGTCGTTCATCTTGTTTAGGACTACTCCTTGAGGAATGTTGGTTTCACTTTCTATAGTTTCTCCACTTTCTATGTGGAACAATACTGTTTTTATCTTGTTGTCGTTTACCGCTTGGTAAAACCCTAGTCCATTCTCGGCAAGCAATGGATTTATGATTCCAAAAATAGCTGGTAAGTCTGCATAGCTATAATTAAATCCTTGAGTGTCTTTGTGGATTACTGGGACAGCTTGTTGGAACCTTGCGAGTGCTTTGTATATATTTTTCATATTATCCAAACAAAAGTGCTAGTCCTAGTCCGACAACTAGGAATACTCCGATAAAAAATGCGTCTCTATTTTCTTTATTTGTTCTCATGTTCTTTTTTTAATTCGTATGTTGTTAATGCTTTTAAGTCTTTTTCAAAATATTGTTTTCTTTTTGCAAACCAATCTGTTGCCGCCTGAAGTTCTTCTGTTGCATTTAGGTAAGATTCTTTACTGTCTTCAAATTCTTCTTTCAAGTCTTCTAGTTTTTCATCCATAAAATTATTCGTTAGGTATTCCGTCTTTGTCATATTCCGACCTGTCTGTCCACGAACCTTTATCTCCCTCTTCTTCTTCAATCAAAGATGCGATGTACTTCATCAATCCTTTTGCTGTGCCTTTGTATGAAATGTTTATCATAAAAATTGTTTGGTTAGTTTATAATATGGATTTGCTAAGGGTAGAGAAAGTCGTCACTGTCTCGCCCTCGCTTATCCATATTTAAAGTCTATACCTGTCGCCTTTAGATGTCAAGTCGCCTTTCTGTGGATAACTATTAACTTAGTTAGGCTTCATACTTTCTGCTAATTTATTTAAGTCTTCCAATTCTTTCTTCTGGGCGAACTCTTTACGTCCTAAGAGTTTGTTCGCCTTTTCTAATTTGTCTTGGAGTAAAGCATATTTAGTTGGGTAGTCGTGGTATGGGAAACTAAATTTGTCTCCACCGCCTTTCGGGTATATCCACTTATAATAAAATCCTGTAACAACAACTGCTCCATATTTATTTACCGCTCCCTCGTCTGCCATCCATTTTGTTATATCGTCAATTTTATTTCCACCATTATATTTTTCATCTAACAGTGTGTTTAGTGTCCACAACTCTTGATTTGTGTATTCTGGAAATTTATATTCTTCAATTTCTTCTTCTTGTTTTGTTATTTTTGACATATTATTTTACTAGTATCTTTAACAATGTTTCTAATGTGTATACATCTTTGTACTCTTTTTTAGCATAATCAAGGGCTTTTAATATCTGATTATCTGTAAATGGTTTTAATTCTCCAGCTGGTTTTAGGTGTCGTTTGAGTGCTTTCTCATATTGTGCAGTATTCTGTAGGTCGGGTTTTCTGTGGTCCAAATATAAAGCGACTATATTTAAGTCCCTTCTAGGGTTATCTTCTAGTTTTTTAATTTCTTCCTTTAAAGAAAATGGAATGTCGCTTGCGACAATATCTTTTGTTATTTCTTTCTTTCTTTTGTGTGTCAATACGTCTTTACTAGTTTTGGTCAATACGTCTTTACTAGTAGACCACTTACCCTTTACTAGTAAATGCGTCTTTACTACCCACTTTTCATGGTCTTTTATAAAGGTATAGCCGATATTGCCTTCTGGTAAATATATCTTTACTATCATTCCCTTTGTAATGAGGTTTTTAATGGTTTTGTTGATAGTTTGCCTAGAAATACCTGTACCTTTCTCAAACTGAGTAAAGGATATGCGGTCTTGTTTTTTGTGATAGCCATAAGTTTTTCTAAGTATAAACAATAGTATTTGGAACTCTGCACCCAGTAAAGGTGTCTTTACTAACTGTTCTAAAATCTCATTGGCTATCGCCGTAAATCCATTTTCTTTCTGTGGATTAGCCATAAATTAAAAACTCAAAAGTCCCCGCGAGAGCCTTTGTTGAACTCGTAGGGACGTTTAAATTTTTAATATTACAAAGGCTTTGAAACATATCTTTATTATACCGAAAACGAATAAAAGTTGCACAAGTAAAACTGTGGATAACTAATTTATTACAAGCTCTACTCTTGGGTTTTTAACATCTATGTTTTTGATTATTAAAAGGCTTTCGATTTGGCTGTCATCAATCCAAAGCAAGCCACTACAAGCGTCTAGGACAAGCTTGTTATAATTATCTATGTCTCTTATCCTCTTATCCCCAAAAAACAGCTCTAGCCTCAAATCTACGCTTCCTGTGAGAGGTTTACCCTTGTACTGTGACTTGATTTGCCACCCATAATCCTCTTTTAGGGTTTTTCCTGGCTGTGACATATAAACTGAAGCAAATTTCCCACGACAAACGGACTTATAAATGTGGTTAGTTGATTGCGGATTTCCCTTAAGTGTTATTTCCATTACTAAAGTATATCAAAGAGAAAGAGCCAGAACAAAAAATGGCTCTGACTCTTAGAATGTATCACCTCCTAGTGATAGCGTATGCAACGAGTATGAAGATGATACAAAGTTCAAATTTCAACATCGCATTCGAGAACATGTCTTTCAGGCGACGCATGATGCCTCCTAGTATCTGCGACCATGGTGAGAGAAGCGATAACGACTGCGGAATGTACGGAGCCTGCCGTTGTTGCGTTTCATGCGGCGATCCTTGGGCGATGGTAGGAGAGGCATTGTGGACACCTGCTTTCAACGAACACATTTTGTGCAAATGGAAAACAGAGGCGAGCGGAGTCGAAGTCCGAAGACTTTGGGTTATCTACCCAGATGAAACCTACCAACAGGTAGCGAACATAATCAAAGCCTCCGCGATGACCATTACAAACGATATATATAATACCGTTTGTAAAAACCATCTCGTCTGTAGTTTCAGGTTCTTTGTAGTGCTTCCTGATAGTCCACAGTGGTGCGTCCACGGTTCACCTCACTTTGAATCGGGTGGAGAGCCTTGAGGAGTTCGCCACGAGCAAAGCTTTCATCTGGCGAGCTCGGAGCTTTTTCCAGCAGTCAGGGTGATAGATTCGCCCATGGTGGGCTTCACGAGGCTCAGCAAAGCTGAGGTACTCATGACACGAATCGCAGCAAGCACGTTGTGGTTCGAGTGGCATGTTCATCGTAATGGGGGTTAGATTGTAAAAAGTACAGGCTTGTTTACATAATTATACTACTATCAACAAAAAAACCACTATGTGAATAGTGGAATTCTTGTCTATCTAGGTATTAAATTATTATTAGTGCGTAAAAAAATTATGATAAGGAGCCAAACAAAGAACCATAATGTCCCCGCGGATAGAGTTATGGGAACTACTGAGTATTATTTTACCATATATTTAAGTTAATAATTTTCACGAGATACACGAGCTGCTTTTACTTTAGCATCTGCTTGTACATCTGCTGTGCGTACTACTGTTGATCCTGCAAGTGTAAGAGCGATTATTTCACTGATTGTAGTGACCAAAGAATCGTCAATGAGCACCCCATTCTTTTTAAGAACAATCACGATTGCTACAATCGCAAGATTCCAAAAACGAACTGATGTAAGAAATGCAAATTTGTCTGACATATTATAATTCTATTATTAAGGTTTTTAATTCCTCGACCTTTTTCAGTATGGTGTCTTTATTTAAAGTGGGCTTTTGTTTCATTAAGTCTAACGCCCAAGTATCTGATAGTTTTCTGCCGAAACAGGATTTGACTGCGTATTTTCTGTGAGGGAATATCTTATCCCCTATCACTGGATAACGCCCTCGTATTTCGGTTATAAGTTTTATCAGTGCGTTTTCCTGCTCTTTAGTAGGTAATGTGGCATCAAAGTTTCCTGATAAGCAAATACCTATACTAACGGAGTTTTGACCTAAGGCATGAGCACCTTGTATGTGTTCGGGTCTCCCACGCCAAATGTCTCCGTTTTTATGGATAACATATTGATACCCAAGTCCGTCCCAACCCTTTGCCAAATGCCATGCTTCCATTGTTTGTGCTGTATGATTTGAAGTGTCTAAAAGTGGCTCCAAATCAGTTCCACCACCGTGATGAATTATCAATTTGTCGGGTACATTTGTACGAGAGTTGTTCTTTAGTCTTTTATATGTATTTGTTTCGTTCATTTTTAATATATAATTAAGCACATAATAATCAATAATATTACTACTAATAACCTAGCGACATTTTTATGAATAAGTGTCTGTCCAAAAGAATAGGCGTTCATGTTGCATTTTCTGCACGGGTAGTCATCGAAGTCGTGTGTGTAAGACATACGGCATCTGTCTGCAACGATAGGAGTCCAAAGAATGTAATGTAGTTTTTTCATAGTTGATACTTACTCATTAGGGATAAGTGCTGGTTCTCCATCGTGAGACAAAGATGCTTCGTCTATTTTACTGTTTCTTTTCGCTGTGTTTTCAAGCATGTTTGTTTGATACTTCATTTCCCTATGACTGACTACAAGAGTTTCGTTTACCTTTTCCATAAATTGCATCATTGCTTTGTTTGACTCGCTGATTCTTTCGAGGAGTTTTTCCATTTCTGGGTTTTTGCCTTGAATTAGTTTTGTTAAAGATTCGATATGCTTATCCTTTTCTAATAACATTGCCTTGATTGCACTTAGCTCTATTGCGTTTTCTAAATGAAGTTTTTTCAGCTCTGTTATTTGTGCGTCAAGCTGTGCGTTTCGTTCTCTGTAGTCGTCTGAGATTTGCTTGCGAGTTGAAGCACCTCCGATGCGGAGTCTGTCAGCTCCAAGTACTAAAGAAATGACTAATAAAATTAAAGTCTCGAGGTTGTTAGTAATAAAGTTCATTTTGTATATATTATACCACGATTACATTAAGCCACCGCGATACAATCCCATGTTTTTTGTTAATTAATGAAAAAAGAAGAAATTGGAATTGCCGCCAGCTGGATAAGTGGCGTTTACTCCCCAAGTTCCTACAGTTATAGAAGTGCCCGTTCCACCCGTTGCTATTTGAAAGTTAACCTTATCCCCGCTAATTACTGTGTCTGTATTAGTGGTATCTTCTTTAAATCCCACCTCTGCTGAGGTATAGGTGTAAGTCTGATTACCATTCACACTATTTTTTCTGAAAGTTATTGTACTTGTTGCTGTAAGAGTGTTAGTACCCACAAAGGTTCTCATCAAATTAAACGTAGCTGGTTGATATATTTTTGATTGCTGGTTTGCTTCGGTCGCTTGTTGTGTTGGAATACCAGATAGTGCTACATATCTTGTAGTCGACACAGGAAAGGCACTTTGACCCCCTGCAAGATATTGAATGGCTGTACCGCTTGTCGCTGTAAACTGGAAAGTTTGTAGTGTTTGGCTAAAGGTTCCTCCGCTCGCACCTAAGGTTGTATGCCCGTTTATCAAGTCACCGCTAGTAATAGTATCTGTGTTTGTGGTGTCTTGTTTGTACTCTGCTCCTGTGGCAAAAGTAACTAGACTGTTTCCGTTCGCACCAGCTTTTCTGATACCACAAGTTACATCACTTGCAGTTCTGGTATTGGCACTACATCTGACGGCATAGTTAGCGATAGTTCCAGCTACTCTGAAAGTCTGTTGAGTAAGAGTTTCAGTTAAGGCGACCTCTAGTCCACCGCCAATCTGGATAGGGTTTACGAGATTATTTGTGGAGAAAGCTCTAATTCCTGGGCGAGAAGAGACATAGGTAATTCCTTGAGTAGTGGCAGGAGTTATGACTGTTTGAATAGTTTGAGGTTGGCTACTTCCAGTTCCAGCAGCAGCCTTATATTCGATTGCTGAAATGTCATTAGAAACAAACGTATCGGTATTTGTTAGGTCTTCTTTTTCTCCAGTGACAGTTGTTAGATACCGCACTGTGCAGTTTCCAGCAGCGGTGTTTCTTCTGACAGTGATGTCCAGGTTACCAGACAGAGTATTGGCCGCCAAGAAGACTCTAAAGTTTGTTGCAGTAAAACCAAATTTTACTGTGTTTTGAGCATTTGCCTCGGTAGCACTTGGATTGTTGAGTCCTCCCATCCCAAAACAACCATATACGGTTACCCCCTGGCTTACGGTACTTATCTTTTGTCCTGTTTGGGTGTACGGGAAAGCCATTACATTATTCGTACCTTGTTAATTCCTAGCTCATCGTCTACAGCATCTTGTAATATAGTTATATCCTGCACTTCTGTATCGTTAATAATTAGTGTTAGATTTCTGTCTTCGTCAAATGAGAATCTGATATCCTCTGCTTTTAGCTTTGTTTCAGCTTCCATAACTGCGTTAATTGCTTTACTCTTTTCTATATTTTCTTTATATACTTCGGTGTGTTGGTCATCATCATCCTCGTGGCATTCACATTTCTTTGTTTGGGTTGGATGCTTTTCTGCTCGAATAACTCCATTCTCTACAATCTCGTAGATTTCACATTCGCAAGTATCTGGGATAAATTTCTGCCCTCGGATAGAATACATACCGACATACAATTTTTCTGCATCGGTTGGTTCAGCAATAGGAAGTTTGAGATAGCCCCGCTGTTGTGGTCTTAATGTTCCGTCTGTATTAAAATCTTGGAAAGGTGTCTCGTCTATTGGTTGGGATAAGATTGATTGATGGTCGGCACAAACATTCTTAATTTCTAATCCTTGCACTGTAAAAGGCACAGGGTGTTGGTACGAAACCTTTCGACCCTGTTCGTCAGTGATGGCTTCGACAGCCCACATTGCGTTTATTTCTATTTCACAGCCACACAAGGAAGGGCTAATCCAAATTCGTATATCCATGATTTTATATATTATTTAATAAACTTAGTAGGTCCCATTTAGTGTCGGCAACATTATATTTAAATCCCAAATACAGCGTTTTACTAACCACTGTAGTTGAGGGTAAAGCCAAATCAGAAGACGCTCTAAAAATTGCGTTCCAAACCAAAGCTCTAGCCGTTGCGTTGTCTTTTATTCTTATCAGTAAGGTGTTGTCGTCTGTAAGGGCTATAGAAGAAGTTGGAACACCAAAGGTTGCTGCCGCTGCCAAAGCAGTGATAGTGTGCGTGTGTCGTGTTGCTGTTATTGCAGGGGCAGGAGTGGCATTTGATACCTCGGTTGTTGTGGCAACAGTGTCTATTCTTACTCCCTCGATAGTGGCTACTCCTGCCGAACTTCTTGCGATTGTTGTATCTGTAGCGTGTCCTAGCTCAATGGTACCCAAGCCAAGAGCTGCTGATGTGGAGTTTACAAGACCAGCTATAGGAAGCCCTGTAGCGTTTGTAAGGGTTACTGATGTAGGTGTACCTAATACTGGAGTTACTAGAGCTTGGGAGTTAGGTAAAACAACTGTGCCTGTGAAAGTAGGGGAAGCTAAGTTAGCTTTGAGGTCGAGTGCTGTCTGCTGTGCGGTTGATACTGGCTTACCCGCATCGGTTGTATTGTCCACACTTCCTAGACCTACATCTCCTTTGACTAGTACAAGGTCTGTTTTAAGAGTTGCCACAGCCACATCTTCTGCATCACCCGTAAGAGCCGAGGTGCGACCCTTGTATGTCTTGGTAGCCATCTGGGCTGCTTTAGCGTTTGTTACAGCGTTGTTTACAAGTCCAGCTGTTGGTAGTCCTGTGACGTTTGTCATCACTCCTGAAACTGGAGTACCGAGAGCGGGCGTAATGAGTGTTGGAGAGGTAAAAAGATTTCCCCAAGTTATTTTCTTTGTTACTGTCCCACCACCAATATCAACAATAACAAGAACGTCTGTTGATGCTGGGGTAGTATAGTTAGTTAGTGTGCTTATTTTTGAATCTGCCATTTTATTTTTTTATCTTATAATATAATTTTGTCTCCATTTTCTTGTAATATGAAAAATCCATCTTCTTGTAATAGGAAACCTGCTGCTGGAGTAAAGTAAGTGCTGATAATTAACCCATTTAAAACCACCGCAATCGCTGTAGAGGTAGAATCAAGTAATTCCCCACTGAACCCAGTACCGCCTGCGAAGTTTAGCTCTGTTGTTCCGTTCGCATTTTGAGTAATCGTGGGAACCCCTGTACCTTTAAAGTTTAAAGTTCTTGCAACCTTTGTTTTCATAACACCTGCTTGTTCTACTCGTAATGGATGAGCACCCCAGCCTATCAGAGGAGACCTGCCATTCTTTCCATCTTTACCTGCTTTTCCATTAGCACCGTTAACGCCATTCACACCGTTAAGCCCATCTTCCCCGTTTTCTCCATTCTTTCCGTTTACTCCATCTTTACCTTTTTCTCCATTCTTTCCTTGCACCCCCTGTACCCCTTGTATGCCATTCTTTGCTTTGCTTGAGATAGATAGAGCACTCTCTACCTTGCCCTGTAGTGCCTCTAATTGCTCGTCTATTGAATCTAATTCTTCAATTATGGCAACTTCACCTTTGTCGGCTATTTTGGCGAGTCGTGCTATTTTTTTAAGTTGTTTATTGTCTAGCATTTTGTTTGATTATAACATTCTTGTGTATGTGGATAAAGTAAATTGACTATTTTTTTGTTTTGTTGTATATTCCTGAAATGGTACCACTTGGAATATTTTTATTGCTTTGCGTCTTTTCCCCTGGTTTAGCTTTTTTGTATGCGTTTTTAGTTTTATCTTTCATGCTCTTATTCGCTATTACTCATTGATTATTTGAAAAAATCGTCAAGAAAGTCTGTGATGGCTTTTCTTTTCACTGACTCTGATTGTCCTGCTACACTTTTCAATATACCTGTTGCTTTGTCTATCAAGCCTCCTGATGTATCTAGGGCGTTTTTGATTTGACCCTGAAAAGTATTCTTCCCTACAATCTCTGGGAAGTATTTCTCAAGAGTAGCGTAAAAGTCTACAAGAGATTCTATGTTCCCTGATGTTTTTCCTTTAACTTTTGTAGCGTTGTCTAAGTTTCTTAATACTTGTCGTATTTCTGGGTTAGAACGTACATTACTTGCTATCCTTCTCATCAACTGTCCAGCACTCATATTCATTAAGTCTTCATCAAGTCCAGTAGCAGATTTCATGTACTTTTTAAGGTCGTTTATAGGTTTTAGCCTGTTAGCTAGTTCTGTGTTCACTTTGTTGTATGCAGGGAATTCTAAATCAAGCCGTCCATCTATTGTCTTTCTCCATCCTTTAATCAGACTTTCTGCTTCACCTGTAAAGCCTCCTGATGTCTTCCCGAAGTTCACATTGTTGTCTATGTATTTTTTTAGACGATGCAAGTCGTTAGCGTCAGTTGATTCTTGTAGTCTTCGGTATATATTCCCAATTATCTTCTCATCTGCTCCTAGACCCTCCAAGTTTGAGCCCACAAAATCAAGCCCTTCGTCAGTCTTTGATATTCCAATTTTAGCAAGAGTCGCATCAACTGTGTCCACAACAGACTGTCTTCCTTTAACCACTTTTCCTTTGAGACCTCCTGCTACTTCATCAAGTTGCGTTCCCAATCCTTTTGTTTGATTTTTTAATATATTTAATCTTGTTACTACTGGCTTTCCTACGGCTTCTATAGGGTTGTTCTTAGTTTTACCTGCTGCAAAGTCTTTAACCCCTGTGTAGAGTTTTGATAGGGCTGGTTTTTGAGATGCGTTCATACTTAATGTTTTTGTAAGGTCTTCGATGTCTACCCCCTTTCTAACTGCGTTTTGTGCAGCTGGTGGTAGTTTCTTTACAGATTGCTCAAACAACTTCATTGATTCTGCGTTTGTTTTTAGGTTTGAGGGTAAATTCTTAACAGCATTCATAGCGGGTCTTGCTATATCAACAATTCCTGACGTTGTATTTTTTACAGCTCCACCAGCTCCAACTATTCCTTTTCCTGCTACTCTAACACCAGTTTTTGCTACTTTAGCACCAGTACCTACTCCAAAAGCTTCTGTTAACAAACTTCCGATGTTTAAGGTAGAATCAAGGTTTCTTTTTACTTCTGGTGGAAGTGCGTTATACCTTTCCATTAGTGATTGTACTGCTCCACTGTTTACTATGGGAGTAGCAACCGATGAAATGGTGTTTTTTATAGCATCTTCACCCCCTTGTGGAAGTACAGCTTTTAGCCCCCCTTTTAGTACACTACCTCCAATATCACCAACAAAACCAAACCCTTGTCCTAGTGTTTGAAATGTCCTTGATGCAAGTCCTTGGTCTGCGGACAGGCTCGTAGATATATTGTCTTGTCTTGAGCCATAAGAGCTTCCTATTTCTGTACCGATTTGTTTAACGTCAGAAAAAGCATCTGCCAAAAAACTAGGTCTTGATGAAGGAGAAGAAAAAGCACTCTGCCCGAACCTCTTTTCATATTCTGCTGCTGTTATTTTAATTGCCATAGTTATTTAATTATTTAATTATTTCATAAACCAATCCATCGGGTCCTCTTGTAAACTTATCAGGATAGGCAATAACTTTCATGTCATCTAATTGTTTTTCTAGTAAAGGAGATGCACCAGGATAGCTATTAGAAAGTCTTCTTGTTAAAGAATCCGCTTGGTTTACTGCAATGTCTATTGAAGAATTTATCTTTGCGATAGATGTAGAATTTCTTTTAAAAACACCAATTTCAGGTACTGCGTTCTCTGCGAGTACGAAGTCTGCTCCTGAAAGAGCACCAAGACCTGCTAGTGTTTTCCATGCGGAAAGAGCATTTCCATAAGTTCCTGAAAGTTCTCCTTTTGCTGTACCACTAAACACCGCTCCCGTTCCATGTTTATTTATAGCATCTCTATAAGCTGTTAATGCTTGAAGGGCTGGTAGTATTCCGTTTATTGTCTTGTTTTCGGGGGATGACTGTATTTTTGCTACAGTTTTTTCACTAACACCATATAAGGGTGATGATTCTGCCTTTTGTTCTGCATTAAACATAGCCATGTCAGCGTTTATTCCCATTTGTTTCAAAAACTTATCTCTAGTAAAAGAAGCCTCATCTCGTTTAAGAGTAAATTCATTTGCTTTCTCTTGTTTCATTTCATCGAGCCTTGCTTTTTCTTGAGTTGTCGCAAATTCATACACTGCTCCCAGTACTTTAGTCTGGTAATCATATTGTGACTGAGCGTCTTGCATTTGTAGTTTGAACATTGTGTCCAAGTGTGTTTGTGCAAGTTCTTTGTTGCCCTGTGCGTTTGCTAGTTGAGCTTGGATAGGTAAGGCTTGAATGGCTGCCTCTCTTGAGATACGAGCCTGTTCTCCGCCTACAAAAGAGCCTGTTTGCCCTCTGCCTTGTCCTTCTAAAGATAAAGCCTGAGCTTGAGCAGTACTTGTAATGGTGTTTAGTTGTGCTGTGTAGTTTTGTACTTCTCTTTCTGCTTGTTTTAAGCCTGATTGTCTTTCTAGTCTGTTGAATGTATCAGTGGCACTTGGTTTGTTGTTTTGTAGCCCTTGTATTGAATTGAGGTATGACTGAAAATTACTTGTAGCAGGGTTTGTTGTAGCACCTTTCTCTACTTGTGGCGGTGTAAACTCAAGACCTCCTGTTGGATTCGTTATAAGCCCCATTGAAGGGTTAGCAAGCCCTTGATTGTTACCAATAAGAGTACCCATCTGGTTTTCTCCTACCTTTTTTGTTGGTAGTTGTATCGGATTTGATGATGCTAGATTTGCACTTGTTATGCTTTGGGCACCCCCTGATACATTTTTAGAGTCATACCTTCTTGAAACATTAGACCCGTAAGTGTTGCCACCTGTTTTCACAGTGACAGATTGCCCTTGTGAAAGCTTAGCTCCAGTGTTTGGATTAAAGTTTACTATTCCTGCTTTTGTTTTTGTACCTTGTTTTGTAACTGGCATTTTATTATTATAATTATATCATTTTTAAGATTGTGTCCCGACAATTGTAAAAGTATTTGCTGACGAACAAATTTTTAACTTGCCTGCTACACAAATCAGCTCTCCTACTTCACCTGTTGTGGGGTCTGCTGAGTAGACAGGGACTCGTAAGCGGTTAATAAATCGTGACTTCTTTGTAAAGTCCTGTGAAGCTGAGAAGTTGTTTTTGTAAATCTCATCGTTGAGGTCTTTAATATCTTGTATTACTTTTTGTAGTTCTGGGTTCATATTATATATTACTTAAAATTGTAGCCCTTAATGTGAGGCTAGTGATTTCTGCTCCTCCAGTGCTTACTACTTGAAACTTATACTCTCTACCTGAAGCAAAGTTAACGTCTGTTGCTTCAATACCTGTGAATGACCTCGATATTTCACCTACTGTTGATACTGAACCTATTGTGGTCCAACTTGTTGCGTCATCTACTTTGTATTTCAAAGTCACTGTTTCTCCTGATACAAGTTTTCTGAAAGATACTTTGAGTATTTCGATTCGCTTATCAGAGTCTACATCTCCAAAGTCGATTATCTGAGACTCTAGAATGCTTGAGTATGTGTACGCTGCGGTGTCATCTGTCTTGTCGATTGAACCATCTGCACTGTGAGCTATAAAGAAGAAGTTACCTGCTGTACCAAAAGCTTGAATACCAGAAGTGTTTATGCTTTCGTCTATCACATCAAGAGTTAGAGCAAAAGGGTAGTTGACGTTCTTTCTTCCAAAAGACCAGATACCTTCGTCATATTCTGTCCCTGCATCGTTAGTCATTATCTTTGCTGCGAAAAAGAGTCTATTGTTTTTAACTGCCTTTGATAGTGGCATAGTCTTGGCTGTGAGCTTCTTTGTGAATACTTCCTTTATGACCTGTGGGATACCTCCTGAATATACTTGTATAATCATTGAACCTCGCCCTGCTCCTACTGCATTATTTAAATATCTATCGGTCACACCTACAAGCATACCTTCGATAGTTTCAAGTATTCTAAGTTCACCCTCACCCCAGTCGATACTCTCTTGAATTTCTGTTGCTGTGCCGTCCCATAGAAATACTTTTGATACACCATTGAATGTTGAAATAGGTGCTACTGCAATAGCAATGTACTTACCGAACTGAGTAAGTGAAGTTATTTTAAAGTTTGTTGGAAGTACTAAATATCCATCTGAAAAGGTTGTTGCGTCTGTTGCCCTCCAAATTCTGTTGTTATATGGCAAATATAGGTAGTCATTGAATATCAGACCTTGAGCAACTGATGTGATTGTATTTGCCCCTGTTGATGAGGCACTGTTTGAGATGGTAGGAGTTCCTGAGAGGAGACTATACTTCCATATTTGGTTAGTTCCTTGAAAACCGAACAGAGAGTCCTTGTACTCTACAAAACACCCGTTTCTTACTGCTCCATTGCCCTCTGATGAGGCTGGAAGTGTCCAGTTTCCCATTGTAGCGTCTGCCTTTTGTACTATCTTGGTAAGCCCTCCTGCGGTCTGTCCTAGTCCAAAGAGTTTGGCTGAAGCACTAGCGTATAGAAAGTCTCTGACAAAATACTGTTTCATTCCTGTTGCTGTAACCCCGTCATGTGTATCTGCTTCAAGTGAACGATAAGGAGTTAAACGATTTGGATTAGAAAATATATCAAAATGCTTTGAGATTATAAAACCTGTATCAGTTTTCTGTCTAGGGTCATCACTGACTCCACCTGAGAAGTTATTTAGTTTTATTTCTACTTGTTTCATATTAAAAGAATGTTGTTACTACCATTTTACCTTTTGCTCCTGCTCCTGAAGTAGCTGCGTTGGCTGTTCCTCCACCTCCACCTCCAGGCTGTACGCCAGCAGTAGGGGCTGTATCGTTTCCATTTCCACCAGCTCCCCCTAAAACAGAAGTACCACCAGTTGGAGTGCCTCCATTAGCACCACCACCGCCACCGCCATAATATGATTTTCCACCACCAGAGCCATTGCCACCAGTAGCACCTCCTCCGCCTCCTCCGCCAAAAGTAGCGGAACCACCTATAAAGTTTAGATTCCCTCCACCTCCACCTCCAAATCCTGAACTTCCACCAACAGAGCCACTACCTACTGCTCCACCATCAAACCCCCCACCTGCACCAGCAATACCAACACTACTTGTTCCTCCACCTCCACCTCCAGTGGAGGCTGAACCACCAGCACCACCATAGACTGTAAGAAG